>Ga0302320_10026235_pt1 | contig 11293 bp, 7 predicted proteins | sample Bog_T0_3_FD_202130 | JGI IMG/M metagenome (GOLD analysis project Ga0302320, IMG submission 202130) | Peat permafrost microbial communities from Stordalen Mire near Abisko, Sweden - Bog_T0_3 | ecosystem: Environmental > Terrestrial > Soil > Wetlands > Peat | place: Sweden: Abisko, Stordalen Mire... | reverse complement strand
GTTTTGCCAAACTCAAATTTCGTGTCGGCCAGGATCAATCCGCAGGCCTCGGCATGTACCGCTGCCCGGCGGTAGATCTCAAGCGTCAACCGCCGCAATTCCTCCGCTTCGGCCGAGCCAATGATTGCCTCGACTTTGTCGTAGGAGATGTTTTCGTCGTGCGCGCCATCCTGGCTCTTCGTCGCCGGCGTAAAAATCGGCTCCGGCAGTCGCGAGCCATCCAGGAGCCCGCCGGCAAGGCGAATGCCGCAGACGGTTCCTTCGGCCCGATACTCCTTCCATCCCGATCCCGCCAGATACCCGCGCGCCACGCACTCCACAGGAAACATCTCCGCCCGCTTCACCAGCATCGACCGGCCTTGCAATTGATCGCCGTAAGGCTCGAGGGCCGCCGGAAATTGCTTTACGTCCGCAGTGATCAGGTGATTGGGCACAATATCCTTCAGCAGATCGAACCAGAAGAGCGATATCTGCGTAAGGATCTTGCCTTTATCCGGGATTCCCGTGCCCAGCACGTGATCGAAAGCAGAAATGCGGTCCGTGGCCACCAGCAGGAGCGCGCCATCCACTGCATACAAATCGCGCACCTTGCCGCGCCCAAGCAGCGGCGTAGGACCCAGGTCGGTGGTGAGCAGTGCTGCCATGGGGAAATTCCTCGGAGTCATTCGAATCTCCGATTTTCGGGCCGCCGACTGGCTTTGTCAATCGCCAGCGACGCATTCGCGAAATCGAAAGTTACGCGCTCCGGAAGGCTCACCCGCAAGCTGCAAAACCGGCCGGAAATCGCGGTATTCTCACTTTTCGGACATCGCATAAACTCCTGTGACGACCGTCACGGACCCGCAGTTCATCATGGGAGACACTTCGATTGTCAACATGGTTCGGAAGGCGAGTACGAAAGTCTTCTTTGAGCCGGGCGACACGAGGCAGTTGTGGAAAGGGGAAGCCGCGGCTAGTCTCGTTTAATACAGGGATCACCAGTAGCCGCGCGCTACCGACCTCCAGTGCCGGCTACTGGTCCCCGACTTTATCTTGTGTCATTAGCTCTACAAGCGCCTCCGAAGCGACGTGTTCCTTCGGGGGTGATTTTTTTTGCCCGCAAGCTCCCTCTATCACGGCGCGTTGTCAATCACCACGTTGGAGATCTCAGAGTGTAAATAGACCCGGTCGGCCGGAACACTTCCAGCCTTCATATACTTGAAGGAGTACGATCCGCCCGCCTTCGTTTTCTGCATCCCCGCGCAAAAATCGGCGCGGCAAATCAGGTTCTTGGGCTGCGCGACAACCGCTTCGATCGGACCCTGAAATCCCCTGGGTACCAATATCCTCACTTCTCTTGACGCGTAAGCCGAGAGCGTGCCCTGAAACTGCAGTCCATTGATCTTGACGTTGGCTTCGGCGGTGGCATTCAAGCTCACCGTTCCTTTCGCGCCGGCAAAATCGACCACATATCCTTGCGCGTCGACGGTACCGCTCGTGTTTAGTACGGAAATACGCGCGTGCGCAGTGGATACTCTGACCGGTCCTGCCATATCGTGCACCGAAATCGCTCCAAACGTGCTGTGAATCGTTACGGGCGCATTGGCCGGCGCGTTCGCTATCAGTTCTCCGCGCCCACCCACAAAGTAGCCGCGCTCCACGGAATTCGGATTGGACCCGCCTCCCGCAAGGGTTACGAAATTGCCGACGCGGCTGATGGAAACTTTGTCGAGATAGCCTCGCGCCTCATCCACGCTATCGCCTTCACCCTGCGCGCAATACTGTAGCCTCCAGTTCTCCTCATCGGTTCCTTGGAGGGAGATTTCGAGTATGTTTGCGGGCTCGGTGACAACCGTGAGCGTAGGTGCGTTAGCCTTTGGCAGATCGAGCGAATCGAGCCGGGTGACGGCGAACGGCGCCTGAGGGCTGCCCCCGACTTCGAATGAGCTCTCACCTGGCTTCAGGGGCTTGGGGGGCCGATCCCTGCAATAGAAATGAAACGGATGCTCTTCGAAAAGAAAGTTAAACGCCTGTTGCTTTTCATAGTCTTGCCGCGGATTTTTGGCGCAGGCAACGGCTAAAGCCCCAAACACAATCGCAAATGCAGGCCAACGAAGTCGCATCGAACGCCTCCTCATTGACTGAATTGGTTGTGATCATTGTAGAATGGCCGTGCGCCGCACTGAGTTCCGGAACTATTCAGCAATCTGTTCGGCGATCTCGCAAGGCAATTAAACTTTCATGCAACGGCAACACCCCGGAACACATCAGACATAAGGTAGCCATAGAGCAGCAGCCCTCTGAGCAGTCCGGCTGAAACTGTGGCAATTCTCGAAGGGAAAGGTGAAGCAATGGCAGAGTTTCTGGATAAAGCGCCCACGGTCGATGAGGTTCTTCACGAGGTTTCGCGCATCAAATCGGTCATTACCGAAGCCGTTGACGACGGTGTTCGGTCCGCACTTCGCGCGTCAAAGCAGGGAAGAGAATACGCCGAAGACAAGATTCAGGATGCGAGGCACGCCATCAAGCGGAACCCACTACAGGCCGTAGGCATTGTGCTCGCTGCAGGGTTCATCCTCGGGAGCCTCATCACCATGCTCTGCCGCCCGCGCGACTAGCTGCCCAGCTGCCCAGCTGACTTGCTAACTCGCTGACTCGCTAACTTGCCGACTCGCTGCTTTTCAATGCGGCCTTCCCGGCAGCACAAAATGCTCCTCGCAGCGCGGCTCGTAGTTGTCGCCGGCCATGATGATGGGGCTGGTGTAGTGCGCCGGCTTGCCTTCGACCAGCCGCTGCGGATACAGCGCCTTCGCCCCGCAGCTGCAATACGCCACCAGTTCGGTTACGTTGCCCGCGTAGGCGCGCACCAGCCAGGATAGATTGAGCATTTCGCCGAACGGAAGCCCTCGAAAGTCCAGCTCCAGGCCGGAAACCATCACGTCGTAGCCGGAGTCGAGCAGCCGTTTCGTAAACAGGAACAGGTCCTGCACAAACTGGCCCTCGTCCAGGGCGATGCACTCAATGTGCTTGCCGATGCGCTGCTCCGTCGCCGCGATCACCGGCAGCACAGCCCACGGATTGTTGCCGGGGAACTCGACAGCTTCCATCTTTCCGCAACCGTTGCGATTGCGGCTTTCCACCAACCCGGCCGCGGCCTTGGTGTCGGCGCTCGGCTTCAGCAGCATCACATACTGCTTGGCGAATTCGCGGCGCGTCTCAATCCTGCGCAGCAACTCCGCCGTCTTGTTGCTCCGCATCGGCCCGACAATCATCTCCAGTTTGCCAAGCACGTCGTTCTCCGCGTTTCCCTCGCATCTGAATGTCGACGAAATTCAGGCGCCCCTCAAATGCCAAATCCACCGTGAAAGGGCACGACTTCAGTCGTGCCGAAAAAGCCCAAAAAACGAGGCGGGCTTTAGCCCCTGAGGCATGGTTTACGCAAACTGACCCACCCCAAATTTGGGTGCCCCATCCTTGCGCGCCTTTTTGCGCAAGGGTGGGGCACCACGACTGCTGGTCCCGCACGAACTCAGCTGACAGCTATGCCGTCGCCCGCCGCTGCCCCAGCCGCACGCTAACAATCTTCGACACGCCCGGCTCCTGCATGGTCACGCCGTAGATCATGTCCGCGGTCTGCATCATGCGTTTGGAGTGCGTCACGATCAGGAATTGCGTGTCGTGGCTGAGCGAGTTGAGAAGGTCGGCGAAGCGGCCCACGTTGGTTTCGTCAAGCGCCGCATCCACCTCGTCAAGTACGCAGAAGGGGCTGGGCCGGAACTCAAAGATGCCCACCAGCAGCGCCAGCGCCGTCAACGCCTTCTCGCCGCCCGAAAGCAGCAACACGTTTTGCAGCTTCTTGCCCGGCGGCGAGACCACGATATCGAGGCCGCTCTCCGCCAGGTTCTCCCCGTCGCTCACGCGCAGAAAGGCCTGTCCGCCCTGGAACAGCCGCGCAAACACCTTGCCGAAGTTGATGTTGATCTGCGCAAACGCTTCGTCGAACTTGGTGCGCGAAATCTGATCGATCTCCTTGATCGTGTCCTGCGTATTTTCGATCGACTCGATCAGATCGTTGCGCTGCGTCTCGAGGAACGCGTGCCGCTCCGCCGTCTCCTTGTACTCGTCGAGCGCCATCATGTTCACAGGGCCCATCTGTTCGAGCTTCTGCTTCAAGCCGCGGCAGATTTCTTCTTCCGCCGCCAACTCTTCGCCCGTAAGCCGCGCAATTTCGGTATCGGCGCGCAGCACCTGCGCCTCCACGTTCACTTCGGCCAGGCAGCTTGCCTCCAGATATTCCAGATCGGAGTGCAGCTTGGCCAATTCGCTGGAAAGCCCCGCGCGATTCTCGCGCAACTGGTCCAGCGCCGCGCGCCCGGTCTTCAGTTGCGTCTCCATCTCGGCCAGTTGCTGGCGCAGCGCCTGCGCTTGCTCAGCAATGGATTGCGCCGCGGTCAACGCCGCCGCGCGCGTCTCGGTCAATTCCTTCTGGCGTCCGACCAGCTCGATGTTTTCGGCCACGCGTTGCTCGCGCTCCGTCTCCGCGGCTGTCCGCTGCTGCTCAATCGCCTGCACGCGCCGTGTTAGGTCGCCAAACAACCGGTCGATGCGCTGGAAGGCCGCCTCTGCGCCGCGCCGCCGCTCTTCCAGGCCCGCCAACTCCGCCGTCATCTGCGCCGCTTGCTCCTGCAAGCCCTCGCGCTTCTGCCTGAGAGTTTCGAGTTGCGCCTGGCGTGCGTTCAGGCCGCTATCCGCCTGGGTGTGCTCCGCCTCAAGCCGCGCCGCCTCCTCGCGCTTTTCCGCAATCGCCTGCCGCTTGGCCTCGCGCGCGTCCTTGTTGCGCGCCGCCTGCGCCTGCCATTCCAGCAAGCGCCGCTCGATGCGCTGCGACTCGGCCTCCATCTGCTTCAGCGCCGCGCCCAGCGTGGCCGCCTCGCTTTCGCCGAGCCGCCGTTCCTCGCCGCGCGTCTCCAGTTGCGCAGTAATTTCCTCGATCGCGCGGCTCAGCGCATCGGCTTCCCTCTGCGCCTGTTCCAGATCCGTTTCCAGCTTCGCCAGCCGGCTCTCCGTGTCGCGCAGCTCGCGCTTCAACGCCAACGGACCCTCGCTCGCCGGCTTGCCTCCCGTCACCGTCGAACGGTGGAAACACTCGCCGTCCGGCGTCAGGAAATACGCATGCCCGTAGCGCAGAGCGAGCCGTTGCGCATCGATGGCGTTGTCTGTCAGGTAGCCGTGCCGCAGCTTGGGCAGCACGCCTTCCAGCGATCGCCCAAAGCCATTCAGCACTTTCACAGCATCGCGCAGCGGGATCACGCCGGGCTCTCCAACAGGATCGTCGCTGGTCTCGAAGAGCACGCCTTGTGCATCGGAGTGAATCAGGAATGTTGCCCGGCCGTCGCTGGTCTTCAACACCCGCACGCCCTCTTCGGCCGCGCCCCAGCTTTCCACAACTACGTAATTCAGCTCTTCGCGCAGGAACTCGTCCACCACGCCTTCATGCTCGCCGCTTACTTCAATAAAGTCCGCCAGCGTGCCTACCGGCGCCACCGACGGTCCCAGCGCCCCCGGCTTCAACAGGCGCCGCACGGAATCGGTGGCATAGCCATGATTGCGAATCAGCGCCTGCAGCGAGTCGCGCCGTCCCACTATGGCCGCCTGCTCACCGCGCAGTTGGTTGGCCTGTGCCCGTCGCGCGCTTTCGTCGCTGCGCTTGGTTTGCAGGGTCTCGCGTAATGCCGCCATCTCTCGTTCCAGCCGCTTCACGGTCCCATCCGCCGAATCAAAACGCAGCCGCGATTCGCCGGTCTGGACGTTCAGATTTTCTTGCTCAATGTGCGCCTGGCCCGTCTCGCCGTCCAGCCGCTCCGCTTCGCGCTCCAGTGCCGCCAGGCTCTCTTCGCCCTGCGCAATGTAGTTGCGCGCGTTGCCTGAGAGCGTGAGCAGTTGCATCGCGTGACGGCGCTCCGCTTCAATCTCGCGTTCGGCCGTGTAGACCTCTTCGGCCGCGCTCCGTGCCTCGTGTTGCCGCGCGTCAACTTTGATGTGAAACTCGTGCGCCTCACCCGCCGCGGTCTCCAGAAAGCTCTTCTGCTGTGCGCGCTCTTCTTCAATGCCCGCCAGTTGCGTCCGCGTCTGCTCCAACTCCGCGCCCGACGCCGCAATCCGCGCCTCAAGCTCGCTCACGCGTTCCGTATTGCTGCGCTCCCGCGCCGCAGCTCGTTCCAACTCCACGGCGGCATCGCTGGCGCGCGTCTGTGCCTCCAGGCCTTCGCGCTCCAACTCGTATCCGCGCTCCGTCAGTGCGTGCTGGCTGGCTTCTTGTTTTGCTATCTCCTCGACCGAGCTGTTCACCTGCTCCGTCAACGCGGCAATTTCCGCTTCCAGTCGCGCTTGGTCGGCGTCCATCGCCGCCATGCGACTGGCCAGCACCACGCGCAGCTTTCCCCGCAGCTCTTCGCGCACCGCGGCATAACGCTCCGCCTTGGCTGCCTGCCGCTTCAGGCTGTTCATCTGCCGCGTGACCTCTTCAAAAATGTCGTCCACCCGCGCCAGGTTCTGCTTCGCACTTTCCAGGCGCAGCTCGGCAAGCCGTTTCTTGGTCTTGAAGCGCGTAATGCCGGCGGCCTCTTCAATAATTGCCCGGCGCTCATGCGGCTTCGAGCTCAGCAGTTGCCCAATGCGCTCCTGCCCGATGATGGCGTAGCTCTCTGGCCCCAGGCCGGTGCCCATAAAGATGTCTTGAATGTCGCGCAGCCGGCAAAGCTTGCCGTTCAGCAGGTACTCGCTCTCCCCGGTGCGGAACAGCCGCCGCGTGATCACCACCTCGCCCTTCTGCGGCTTGCTCTGGAACTTGCGGCGGCGAATCTTCAGCACCACTTCCTGCGGCCCGTGGCTCGCCTCTGCGCTTTCACCGGAGTTCTCGCCGCCTACCGTGGCAGCGCCCTCCGCGCCCTCTTCCTCACTCGCATGTCCCGGCTGCTCGTTCGCGATGATCTCCTCAGCCTCGGCCGCGCGCTGGCGGCGCAACTTCTCTTCGTCCCAATCCGCCGGACCCTCGTGCCCAAGGTCTTCGTTATCGACCACTACCTCCGGCTCCACCGGCACCGGCCCCTCGTAGGCCTCGGGATCGATCATGGTCAGCGTCACTTCTGCCATGCCCAGCGGCTTGCGGTCGCGCGTCCCGGCAAAGATCAGGTCCTGCATGTGCGAGCCGCGCAGCGTCTTGGCGCTCTGCTCGCCCAGCACCCAGCTCACGCCGTCCAGGATGTTCGACTTTCCGCAACCGTTCGGACCCACCACCACGGCAATCCCCGTGCCCGCCACGGTCACTTCCGTGCGATCACAAAAGCTCTTGAAGCCGAGGATGTGAATCTTCTTTAGTTTCAGCATGTTTACTCCGGAGGAATGAGCCTCTGCTTGAAGCATGTTTTGCGCCCCGCCCTTGAGCCTCGCGAAATGCCACAGGGGCGCGCAAATTCACCACTTCATTACAGACTTTACGGACGTCGTATCGCAGGGTCAACGTAGATAAAAGGTGCCAATGTGGATAAGAGGGACGGAATTCGCGATTCCTCCGTTATCATAAAGTTATATCCTGATATAATTCATTCGGCGGTGCATAGCGATGCTCAGAACCAATCTTCGCAAAGTCGGCGGGTCGGTCATGGTTGTCATCCCACCCGCGATTCTCGATATGCTGAATCTCGAAGCGGGATCGGCCGTGACTCTAGCGGTCGACGACAAGCGCCTGGTTGTCGAGCCTCCTCGCAAGCCTCGCTATACCCTCCAGGAATTGCTTGCACAGGGCAAACGAAAAACGCCCGTCGCCAAAGAAGATCGCGAATGGCTCAACTCTGCCCCCGTGGGACGTGAGTTGCTGTGAAACGCGGAGAGATTTGGCTGGTTGCGCTCGATCCCACGGCGGGGCACGAACAGCGAGGGACGCGGCCAGTACTCGTCGTATCGCCGGATGCCTTCAATGCCGCAACACAAACGCCTGTTGTTGTCCCCATCACGACTGGCGGCGCCTTCGCGCGCAACCGAGGATTTGCCGTTTCGCTGGCAGGAGCGGGTGCAGCAACCGTCGGCGTAATTCGCTGCGATCAGTTGCGAAGCATTGATCTCGCCGCCCGTAAAGCGCGCTTACTGGAACGCGTTCCGGCCGCAATCATGGATGAGGTTTTGGCAAGGCTAGCGACAATCATTGCATGATCGTTTGAAGCCGACGCGAGTGTTAAAATCAACAAGTGCCGGGTCCTACGCGACGTAATCCCGCCAAACCCGCCAGGTCCGGAAGGAAGCAACGGTAACGGGCTCATGCGTGTGCAGTAGGTCACCCGGTACTTTTGTGTTGCAAGTGAGCAAGTCAACGTCGCGAAAGAGCACGACTTTAGTCGTGCCGCAGAAGCCCAGTAACGAATTCGGGCTTTAGCCCCTGAGGCACGTTTTCATTCCTTTTGATTTTTGAACGCGCACGTGAACTCCAGGCTACAGTTCCTTTTGAGGACTAATGCCCGGTGTGCCGCTAGGAGAAATGCATTGAGCCTGACCGTTCGCCCCATAGTGGGCCGCCGCGCCAAGATATCGGCGCTCGGAACGTACGTTCCTCCCGATGTGATCACCAATCAAGACCTCGAAAAAATGGTGGATACCAACGACCAGTGGATCATGGAGCGTACCGGTATCAAGACCCGTCATAAGCTCGCTCCGGGGTTGGGCGTGAGCGACATGTGCGTGGAGGCCGCGAAGAAATGCCTGGCCACGCGCGGCATCGGCCCCAGCGATCTTGAGGTCATTATTGTCGGCACGGTCACCCCCGATATGATGTATCCCTCCACCGCCTGCCTGGTGCAGCACAAACTCGGCGCCTCGAACGTGTGGGGGTTCGATGTTTCCGGAGGCTGCTCAGGATTTACCTATGCTTTGCAAGTAGGCGTCAAGTTAGTGGAGAGCGGCGCGCACAGCAAGGTTCTGGTCTGCGGCTTTGACGCCAACACGCGCATGACCGATTACACCGACCGCACCACTTGTGTGCTGTTCGGCGATGGCGGCGGCGCGGTGCTGCTGGAACCGGCTGCGGAGGGCGAAGTCGGCTTTATCGACTACCTGAACGAAATCGATGGCTCCGGCGGTGTCAGCCTCAACATGCCCGGCGGCGGAAGTCTGAACCCTTCCACACATGAGACCGTGGACAAGAAAATGCATTTTGTCCATCAGGACGGTCCCGCGGTCTATAAATTTGCCGTGCGCAAGATGGCCGAAGCCACCGCGAAGCTCCTCGAGCGCAATGGCGTCACCGGCGCGGACCTGGGCTGCTTCATTCCCCACCAGGCCAACAAGCGCATCATCACGGCCACGGCCGACCGGCTCGGCATGAGTCCCGATCGCGTGATCATCAATATTGAAAAGTACGGCAATACCTCCGCCGGAACCATTCCCCTGGCCATGGAAACCGCCGTTGAAGAGGGCAAGCTGAACAAAGGCGACCTGGTGTTGTTGGCTGCCGTCGGCGCCGGCTTTACCGTAGGCACAGTCCTGCTGCGCTGGGAGATCTGAAGCAGCTTTTAGCCACTAGCTTCTAGCGCTTAGCCCGCTTCAGCGGGCTGCAGACGGTAGCCCCAGGCGCGAGCCTGGGGTCGGAAGTCGCAATCCGAGACCCCAGCCCCCGCAGGGGGCGTAAGAGAATCTCCCAAGCCTGAAACTTTCCCCGAGAAGCTCGCAGCCAGACATCGAAAAGACCAAGCTAGTAGCTAGCAGCCAGAAGCTATTTCGTCATATACTGTGCTCCACCAGCGCCGGTCTTCGGCGCGCATTTGACGATCAGAAAGCGGAGGCGACCATGCAGGTGGCAATCACCGCAAGAAATGGCAAGATCTCCAAGGCTGTGCACACCCAGGCCGAAGAGGGGATGGAGCGCATCGGGCGCATTCTGGGCCGGACCGCGCGCGCCAGCGTTACCTTCAGCGCGCAAAGGCATCTCCACATCGTCGAATTGAACATCGTGTCTCGCTCGCAGAAGTTTGCCGCCACGGGCAAGGGCGACTCGCCCGATGCGGCCCTGCGCGAAGCCATCGAGCACGCCGAGCATCAGGCTCACAAGCATCGCGATCGGCGCATCGTCAGCAAGCGGCTTCCCAAGGAGGAAAAAGTGCTCACCGCTCCTCCTGTCGCACGGCCCAAGGCGCGCGTGGATCCAAAAAACGAAGCGGATCAGCCGCTTCGCGGCAAAGCCAGAACATCCATCGCTGTACACTCGTTTCCTGCGCGCGCCACGGTTGTTGAACCGCATATCGTCAAGAGCGGCGAGGCCATCTCCCTCAAGCCCATGACCATCGAAGAGGCCGTTAAAGACGCCGAGTTTCGCGACCGCGACTTGCTCATCTTCCGCACCGCGATCGGGGACATGTTTGTGCTCCATCGCCGCCGCGACGGCCAGATGGAATTGGTCGAGATTCCCTAGAACCGGCGGCATGATTGGTCTCGTAAAAGGCACGCCTTTGCAGCTTGCCGAAAAACTCCTCTACCGTCATGTTGTGTATCAAGGTACCGTCACGTTTTGTATCAGGGCGCGAGCTTACTCGCGCCGTAAGCGCAATTAAATAATCTTGGGCTTCAGCCCATGAAGGATTTTCGCGAGCCGGTTCGTCACTTGTCCTGTATTTTTTTGGGGCGGCCTGTTCCGTCGTGCCGAGAGCGGAAGTGCGCGCCGCGTAAGGCCTTACCTAATGACGCAACTCTTCGGACTTTGGTTGCACCAGTTGACCGCTTTTGGGGATGGCTGCATCGTCCCGCGCCGCATACGATCGATTGAATGGCGACTGCTGCACGAAAGGCCGGCCCCACGAGGGTACGGATACCCACGCCGGCGCCGCTGGTTACCGGGGACGCCATGGAACTGAACGTGCACGGAAACTCAAATCCCGACGCGCAGCGCGAGGTTCTCGACGGCCTGCCGGTTCTGGTCTTTCTTGAACGAGCGGGCAAGATCGTCTTTGCCAATGCCGAAGCGCGGCAGTTGTTAGGTCATTCTGTAGGCGAGTGGATTCCCCGTCCCGTCGAAGACGTTCTGTGGGGACTTTTTCCCGGCACGGCCGAGCCGCAAACGCTCCTGACCGGCACGCGGCGCGGCAGCCCCTTCCATGCCACGCTCCCAGCCCCCAGCGGCCGCCTCGTGTCCGTCGAAGGCACCTACAGCATCTCGAACGCGCAACTGCGCGAAGCCGTCATCGTGGCCCATCCCAGCGAAACGGAGCGAGCTCCCAAATCGCGGCTCATGGAAGATGTGCTTTCCAGCCTTCCTGAAGCGGTTGCCATCGAG
>Ga0302320_10026234_pt1 | contig 11293 bp, 12 predicted proteins | sample Bog_T0_3_FD_202130 | JGI IMG/M metagenome (GOLD analysis project Ga0302320, IMG submission 202130) | Peat permafrost microbial communities from Stordalen Mire near Abisko, Sweden - Bog_T0_3 | ecosystem: Environmental > Terrestrial > Soil > Wetlands > Peat | place: Sweden: Abisko, Stordalen Mire... | reverse complement strand
TTGTTTTGAAATCGTCGCAGGAAATCGAGAAGATGCGCCGCGCGGGTCAAGTCGTACGCGAGGTGCTCGAACTCGTGCGCGCCCAGGTCAAGCCGGGGGCGACGACGCTCGATCTCGAAAAGGCCGCGGCAGCCCGCTTGGACCAATTGGGAGTAAGGGCCGCTTTCAAGGGCTATCACGGTTACCCTTGCGTGCTCTGCACGTCGGTCAACAGCGAAGTGGTTCATGGGATTCCCTCGGCCAAGCGCGTCCTCAAAGACGGCGATATCGTTTCCGTCGACTTCGGGGCTGTCGTGGACGGCTACTACGGAGATTCGGCCATTACCGTGCCGGTGGGTGCCATCGATTCTGATGCGGCCCGTCTCCTCAAAGTGACCGAAGAGTCGCTGCACGCGGGAATTGCCGCGGTGAAGCCCGGCGCGACGTTGGGCGACGTGGGCGCCGCCGTGCAGAGTGTCGTTGAAGCCGAGGGCTTCTCTGTCGTTCGGGATTTTGTCGGCCACGGCATTGGGGTCCACATGCATGAGGACCCGCAAGTGCCGAATTTCGGCGAACGCGGGCGCGGCATGAAGCTCAAGGTGGGGATGGTGATTGCCATTGAGCCGATGGTGAACGCCGGCAAGCCCGACGTTGAGGTGCTCGGCGACGGATGGACGGCGGTCGCCAAAGACGGCAGCATGAGCGCTCATTTTGAGCATACGGTCGCGGTCACCGCAACCGGAGCCAGGGTCTTGACTGAGTAATGCACTCAGTCCAAAACAGAAAGGCGCGGGAGCGCCGGAATTGGATGCGGTTTGTCGAAGGAAGACGCGATTGAGGTCATGGCAGTGGTTACAGAGACGCTGCCGAACGCCATGTTTAAAGTCAAGCTCGAGAATAATCACGAGGTCTTGACTCACGTTTCGGGAAGGATGCGCAAAAACTTCATCCGCATCTTGCCGGGCGACCGCGTGGCCGTGGAATTGAGTCCCTACGACCTGAACCGTGGACGCATCGTGTATCGGTATAAGTGAGCACCTAGCTTCGAGCTACGAGCTTCCAGCCAGATCGATGGCTCACGAAGCGGGTAGCAGCAGGGCGAGCTCAAAGCTGGAAGCTAGCAGCGAGAAGCTGGTTTCAAGGAAGGGCAACAAAAAATGAAGGTCCGTGCATCGGTCAAAAAGATTTGCGTCAAGTGCAAGGTCATCACCCGCAAGGGAGTCGTCCGGGTGATCTGCGAAAACGCAAAGCACAAGCAGCGCCAGGGCTAAGCGAGCCTGGCATACGCGGACGCTTCCACGAAAGGGATTGGAGATCGGGTTTCCGGGATCAATCAGATTGCAACGAACGGCTGATTCGAACTGAACCCTGAACACTGATCCCTGGGCAAGAGGCTAGTTAGCTTGAGTCAAGGCTTGCGATGAACCTCTGGAAGCGAAAAGCACACGCCGTGCGAACCGGTTAAGGCCGGGGCACACAACAGAAGGGACGAGGGAATAGGGACCAGGGACTAATTGATACCGTGAGAACGGCCTACTCAATCTGACCCCTGATCTCTGATCCCTGACCCCTGCATCGCAAAGGAACACACATGGCACGTATTGCTGGCGTCGATCTGCCTCGCAACAAACAGGCACGCATCGCGCTCACATACATCTTCGGTATCGGAGATCCGCGTGCGGCGAAGATTCTGGAGAAGGCGAACGTCGATCCCTTCAAGAAGATCCAGGATCTCGGCGAAGACGAGGTCAACCGCATCCGTCAGGTGATCGAGGACGAAGGAAACGTCGAAGGCGACCTGCGCAAGGACGTCTCGATGCACATCAAGCGCCTCATCGACATCCAGAGCTATCGCGGCACGCGTCACCGGCGTTCGTTGCCGGTTCGCGGACAGCGCACCCACACCAACGCCCGCACTCGCAAGGGCCCGCGCAAGGGCACAGTGGCCGGCAAGAAGAAAGCGACGGGTAAAACCTAATGGCCAAACCAGAGCAGAAAGCCGGCGCCGGCAAAGCCGCCAAGAACAAGAAGTTCAAGAAACGCGAGCGCAAGAATGTGCCATTTGGTATCGCGCACATTCAGGCCTCGTTCAACAACACCATCGTCACCATCACCGACCCGGTGGGCAACACGCTCAGCTGGAAGAGCTCCGGCTCTCTCGGCTTCCGCGGTTCGCGCAAAGGCACGCCGTTCGCGGCACAGCAGGCAGCTTCGAACGCCGCCAGCGCTGCTCGCGATCACGGCCTGCGCGCGGTCGATGTGCGCGTCGCGGGTCCCGGTTCGGGCCGCGAATCCGCCATCCGCGCCCTCGCCGCCTCGGGCATCGAAGTGCGCTCCATTCGCGACGTTACGCCGGTTCCCCATAACGGCTGCCGTCCGCCGAAGCGCCGTCGCGTCTAAGAAGTAGGGGTCAGGGATCAGGGGTCAGGGATCAGAGGGATTTGTGGCAGCACCTGCCATATCGGCTGATCCTGAGCACTGGTAAATGACTCCGGAAGGATGAGGTAACAGGGCCGAGAGATCGCGGGACAGCAAGGGCCGTTTATACCGGCACTTTGAACTGATTCCTGATCCCTGACCCCTGATCCCTCGCAACCCGGGCCGGGATGAAGCTCCTTAGGATCAAAAGTCCGGAGGACTGTAAACCGGCCGTCATCCGAAGTCAGGAGAAGTAAAAGAAATGGCACGTTACACAGGACCCGTCTGCCGCCTTTGCCGTCGCGAAGGCACCAAGCTCTTTCTGAAAGGCACCAAGTGCCTTTCTGACCGTTGCCCCATCGAGAAGCGCAACTTCGCTCCCGGGCAGCACGGCAAAGACCGCAAGGCCAAGATCGTGGGTTACGGCCTCCAACTGCACGAAAAGCAGAAGGCCAAGCGTATGTACTTCACGCTCGAAGGCCAGTTCCGCGAATACTACGAGAAGGCCAACCGCGCCACCGGCGTCACCGGCGAACTGCTTATCCAGCAGCTCGAACGCCGTTTGGACAACGTGGCTTTCCGTCTCGGTTTCGCCATCTCGCGCCGCCAGGCACGCCAGGTCGTTCGCCACGGGCACGTTTCTGTGAATGGTCGCAAGGTGAACATTCCCTCCTATCAGGTCAACGTGGGAGACGAGATCGCCATCCGTGAAGGCGCCAAGAAGCTGCTCATCGTCGAGCAGGGCGCGCAGTACGCCGCGCAGAACCCGGTCCCCGTCTGGCTCGAAGCCAACTTCGACACCTTCACTGGCCGCGTTCTTTCGCTGCCCAAGCGCAAGGATGTCAACCTGCCGATCAACGAACAGCTGATCGTCGAACTGTACTCGAAGTAACAGGGATCAGGGGTCAGGGATCAGGGATCGGTTTTGAAGCCCCTGCGAACGTTTTGAATACCTCTGGCTCTTGGTTCTGAACGCAGTGCAGGGTTTTTAGAGGTCTTGGAGGAGTTGATGCTGCAGTGAGTGGCGCAGCCCAACTGATCCCAGATCCCTGATCCCTGAACCCTACAACGAAGGAGAACTTGCGCGGCCGCCGCAAAATGCTTCGCGACGTACCTGCCACGCGGGAAAAGAGAAAACGATATGCTTTGGAGAGGATTTCAAAAGCCGAAGCGCCTGGCAGTCGATGCCGAGACGCTTACCGACACCTTTGGCAAGTTCAGCGCACAGCCCTTTGAGCGCGGATTTGGCACCACCATCGGCAACGCACTGCGCCGCACCCTGTTGAGTTCCATCGAGGGAGCCGCCGTCACCGCCATTCGCATCGAAGGCGTTCTCCACGAATTCCAGTCCATCGGCGGCGTGGTCGAAGATGCCACCGACATCATCCTGAATCTCAAGCAAGTCCCCTTCAAGCTCGCCGGCGAAGGCCCCAAGGCGCTGTATCTGCGCGCCGACCAGCCGGGCGTCGTCACCAGCGGCATGATCGAAGCCGACGGCGACGTCGAGATCCTGGACAAGAACATCTATCTCGCCACCCTCTCTGAAGGCGGCAAGCTGGACATGGAGATGCGCCTCAAGCGCGGCCGCGGTTACATCTCGGCCGACAAGAACTTCGACGCCGATCTCGGCCTGGGCTTCATCCCCGTCGACTCCGTTCACTCGCCTGTGCGCCGCGTGAACTACGTTGTCGAAGCGGCCCGTCTCGGCCAGATCACCGACTACGACAAGCTCACTCTCGAAGTGTGGACCAACGGAGCCGTGCTGCCCGCCGATGCTGTCGGCCTGGCCGCCAAGCTGCTCAAGGACCACATGAACATCTTCATCAACTTCGAGGAAGAAATCGAACACGAGACTCGTGGAGACGATGGCCGCCTGCCGCTGCGCAACGACAATCTGAACCGCTCTGTCGAAGAGCTCGAACTGTCGGTCCGCAGCTACAACTGCCTCAAGAACGCCAACATTCAGTCCATCGGCGAACTGGTCCAAAAGACCGAAGCCGAGATGCTCAAGACCAAGAACTTTGGCCGCAAGAGCCTGAACGAGATCAAAGAAATCCTCGCGCAGATGGGGCTCTCCCTGGGCATGAAGATCGACGAAAACGGCAACCCGGTCCCCGGACCCACCAGCATTCCTCCCGCCGCCGCCCTGGCCGCCAGCTATGGCCACTACGACGACGAGGACGAGCCGCTGGACTCCGTCGACCTGCAATTGCCCACGGAAACTGAAAACTTTTAAAGGCAGGGAACAGGGATCAGCTTTCAGGGATCAGTGAAAAGCCCGCAAGCCGACAATCTGCCGTTGACTGTCCCCTGATCCCTGACCCCTGAACCCTACTATCGAAAGAGAGTTGCATCATGCGCCATCGCAATGCAGGATTCAAGCTCGGACGCAACACCAGCCACCGCCGCGCGCTGCTGCGCAACCTGGTCACGTCCGTCATCGTGGAAGATCGCGTGGAGACCACCGTGGCCAAGGCCAAGGCAGTGCGTCCGCACGTCGAAAAGATGATCACCCTGGGCAAGAAGGGCGATCTGGCTTCGCGCCGTCTGGCGCTGAGCTTTCTCATGACCGATAAGGCCGTCACCCGGCTGTTCGACACCGTGGCTCCTCGCTACGGCGATCGCCAGGGCGGCTATCTGCGCATCGTCCGCACCGGTTTCCAGAAGGGCGACGGGGCCGAGAAGGCCTTCATCGAACTGCTGGGCGCCGAAAAGCAACTGGATGCCAAGCGCCAGAAGCGCGACGAAGTCAAAGCCAAGAAGCGCGCCGAACTCGAAAAGCAGTTGGAAGAGAGCAAGAAGGACGAAGAAAAGGGCGGCGAAGAAGCCGCCTAGGCATTTGCCAGCATTTGCCATGCAGGCAGGCTGTTTTCGTACCGTGCCATCATGCGAGGTCAAAGGGCGAGCCATCCCCAAGCGGGGTGCGCTCGCCTTTGCTTTTTCCAACTAAGAGTGAACGGTGCTCCACCACTCTCCGTGCCCCATCCATCGTGCGTACTTTGCACGATGGGTGGGAGAGCACAAAGCCTGGGAAGCCGATAAACGGCTCCGCCGAAACAGGTTCGGCCGCAGCGGCGCAAAGCAAAAGGGCGAGCCCAAGACAGGCGCACGCCCTTTGCTTTTCCGTGTTGTAAGGATCCGGTTATTCGGCTACCGGATCACAGCATGCAACAAGCGGGATGAGGCAATTCATTCGGGCTCAGCCCGAGTTTCCCTTACCCTTCCGCCGTCGCAGCTGTACGAGCGTCCTCGCAGACCTTGCTGAGTTTCGTTGCCGATACTCTTCCTGGTCATTGATCTCCTCTCTCCTTCTGGAAGATTGCTCTCCCGTTGCAAACTTAGAGTCGCGTGCTGGGGAATTGGTTGTCGCCCGTGCCAGGTTTGCGCCAAGGCCGTTTAGCGAGCGAAGCGCTTCCGTAAAACCCAGGTCGTCATGCAGCGGAGATCGTGCACAATCGTCGTCTTGAATGGATCGACAAGCACCGCGTTGAGTTCATCGGTCAAATCCAACAACATCTCTTCATCCACAAGGAACCATTGTGAACCGTCACCGATGACAAAGACGTTTTCCCGCACTTGCTCGAAGTCCATCCCAATGCGTGAACCCAGGCGGCAAAACAGCATCCCACCCGGCGCAAGCACACGCCAGAGCTCTGCCAGCATGGCTCGGAAATGGTCTTCGTCTCGCGCAAAGTGGAGCACGGAGTTACAAAGGACGACGTTTGCCGAAGCGTCAGGAAACGGCATTTGCTCAATGAGGCCTACCTTAAAATTCTCCTCGGGCAAACCGGTCTCAAGCGAGGCTGAGAGTCGGCGTACATGCTCGACGCCTGCCGGATCTGCGTCCAATGCGCAGACTTCGCATCCCGCGCGCAGAAGATAGACCAGGTTGCGCCCGTAGCCGCATCCGGCGTCGATCACACGCATGCCAAAGCCTATATTGCCTCGCAGAATCTGGTCGAACAGGTAGATGTCGATCTGCCCAAATTGTTCCTGAATCGAGAGTGTCACGTCCGATCCTCTTCTGCCGCTGGGTGCCTGGTGGGAGGACGTCCAACGGCTTTGCCTGTCTGAATGTGGGCCAACTTTCCCACGAGTCAGCAGGTTTCCTGATCCTTACACAGTCCTATCCGGAGGGGAAGATTGACTCCGAGCGCGGACGGGGTGAGGATAAAGGCTAGCCAAGTCGGAATCGGTTGTCGATTCCGATCTTGAGACAGGAGCGATCCCATGCCCCAGCAGACCGCAGTCGAAAAAGAGAGCTTGATTCCAGCCCAACCGCTTCCCGCGTCGGCGCAAGAATTTGCCGGGCGCTTGCACGGCTTATTGGATGGTCAGCCCAAGGACGAGGCCACGGTCGCGCAAGCTTTCAATGGCATGGATGACATCCTGGACAAGATCGCCGCAGGCCTGTACAGCATTGCCTCAATGCTGGTTGGGGAAGGGGAGGACAGCATCCACGTCGTCGAAACCGCGGTGGAGACAGCCGATGTTGCAGCCTGCGACAGTCCGCTTGCAGCCCGGAAGAATAGCCGTCGAGCTTTGTGCGCGGCCGCGCTCGACCTCTTGAGCCGGCGCGACGCGGCAAATCTCGCTGCTCCGCAGGGCCTGGAGCATGCGGCCACCTGCATCGGCGACGATGAGTTGGATTCCGCCGGGGTTTCGAGCGAAGAACTGGAGCGGATCATCGCCGGCCCGGATCGCGATCGTGTGCGTACATGGCTGGAAAGTTTGCCGACGGTCCTGCGCGCGATTTTTGTCCTGCGCGCTGTGGCCGGCTTCACCACGCCCGAAACGACCGACCTTCTCCGCACCCACGGTGGTCCGCAAGCAGGCGGCTGGACCGACGATGCAGTCCGTGAACTCTTCCGCCAGGGTCTCTGTTCTCTTGCTTCCCAGGTCTTGCAGGCGGCCAGCCACTAGAAGCTCTCGCCGGTCTGAGCGCTCATGTCAGTTGACCGTGCGGGTCTGCAGGCAAGCCATGCGCATCGAGCCGACCCGCAACTCCATATTAACTAAGTATTCAACACAAAGGTTACTGCCGGATAGCAGCACGTACGGATCAGTGTGCGAAAACGGGGAGCGTAACGGTCGACCGAGTTCGGGTCTGCCCCTGGACAAACCAGGTGCCTCTCGTCCCATCCCCCCCCTTCGTGAATGCGAATGCGTCCGATCGCACGGGAACCTCCGCGCCGATTCGATACACTAGTTTAAGAACCCTGCAGATTGTTTGCCGCATCCACTACCTGCGTACCAATTCAGATTGAACCGCTTCAAAGTGGGTTGAACAACCTTGATTCCGTCCAAGTATCGAAGAAACTCCGTGACCACTCCCGGGCTGGCCCACTGGCTTCCGGGAATCCTGTTTTTGTTCTTTTTCTGTCTCTCTGTCCAGCAATCCGGTGCGCAGCAAGCTCTCGGTTTGCAGTCCCCGCAGACGGTTGGGCCCTCGGCGCAAAGCTTCCAGGGCAGCATAACGGCTGGCGAAGCCACCGCCCAGGGGATGGACGTGTCGCTCGACGAGGCCATCCAGCGCGGGCTGAAAAACAACCTGGGCATCATTTTGAGCGGAACCCAAACGGCTTCGGCCCGCGGACAAAAGTTGAGTGAGTTGCAATCCCTGCTGCCGACCGTCGATGCGACTTTCAAAGATTCCGTCATGCAGGCCGACCTTGCTGCCGAGGGGTTGCGCATTCCCGGATTTCCCACCATCATTGGCCCGTTCGGTTACCAGGATCTTCGCGGTTCATTGAGCTGGTCGCTGGTGAATGTGTCTTCGATGCGCAACTACCTTGCTGCGCGCCACAACTTCGCATCCGCCCAGTTATCCGCGGAGGACGCGCGCGAACTAGTGGTGCTGACTGTGGGCAACGCCTACCTCCTGGCCATCGCCGACGAGTCGCAGGTGAGCAGCGTGCAAGCGCAAGTGGCAACCTCGAAGATTTCGTTGGATCAGGCGGTAGCCAACCATCAGGCGGGTACCGCTCCCATGCTCGATGAATTGCGCGCGCGCGTGGACTACCAGTCGCTCGAGCAGCAGTTGATTGTGGCTCAGAACTCCCTGGAAAAAGACAAACTGGCGCTGGCGCGGACCATCGGGCTTCCCCTCGCGCAGAAGTTCAACCTCACCGACAAGGCACCCTATGTGGCCTTTGACCAGTTGGATGTGGAAGCAACCATTCGTCAGGCGCATGCCAATCGCAAAGATCTTGCCGCCATGCTGGAGCAGGAGAAAGGCGCGCAGGACCAGCGCAAAGCAGCCACCGCCGACCGTTTTCCGACGCTCTCCTTCAGTGGGGACTATGGCGATATTGGTGTGAACCTCAGCCATTCGCACGGCACCGAAGATGTGACTGGGACAGTGAGCGTGCCTTTGTTCGCTGAGTTTGCCCTGCGCGGCGAAGCGCAGGTGGCGCAGGCGCAGTTGGACCTGGCCAAATCCGAGTTGAGCGACAAGAATGCCCAGGTGGATGCGGATATTCGCGATGCGCTACTGGATATTGAGTCCGCGCAAAAGCAAGTAGAGGTTGCCAAGTCCAGCGCGGATCTTGCCGCCGAAGCCTTGCGGGAAGCGCAAGAGCGGTATGCAAACGGCGTCAGCGACAACCTGGCGGTGAGCCAGGCCGAGCAGAGTGTGGCCCAGGCCGACAATCAATACGTAACCAGCCTCTATCGGCACAACGTGGCCAAGCTGAGCTTGGCGCGTGCGTTGGGGGCGGGACAGAGTTACAAGAGCTATTTGGGAGGGAAGTAAACGTGGCGGATACGACGACATCGCCGGCGCCGACGGAGCCGGTTCAGGAAACGGAAACTGCGCAGCCACAAAGCCGCCGCAAGGGGATCGTTGTTGTGGTGGTCCTGGTGCTGATTGTGGTGGCTGTCGCTGTCTGGTGGCACTCCACTTTCAGCGAAGACACCGACGACGCGCAAGTCAACGGACATCTCATCCAGGTAAGCTCGCGCATTGCCGGACAGGTCATCAAGGTGGATGTGGACGAGAACCAGTTGGTGAAGGCCGGCGACGTGATTGCCGAGCTTGACCCGCGTGACTTCCAGGTTGCCGTGGAGAATGCCCAGGCTGCGCTGGCGAACGCACAGGCCAACGCGGTTGCGGCCAATGTGGGCATCCCCTTGACCAGCATCAATGTGGGCAGCACGCTGCGCTCGTCGGATGCCGATGTGAGTGGGGCGCACGCCAGCGTGGAGCAGGCGGAGCAGCAGTTGGCCGGGGCGCAGGCCACCGTGGCGCAGGCCCAGGCCAATCTGACCAAGGCGAACGCCGATCTGGAGCGCTACAAGCCGCTGGTGGAGAAGGATGTCATCAGCAAACAGCAGTTCGATGCCGCCGTGGCCGCTGCTGATGGCGCCAAGGCAGCGCTCGCGAATGCACAGGCGGCAGAGCGCGCGGCCAACGACGGCATTCGCGCAGCACGTCAGCGGGAAGCTCAGGCCCAGGCACAGCATCGGGCCGCTGAAACAGGGCCACAGCAGGTAGAAGTGCAAAATGCCCGCGCCAAGGCAGCCAAGGCCCAGGTGGAACAGGCGCAGGCTCAGTTGGACCAGGTAAAGCTCAACTTGGGCTATACCAAGATCGTCGCTCCGGCCAACGGCATCATCACGCGCAAGAGTGTTGAGATCAACCAGAACGTTTCCGTAGGGCAGAACCTCCTCACGCTGGTCTCGCTGGACGACCTGTGGGTTACAGCCAACTTCAAGGAGACCCAGCTCAAGCACATGGCCGCCGGGCAACCCGTCGAAATCGAAGTGGATGCCACAGGCAAGACTTACACCGGAAAAGTGACGCAAATCGGCGGCGCAACCGGCTCGGTGCTCAGCCTGTTTCCGCCGGAGAACGCGACCGGGAATTACGTGAAGGTTGTGCAGCGTGTTCCGGTCCGCATCGACTTTACCGATTTGAAGAACGAAGACCCGAACCATCTGCTGCGACCGGGGCTTTCGGTTGAGCCAAAGGTCCGGGTCAAGCAGTAGCGCTCTCGGATTCGGCTCATTCAGGCAGTTCCCGCCCTCGCTCCTTTTCAAAAGGGGCGAGGGCATTCGTTTCAGCCCCGAACCCGATGCGCAGAAAAGCGGAGATCCCCATGCAATTCAAGCTGGAAGAAGCCATTGAGGTTTTATCGACGACGCCCGCAACCTTGACCGCTTTGTTGCAGGGAAAGTCCGAAGTTTGGCTGAGCGCGCGGAAGACGCCGGAGGCCTTTAACGCTTCCGATGTTTTGGGCCACCTGATGCATGCGGAACTGACCGATTGGATGCCGCGCGTTCAGCTCATCCTCGAATATGGCGATGCCAGGCCGTTCCAGCCATTCGACCGGTTTGCGTTCCGCGGCCTAATCGAGGGCAAACCTTTGAACCAGTTGTTGCAGGAGTTTGCCGAGTTGCGCCGAACCAGTCTCGCGAATCTCGCGGGCCTTTCTCTTGGGGATACGGGGCTTGCCCTTACCGGGGTGCATCCGGAATTTGGCCCCGTCACGCTGAGCAACCTGCTGGCTACCTGGGTCGTGCACGACCTGACCCACATCGCGCAAGTGGTGAAGACCTTGGCGTATGAATACCGCGACGCTGTGGGTCCGTGGCGCGCCTATACCACCATCCTCGATTGATTCACCGGCCAGGCTTCCTGGTGGTAGCTGCTTGCGTTCTTTTTTTTTGCGAGTCTATATTGTCGTCAGGAGGAGAAGATGAATCTCCGTCGCGTATGGCCGCTTGCCCTGCTCTGCTCCACCGCTGCGCTTGCTCAGAACAGCAGTCTCCCGCAAGGGACCCAATTCGTTTTGCTGCCAAATCAAGGTTGTCCCGTCGAGATAAGCGCAAAACTGGGCGCACCTGCTAATTCTACTTCTCTTTCAAGATGAGACTAATTATGCTATTTTGTCTT
>Ga0302320_10026232_pt1 | contig 11294 bp, 9 predicted proteins | sample Bog_T0_3_FD_202130 | JGI IMG/M metagenome (GOLD analysis project Ga0302320, IMG submission 202130) | Peat permafrost microbial communities from Stordalen Mire near Abisko, Sweden - Bog_T0_3 | ecosystem: Environmental > Terrestrial > Soil > Wetlands > Peat | place: Sweden: Abisko, Stordalen Mire... | reverse complement strand
CGTGCCCCGGCACCACGCGATCCGCCGAGCCAGCTAACTCAATCATGCGCGCCTGCTGTGCAATGTTAGCCGCATGATCGGCATCGCTGAATGTGTTCCCAGGCAAATGAGAAGTCAGGTTGAGATAGAGATAGGCATTGTCCGAAGCCATCACGTAGTTAGGCGTCCCCTGCACACAGAGATACTGCGAAGCATAAGTGTGCCGCGACCCAATATAAGCTCGTATGCCGGGAAAGATCTCAATGTTATCGCCATTCACAAGATGCAGGCGGCCTTCCGTGTTCAGCCGCACTAACTCCTTCACATCTTCCGGATCAATACCGTCATGGTCGCCGCCAGGCTGCCATGAATCCATCGTGTAGTAGCGATACTCCTCCTTCTGAATCCAAACCTGCGCCTTCGGAAACAGATCAAGCCCGCCCATATGATCCCAATGCGCATGACTTATCACCACGTCAGTAACCTGGTCAGCCTCCACACCTGCAGTCTTCACTGCGAGATCGGGGCGTAGATAGTCCTTCATTGGATAGTCTTTGAGAAACGTATCGCGATGAAAGCCGCTGTCGAAAAGAATAGTGTGTCCCCCACCGCGAATAAGCCATACCACCATGGCGATGTCGATTTTCTGATCCTTGGGCCCGCCCACCACGAGGTCGGCAACCACGCCCGGTGTCGTGGCGTAACGGATTGCTTCAATGGAGTACTCCGGTGTATGGGACTGTGCGAGGGAGGGCATGGCGAACGCCAGACAGAAGGCAGCAAACAACAATCGTGTCATGAATTGCATAACAAGAAATGTAAGCGTTTACGATTTACGATTCAACGGGAAAATAAAGGCGGCGCGGGGGAGATACTCCGACCCGTCTTCAGATCGAGCGCGAAAGGGATTTCCTTGTCGGTCATCAGGTCCCACCCCAGCCCATGGAGCACCGGGCCGCTAACTTCTTCGAGCGTGAGCCCTTCTGAAGATAGCTTCTCCGATTGCCAAGCCTGGCCGTCCGCGCCCCACGCAATGATGGAGTGATGTCCCACGAAGAGAAGCAGATTCTGTTCGAGAGCCGCGCAAACATCCAATACAGGCCGGAACGAAATCATCGTGAAGCGTTCAGGATTGTTAGTCGAAATCATGTACGCATACCCACCGGAAACCGCGCAAAGTTCATATGGATTGGGACAAGACCATAACCCGGTAGGCACAGCAGGATCGCGAAATCCGAGTGCGCAGGTAGCCAGGAATTCGTGCGAAGAAGTAGATGAATCGTGGGCATCTGGACGCACCAATACTTCAAGTGCGCCACGTTCGACTTCTTCAGCTTGCGCCGGGTAGACGAAGTGCCGCGTCGGCAGGATAAGAGGCCGCGCCGCAAGAATTTCAGCTTGCCAGTTATGGGGGAAGCTGCCGATGAAGGATGATGCTGCGGGGTGGGGGGTCACGGCTGAGCCTTGCAGTTGAGGATCCATTCTTCTTGCTCTTGTGTGTCGGGCACGGTGCATCCGCGTGCGGCTTGAATCGCAGCAAGAGCGGCTTTGGGCGTCCAGCCAAGCTGAATCAGTGTGGCAGCAGCAGTAACTGTGGCCCGACCTATACTTCCACGGCAATGAACTCCGACTTGTTCACCAACACGAAGACGATTGGCCAGGCCTGCGACGAATTTCTGGAATGATGTAAGGTTCGGCGGAACATGGACGTCGGGAATGGGATGAGATAGGAACTCCATTCCCGCTTTCTTTGCTAGCGGACCTTCTTCACCGAGGCCAAGCATCTCGGCTTCATCGGTCTCCAATAGAGACACCAAGGTTTGGATGCCGTCCCGCTTCATTCTGATCAGGTCGTCTTCCAGCCAGTCGCCGGGGCGCGGCTTCATGACAATTGCCAGCGGCAAATGCGGGTCGCCTTGGATCCAGAAGATGTCTTTCACGTCAGCGTTACACTCCTACAAATCGTTCGATGCGCTCGCGGACGCTGGGAATGCCCAGGCCCAGAACAGCGCCCTCTTCGATGAGGGGAATCACCTTGTCGAACTCCGGGCCGGAGTGCGCGCCTGTAAGGGCGATGCGGACTGGATGGTAAAGTTCCTTCCCCTTGACTCCGCTGGCATCCTTGATTTCATTCAGCCAGCATTTGAAGTCTTCGCTTGTCACGATGTCGTTGTGGGCGCGCGCGCGGTGGGCTAACTCCCCGAGGACTGTGCGCGTAGAATCCGCGGAGAGAATCGCGGAGTTATCCGGGATCACGCGAGCGGCGTCGGGGTCGAAGCCAAGAATGAATGCCGCCTTTGCCGGGAGCTGATCGAGGTGGTCGACATATGGAAGCAGCAGTGCAAGAAGTCGTCCGAACCAGTCCTTTCGCAGAACGACCAACGCATCGGCCGGCATATCGATATTCACTGGAGGGTTCTCACTGGCAAGCAGAGCCAGAGTCTCCGCAGTGTAGAACGGCGAAGCGGGCCAGAGAGGAAAGATATCCGGACGTTGGCGAAGGAAATGTTCTTCGGCCAGTTTCGCAACGCGCTCTTTGTCGGCTACCTTCAGGTAATGGCGGTTGAGCCAGTTAAGCTTTTCGAAATCGAAGATAGCGGGCGACGGTGTAACCCGCTCAAGCGAAAAGGCGCGAGTTAGTTCCGGGAGAGTGAATGTCTCGGTCTTCCCATCTTCCGCGCCCCATCCCAGGAGAGCGAGATAGTTAACCAGTGCCTCGGGAAGATAACCCATCTCACGGAATGTGGAGATAGACGTCGCGCCGTGCCGCTTGGAGAGGCGCTCGCGGTCCGCGCCCAGAATGGTAGATAAGTGCGCGAATTCTGGAACGGGCCAACCGAAAGCCTGGTAAATGGCGACCTGCTTGGGTGTATTCGAGATATGATCGTCGCCGCGGATAACATGAGTTATGCCCATAAGTGCGTCGTCGATTGTAACAACGTAGTTATAGACCGGCACTCCCGCAGAAGTGGCCGATGCCGAACGCACCAGGATGGGATCGGAAACAGATTCGGCAGCAAACTCAACCGGCCCGCGCACAATATCGTGAAAGCGCAACGGGTGATCTTCAATGCGCAGCCGAACCGCAAAAGGCTTACCAGCCGCGAGATTCTCCGCAATAGTTTCCGCGCTAAGCGAGCGGCAGCGGCCAGAATAGACCTGCGGCCCTTGAGCAGCAATGGCTCGGGCGCGCTCGGCTTCCAGTTCTTCCTGTGTGCAGAAGCAGCGGTAAGCTTTGCCTTCAACAAGCAAGCGCTTCGTGTGCTCTGCATAGATTGCCAATCGGTTTGATTGCCGATAGGGGCCATGAGAGCCTTTATCGGGAGCACCCGTGGGCTCACCGGGACCTTCGTCCCAATCGAGGCCAAGCCAATTCAGGTCTTCTATAAGTTGGTCTTCGTATCGAGCTTCTGAGCGTTCGAGATCTGTATCTTCAATGCGAAGGATGAACTGGCCGCCTGCGCGCCGTGCGAAAAGCCAGTTATAGAGCGCGGTGCGCGCATTGCCCACGTGAAGTAAGCCGGTGGGAGACGGAGCGAACCGGACGCGGGATTGAGAAGGGGTCATGACATCACACATCATAGACGCAGAAATCGGAACGTGTCAGGCGCTCGGCTCAAGAGAAGTGCTGCCAGCCTTGCGGTTCTAGTGGGCGGGGGCCTTGTGGAGTAAGGAGAGTAACATCGGGCGTTCCCGCACGAGCCTTCACTATGCGGCCGATGCACGTGATGGGGACACCAGCAATCTTCCTGGGGACGCGAGCCGTGGCGGGCGCGGTAAAGAGTAACTCGTAATCCTCACCGCCATGAAGCGCCAGACTCAGGCTCGCACCGGGATGGATTGGGAGCAGGGTCGCGTCAATCTCGGCTGCCACGCCGGACTCTTCGCAAATATGCGCGAGATCCGTAGAGAGGCCGTCACTCAAATCAATGGCGGCCGAGGCGATGCCGTGCCGCTGCAGAAACAGCCCTTGAGCGATCCGAGGTTGCGGATAAAGATGGGGAACAAGCTCGGCCGCGAGAGCGGTTGGAATTCGAGGCGGATGCTCGATCTTAGTTGAACTTGCCAGCTTTTCGAGTCGCACGAGAGCCGCGCCTGCTCCGCCGATGTTACCGGTGACATAGAGGAGATGGCCAACTCTGGCCTTAGAACGCAGCAGGGCTTTTCCCCGCGGGACGGCACCAGTTAGAACGATGTCGGCAACAGGAAGAGGCGACTCGGAAAGATCGCCCCCAGCCAGCGGAGCTTTGTGAGTCTGCGCCAGGGCGAGAAGGCCGTCGAGGAAACGCTGGACCCAGGGCGAGCATCTATTTTGAGACGCGATCAGCTCGCGTGGCAAGCCGATTGAGAGAAATGCAGCCACAGGGCGCGCACCCATGGCGGCCAGGTCGCTCAGGCCGCGGGCAAGAGCCCTGTGGCCAATCGATTCGGGCTGGTGCCAGTCAAGCCGGAAATGTCGGCCTGCGATCGAGAGGTCGGTCGTAATGGCCAGCTCCTCACCAGGGCGGAGGCTCAAAAGTGCGCAGTCGTCGCCGATCCCAAGCCGAACCGAGCTCTTCGCAGAGAAAGTAGCTCGTTCGCGAATTTGACGGAGCAGCGCCAGTTCACCATGGGAGGTAGCGGAAAGACGGCGCTTCGGCGGCATGTCTTTCAGAATAGGGCAAGACGGTGGGCGCCATAGGCCAGGTACGGGTCAGAAGGCGCCTCGGGATTCGGGAGGTTTATACTAAGACAACAAGTGAGCTGAATTGCACTCCAGAAGTCAAAAGGATTTTTCCTATAGATTTCGTTGACCGGGAACGGACCATTTGGTACGCTTTACAAACATTCCCGGTAACTGTCCGAAGTAACCACTAGTTTTCTCAAGGGGACCGAGAAGCCCCAAATACTTTGCTTTTTTGAAGAGCACACGGCGAATTGCGATCCTGGATTACAGGGTTGAGAGGCAAAAAATGCTGCGCAAACGCTATTACATTCTTTTTGTTTCCAGAGACGAAGACGGTCGAGTCCGTAAGATCCCGATTCCTCTGCAATATGCCTACGGCTTTGTGGCTGCGGCGCTGGTAGGTGCGTTTACGATCGTCGGTCTGGCGGGTTCGTATTCGCGGATGTTATTGAAGACAGAGAGCTTCAACCAGATGCGGGCCGAGCGGGAGACGCTGCGCAAGGATTACAAGCAGATGGCCCAGGTAGCGCATGACCGCGATGTGCAGGTGGCATCGCTGGGCGCACTGGCCAACGAAGTGACCGCGCTCTACGGCCTGAAGCAGAACAAAATGATCTCCGCAGCTCCCAAGGCGGCTGCCAGCGCTGCCGCAGCTCCCACGCCTGTCAGCCTGGCGCTGACCGACGACGTGAACCAGCAACAGGTTAAGCAATCAATTGACCAGTTTTATGCCCTGCGGACGCAGGCGCTCTCCGGCCGTGTTTCACGCGCGCTCGAGGGTGGGCTTACTCCCAGCTTCGGGGGTGATTGGACCTTGTTTGCGGACGCGCCCTCCATATGGCCGGTCGAGGGCCGGGTCGGGTCGAGCTTTGGAACCCGCGAGGATCCTTTTAACGGAGAAGGCAAGTTCCACTCCGGTGTTGACATTGAAGCGCCATATGGCACTGCGGTGCGGGCAACTGCGGATGGGGAAGCTACAGGCGAGTCGATGGGGGCCGGGTATGGCAAGCAGGTGGTTCTCAACCACGGCCACGACCTCTTAACCGTGTATGGGCATCTTTCCGCGATTGTGGTGCTGCCGGGCCAGCATGTGACCCGCGGCCAGGTGATTGGCTATGTAGGCCAGTCAGGCCACGCTACCGGACCACATTTGCACTATGAAGTGCGCGTGCATAATGTGCCCGTGAATCCGCACAAGTATTTGCGCAGCACGTATGAGCAGGTCGCTGGCACCGACGCAGGAAACGAATTAAGCGCATCGGATAAATTGGCGAACTAAAGACGTCTCTTCTTCAACAAGAAACGGCTCCCATTGAATGGGGGCCGTTCTTGTTTTCGGCGGTGCCCCGCCTTGCGGCCCGGCAATGCGATAGGATTGGGGGTTCGCTCGGAATCGCCTCGTGGTTCGATCGATTGCAGAGGCGAACAACCTGGAGTGTTCCCATGAACCGCTTGTCGCGTTACGCTGCCTTTCTAGCCCTTTTTTCTCTCGCCGTTTCCGTGCCCGTTTACGCGCATCCCGCTGATCGAGCCGCAGATTTAAAAACCGCCTTTACCCGCGCGCATCATTTGCAGCGGGGAATCAATGCGTCAGAATGGTTTGCCCAGAGCGCAACTGACTATTCGGCCGCGCGGACTGATCGGTACACCGACAGTGCGGACATTGCCCTGATTGCGAAGCTCGGCTTTGACAATGTGCGGCTGAGCATCGATGCGACCCCGCTGGAGCAATGGCCGCATGGAAAAGATGGCCTGAACACGGAGTTTGTGGGCAGGCTCGACAAGGTCGTCGACACGATGCTCGCGGCTGGGTTGGCGGTTCAGATCGATCTGCATCCGGAGGACAGCTACAAGCTGCGCATCAAGGCCGGCGATGAAGGTGTGGACCGGATGGTGATGCTGTGGCGGCGGCTTGCGGCGCACTATGCCGCGCGCGATCCAGAGAAGGTGTTCTTCGAGATCATGAATGAGCCTGCGGTGAGCGATCCGTATCGCTGGGCGGGGATTGAGGCACGGGTGGTGGCGGCAATTCGAGAGGCCGCGCCGCGCAACACCATTATCGCTACAGGTCCGAACTACTCCGGCATTGCGGACCTGCTGACGCAACATCCGCTCGCTGATGGAAACGTGATTTATAACTTCCACTTCTACGATCCCATCGAGTTCACGCATCAAGGGGCAGGCTGGGGTGCGGCGTGGTGGAGCTACACCCATAACATTCCCTATCCCGCGGATGAGAGCTCAATGGCTGAAGCGCTGAAAGAAGTTCCGGATGCGGCGAACCGGTTTGCTCTTGAGAGATATTGGCTCGACCACTGGGATGCGCGCCGGATTCGGCTGACAGTTGACGAGGCCGCGGCCTGGGCAAAGTCGAATGATGTGCCGCTGATCTGCAACGAGTTTGGCGTCTACCGGGAACATGCGGAACCGCAGTCACGGATGAACTGGATCCACGATGTACGCACGGCGTTTGAGGCCGACGGCATCGGTTGGACCATGTGGGACTACCGCGGCGGATTTGGCGTGGTTTGGAAGGAAGATGGGAAGCCGGCGAAGGTCGACGACAAGGTGGTTGAAGCGCTGGGGTTGAGCAAATAAAAGAAAGCAAAGTCCTGAGCATTTATGGCAGGTATTATTCATAAACAAAGTGTGCGAGGCCTAATGGAAGCGGAGAGAATCTCAACCAGTGCAGCCACAACGATCGACGATGAGACGCTGAACAACAGCAGCCGGCTGAAGATTCCGTTTCTCTATCAGTATTGGGAACGGAAAGGGCCTCTGAGCAGGAGGTCCACATCAAAGCCTGATGTCGACAATGGGCAGTGGGACCTGGACAATACGCTCCTTTCCGGTCTGGGATTAAACATTCTGGAGACTGTGCGGTTTCTGCATGGGCAGGAACGGGCAGAGTTCGATGCGTTTGAAGAATGGATTCTCGAAGCCAATGGCGGGGCCATTTCAGAAGAGCGATTGACTCGGTTGCGGGACGCTCTTGTGGGCAACTTGGTGGAATCGCCTGCCGGTTGTTTGGATAATGTGGAGGGGTTGACAGAGGAAGAGTTGTCGTTCTGGGATGAGAATGGCTATGTTGTGGTGCATGACGCGGTTGACCCCAGCGATCGCGATGCTGCCGCCGCTGCGATTTACAAGTTTCTCGACGCGGACCCCGCCGATCCGGACAGTTGGTATGGAAACAAATATGGCAAGAGCATTTGGGTCCCCTTGTTGCGGCATCCAGCGTTTCTGGCGAATCGCAGGGCTCCGCGGCTGGTCAAGGCATTTGCGCAGTTGTGGGGCAGGGAAGACCTTTGGTCGACGGTTGACCAGGGAGGGTTAAACCCGCCGGAGCGCGAGGGATGGGCTTTCCCTGGGCCGCATGTGCACTGGGATATGACCATTGCGCCTCCCCATTGCTTTGGGGTGCACGGCATTCTCTACCTGACCGATACAGAGGCCGATCAGGGTGCCTTCAGTTGTATCCCTGGATTTCAGCGCACGCTTGAGAGCTGGCTGAAAGCATTGCCGCCAGGGGTGGAACCTCGAAAGGCGATCGTGAACCACCCAGGATTCACGCCAATTGCCGGTAGAGCCGGCGACCTTGTGCTGTGGCATCAGTCTCTTCCGCATGGAAGCAGGCCTAATCGGACTGCGAAGCCACGCGTAGTGCAATACATCACTCTGCGGCCTACCCGGTGGGCCTACACGCCGGAGTGGAAGTGAGTTCGGGGCGCAAGGGAAACTGATCGTGCAAGCCTCCCCAGGCTGATATGGCTATTTGGCAGAAGGCAGGACGGTATCGATTTCAGAGTTCGGAACTGAGCTCTCACTCTGTACCAGCCCGGTCAGCAGCGCGGGCGAGAGCGTCGCGGTGATCACCACCCGGTTGCGGCGCTGGCTGACATCGGCGGTCTTAAGCAACTCTTTCAGGCCATTGTTTGCGGCATTTTTCGAGAGCGGATCAGAGAGTTCGCGGGCGAAACTGACTAGCGTTGCAATGGAGCCGGCCTGGCTGAGCGCTACCTGATCGGTGGCCGCAATTTCTTCCACTTTCACGTGCAGAGCGCCGCCCAGCGACAGCGCCGGGGAAACGCTGGCGATGATGGTGGAATCGGACGCCAGCGGCAGCGAGAGGCCGAGAACGTTGATTGAGCCGCTTTCAGAAAACGGCAGGCCGATTTGCCCCACGCCCCACGCCAGGGAAAGCAGCGGAACCTCACTGTAGTGTTCCGCAAGCAGCGTGGAGCCGGCGAAGGGGAGAGCGGCCGTGCGATGGCGGTCGAGCATGGAGTGGATCTGTTCGGGGGTGGGAGTGTTGGAGACGGCCAGCATGTCATAGCCGATCTGAGCCACGCGCACGGTGCGGTTCTCCGACGGAATGGAGTAGATGGTGTGGCCGGCGTAGTTCTCACGGGCGGTTGCGTGGCTATCGAGCCAGCTGTTGAGGCGTTGACCGGTGAGTTTGCCCACCAGCACCATGGAGTACGCCACGGGGCCATTGGGACCCTTGGGATCGGGCATGCGATGCAATGCGATGGCAGCCTGATCCAGGTCGCGCTCCCAGTCAATGCCTGTAGCGTCCACAAACTCCTGGTATTCGGGAACACGCTTCGGCGGATGCAGGTCCTTGTGCAGAAAAGCGTGGACGGGCTTGAGATTGATGAAGATAATGCCGTCGGACTCGGGGAGAAGGCGGGCAGCTTCCGGCGGAGCCTTGGAGCGCAGAAAGATGGCCAGGGCCAGCAGGAGCAAGACTCCGATTACGATCCAAAGCGTTCTGCGGGTGCGTCTATGCATAGGCCGTCAAGGACAACGGTATCACCCTGGGCGTTGACGCACGGGGTGATACCTTACGCAGGGTGTGGCCTTATGTTGATTCGGACCTGTTGGCGCTACTCGGGAATGCTAAGGGAGTAGAGCTTGCCACCGCTGGCCATGTTTGAGCTGCTAACGGAGCCTGGGGGCAGTAGACCGTATTCTCCCTTGCCGAGAGTAGCTGGCAGGGTGATCTGGTAAACGCGTGAACAAAGTTTCTGGGATTGGAATTCAATCGCATCGCGGGTAGCTCCGCCGGAGGCGTGGACGATACCCCCAGTGACGGATCGGAACTCGCGTGAGTCGCTGTGGGTGCGAAGGCGCAACAGTTGATACTCGTTGATTTCGGTTCCTTCGGGTGCGTATACCGCGATCTCGACGGGGAAGGTTGTTTTGGTTTTGCCCTGCGGACCCTGGACGTGACCATTGACATCGCCCTTCACAATGCCATCGGTGGCGAGGCTTTTGAGGAAGCCGCCGGTTTTGAAGTTCACCACCTCTGAGGTGAGCATGGTCCAGGCGCCCGTTCTGTCTTTCATGTAGACGCCAACTTCATCGATGCCTGGCGGACGGCCAGAAGCGGGTGAGACCGCGGCAGCGGGAGCTGGTACGGGGGCGAAAGCCCTGGAGACCATGGCAGCGACGACTTTGTCGCTGACGCCGGCTGTCTTGAGAGCAATGAGGCCGTCCGCAGAGGTGTCATATGTTCCTGCCGACGCATTGACGGTTGTGATGATCAAATCTTCTGACAGGCCGGCCTTGACCAGCTTGATAACGGAATCGTTATTCAGGGATTGCTGGGCAACCAGGATAGGACAAATTGCCAGAAATACAAGTGTGATAAAACTTTTGCGCATAGGACTTCTCCTTGCTTCAGGTGCCTTGAAACGCTCATTGGGGAGGCACTGAAATCATCCGCCTATACGCTGAATTGCGCAAGCACACAAACGTGGGAAAGGACGATCTATCTATTTTTCTCTTCGCGCAACAGCCTTCGCGTGTCGCGACGACGTCGCGTGGGACGTCGTGTTCTTCGGCTCTTTCTTCATAGCCTTCATGCGGCTCTTGCCCCGCTTGGTAGTTCCTTCCTCGGCGGTCGCGGGAGAAAGTCTGGCCGCTCTCGTGGTCCTTCTCGGCCTTCTTCCGCGTTCCGCCGCTGGCTTTTTCCGAAGGTGGGCGGCACCAGAGGAATGCCGGCACGTCGAACTTCGCTGAGTCCGATAGCAATGGGCCCGCTGCGGGGATCGCCCTCGGTTTTTGCCCTCGCGTACGAGCCGTTGTTTGGCGTGCGATTGTACAGAAAAGAAAACCGCAATAAATAACGCATTATCAATGAGTTAAGCAGCCATCCCGTGCAAAATCATCACGTTTTCCAAAAAAACGGCTAATTCTCCGCAACCCGCTATCTCGTTTAGTAAAACTCTCCGCAACCGAAAGCATCTCCGCGGACTGCCCCCACGGTACGTGTCGAAGCGAGTCGCAACCACGCGTGCAGCCATTCCACATGTTTTGTAACCATTTTTGCAGCCATTTCAGCTATGTAGCGCAACCCTCCCAGCGAACATTTGAAGCCCAAATGCAGGGGTTCCGGCCACAGGAGTTCCTCCCGGCCGCCCCTTGTCCGTGAGGTGAGGGAACAGGATTTTTCCAGAGGGAATGCGATTTTCCGGTTTGCGCCAGCCGCGGTTTGCTACCCCGGCAGCGGTGTGCTAACCTTGATTTCTGTGCCGTGATGTGCGGAGCGGGAGTGTGCCCGTGCATTTGAACGGTTCAGGTTTCAGGCTATCGGGAGCGGTTTCCGGTGGAATGAGCTGGCGTAGCTCAGCTGGTAGAGCAT
>Ga0302320_10026231_pt1 | contig 11295 bp, 7 predicted proteins | sample Bog_T0_3_FD_202130 | JGI IMG/M metagenome (GOLD analysis project Ga0302320, IMG submission 202130) | Peat permafrost microbial communities from Stordalen Mire near Abisko, Sweden - Bog_T0_3 | ecosystem: Environmental > Terrestrial > Soil > Wetlands > Peat | place: Sweden: Abisko, Stordalen Mire... | reverse complement strand
GCATGCCCGTGAAGCGGACGATGACCCTTGCCATGACCATCAGCGGGGCGATGTGCGGCCTCGGCGGGGCGCTGCTCGTATTCGGCAGCATCTCGCACAGAATGGTCACCGACGGGAGCCTTACCGGATTCACGGGCTCGGACGGCTTCAATGGGATCGTTGTTGCGCTCTTTGGGGCACTCAACCCGATCTGGTCGGTCATTTCTGCGTTCTTGTTCGGAGGCTTGATCGTGGGCGGCGATGCCCTGCAGGTGGCAACGGGCGTTCCCGCCGACATGGTGACTGCTCTCGAAGGGCTCGTCGTCATCTTTGTCGTCTCACTCGAGTACATGCGTCGTCGCAGCCGCACCATGTCTTTGAGCCCGAAAGGACGCTCGGCTACGAGAGATCGCCCGCCCGGAGCCGCCCCTCCAGATGCGCTGCCGTTGGTCGCCGCGGGCGAACAGGGGGACCTATGAGTCATTTCTTCACCTACTCGATCCTCACTGCGACCGTTGTTACCGCGCTCGGACTCGCCGCCCCCTTCTTGCTCGCCGCCCTCGGTGAGACGGTTGGCCAGCGCAGCGGTGTGATCAACCTCGGCGTCGACGGCATCATGCTCTTGTCCGCCTTTGCCACCTACTTCACGGCTTTGAAGACAGGCAATCTCTTCTTCGCCATCCTGGTCGGGATGGGTGTCGGAGCAGTGATGGGTGTCGTTACGGCGTTCATAAGCGTGACGCTCAAGGCCGAACAGGGCATCAGCGGAATCGGTATCTACCTATTTGGGCTTGGCTTCAGCGATCTCTTGTTCATAAAGCTCGTTGGGACGCCCCTCCCCATCAACACCCTCAACCCGATCAACATCCCCCTTCTCGACCGCATACCGGCGATAGGCGGCATGTTCTTCAAGCAGACGATCCTCGTCTATGTCGCTTTCCTGCTCGTCCCGGTCGTCACTTTCCTGCTCAACCGCACCACCTTCGGGATGAAGATCCGGGCGGCGGGGGAGAATCCGGCAGCTGCCGACAGCGTGGGTGTCAATGTGGCGCGTATTCGCTGGCAGGCCGTGCTCATCGGTTGCACCTTGGCCGGACTGGCCGGAGCTGCCCTTCTCCTCTTCGACGGTATCTTCCAGGAGAACCTCACTCAGAGCGAGGGTTTCATTGCCGTTGCTCTCGTTTACTTCGGTGCATGGCGGCCCGTCGGGGTCATGGGTGGTTCGGTGCTGTACGGGTTGGCGATTGCAGTCGTGCTCGAGTGGAAGTCGCTCGGCATCATCCCGCTCAGCGCCTCAGACCTGGCGGCCACCGCCCCGGCCGTCATCACGGTCCTAGCCCTTTTGACTGTCGCCCGGCGTTTTCGTCAGCCGGCAGCCCTCGGCAAGCCCTACGAGAGAGGAGGGTGATGCCAAGAGACAGTCCCGGCGGAATCTTGAGGCAGTCCCGCAGTTCACAATCCAGAACACAAGCGCAATCAATAGCGAATTAACAAGGGAGAGATAATGCAAATGAACCGGATGAGAAAGGCCGCCCTGGTGCTCGCCGCGGTTGGCATGGCGCTGGGCACGGCTGCCTACGCCAGCGGTGCTTCGGCAACAACGCGTGAGAGCTCAGCCCCACAAGGCCTGAGCACCTTGAAGGTGGCGCTAGTCGCGCCCAGCGCGACGAACGACCTTGCCTTCACCCAGTCGATGTACAGCGCTCTAGAGACCCTCAAGGGCACCGAGAAACTGCAGATCTCTGTTTCGGCCAACGAGTACGTCGTCAGCCAGGCTGCAGACATCATTGAGACCTATGCCCACGAGGGCTACAACCTCATAATCGCCCACGGTTCACAGTACGGGTCGATCATCGAGCAGCTGGCGCCGAAGTTCCCAAAGGTCTCATTCGCATGGGGCACAGCGGGAGCCACCTTCGGCATGAAGAACGTGTTCGCCTACGAGGCGAACTCGAATGAGGGCGGTTACGTCCAGGGCTACATGGCTGCTCTGTTGAGCAAGTCCAAGGTGCTCGGAATCTGCGGGCCAATCGCGACTGGTGACGCCAAGCTCTACGTCGACGGTTTCGTTGACGGAGCCAAGGCCGCCGCCGCAGCCAACAACTACAAGGTCACCGCCCACACCGTTTACACGGGCTCGTTCAGTGACAACAGCCTTATGGCGAGCTGTGCCAAGACCTTCGTTGGCAACGGCGCGGACGTGCTCACCGGAAGCTCGCAGTCAGTCGTCGGGGCGATCGGTGTCGCGAAGTCGGACCACAAGCTCTGGTTCGGAACGCAGTGGAACCAGTCTTCGCTTGCGCCGCACAACGTCGTCTCCTCGCAGGTCTACAACTGGGTCCCGATTCTCAAGCAGATGTTCACGGCGATCCGCGGTGGCACGCTCGGCGACGCGACCTACGTGATCGGCCTGGGCAATGGTGGCGAGAAGATCAACTTCAACAAGGGCTACACCCTTTCCGCTTCGGTCAAGACAGAGGCAGCAAAGTTGATTGCCGAGATCACCGACGGGTCCATCACTGTCCCGCAATAGTCGGCTCTCAAATCGAATTAGGTAGATAGGACGGATCACTTGGCGACCACCTCGGCAGTACAGCCTGGGAGTTCGACTCCAAAAGAGGGCGTTCCCCTTCTCGAGATGAAGGGCATAACTAAGCGCTTTCCCGGGGTGGTCGCCAACAATCGCGTCGATTTCGATGTTCGCCGCGGTGAGATCCACACCCTGTTCGGGGAGAACGGTGCCGGCAAGAGCACTCTCATGAGGGTTCTGTACGGGCTGTACCGCCCAGACGAGGGTGAGATCAAGATGAACGGCGAGCGGATTAACATCGCCTCGCCTGCCGACGCCATCCGCCAAGGCATCGGGATGATCCACCAGCACTTCATGCTCGTCGATACCTTGACCGTGGCGGAGAACGTCGCCCTCGGGGAGAAATCGAGCCGTGGCCCACTGACCGATCTCGGGCGCGTTTCGGCACGGATCCGTGAGCTTGCAGAGACCTATGGTCTCAACGTCGACCCGCAGGCGATCATCTGGCAGCTTTCTGTTGGCGAGCGCCAGCGCGTCGAGATCATCAAGGCCCTTTATCGCAACGTCTCGCTGCTCGTCCTCGACGAGCCGACCGCCGTGCTAACGCCGCGCGAAGTGGAAGAACTGTTCGTCGTGCTGCGCCAGATGACCGAGGGCGGTCGCGGTCTTGTCTTTATTTCTCACAAGATCCATGAGGTGCTCGACATCTCCGCGCGCATGACCGTGCTTAGGGCGGGGCGCAATGTCGGGACGATCCAGGCAGCCGAAGCGACCAGGGAGCGCCTTGTCGAGCTCATGGTCGGCCGCAGTGTCGACCTCGAGAGCCAGACCACCAAGGGCACCGGTGGAGAGGTACGGCTCTGCGTCAAAAACCTTCGCGTCAAGGGCGACAGGGGGACCGAAGCCGTTCGCGAACTGTCGCTCGAGGTGTCCGCCGGCGAGATCGTCGGAATCGCGGGGGTCTCAGGCAACGGCCAGCGTGAGCTTGCCGAGTCCATCGCCGGAATCCGCGCCCCCATGAGCGGCTCCATCTTGTTGGACAGCACTGAGCTGGCAGGAGCCAAGCCAGCCGACGCCCGGGCAGCCGGCCTCGCCTACGTGCCTGAAGAGAGGATGCGCGACGGAGTCGTCCCAGAATTCACCGTCGCCCAGAACCTCCTGCTCGTGGAAAACCGGGACCGCAGGTATTCGAGGCTCGGATTTCTGCGCCGGCGTGCCATCCGCAGTCATTGTCAGGAGCTCGTCACTGAATTCGACGTCAGGACTCCATCGCTCGACACGCCGGCGAGAAACCTGTCGGGTGGCAACATCCAAAAGCTGATCATGGCTCGCGAGCTATCTGGTAGCCCGAGGGTGCTTCTCGTGGCCCAGCCTACTCGGGGCATCGACGTCGGGGCTACCAAATACATTCACGAGCGGCTCGTGGCCCAACGCGACAATGGGACGGCATGTCTCATTGTCTCCGAAGACCTTGATGAGATCATGACCATCTGCGATCGCGTCCTTGTCATGTACGAGGGCAGGATCATCGGCTCGGCAGACCCGCGGGTCGATACGCGAGAAGGCATCGGCATGATGATGGCCGGAGTGGGATCGCGTCCAGCTGAAGCCGCCGCGACCGAGGTTTCTGTAGGCACCTAGCCACCTGTGCTGTTCGAGGCCACTCATCGGACGGCGGTTTCACCAGTCCCACTTGCCGACATAGGCCAGGGCAATCTCGGCGCGCCTCAACTTTTGGAAGGCCCCTCAGGTCCCAACGCCTTCGGCCGGTGCCTGAGGTCATCTTGAGGTTCCTAGGGCCAGACTTGGCCGCATGATCGGCTGCCGTGCTTGCTCGGTCAAAAGCGATCTGACCGGTCCTTTTCGAAGGGCAGTGGGAGAATCGTTGCTGTCCTTGCGAGAGCGTCCGATTACCGAAGGTCTCCGAAATGCTCCTCACTATCTCTACGATTCACCGTCGCGAGAGCGACCTCGGCTATCTGCTGCACGCTTGCGCTTCGCGAGTTCGGTCTTAGCATCGAGGCCTTGGAGCGATTCGTAGCCAGCGAGCCCCGCTATCGGGTGCACGAGTGCACCTTCGGCGTGCTCGCGATGCATGGCGAGCTGGTAGACCCTCGGTTGTAGATGCGCACTCAGAAGAGACCCGGCACCGTGGGCAGGGAGGTTCCGAGGGCTGTGAAACCGTCATGAATCTCGCGCCCTCGGCAGGATTCGAACCTGCGCACACGGCTTCGGAGGCCGATGCTCTATCCCCTGAGCTACGAGGGCTCGATGAAGCGCAGGTTGCATGCTAGCGGGACTTCGGCCATTCTCGAACTTCAATGACGACTGAGCACCGACTGGCCGACGCCATCGTGACCGCCCTGGGCGAGCTCCAGGTACCAATTGACCCCCAAGCTGTCCAGCTCGTGCGTCCCGCGCGGCTAGAGCACGGCGACTGGTCGACCAATGTTGCCCTCGTCGCCGCGAAGTCTGTGGGCCGCCCGCCTCGTGACCTAGCGACAGAGCTCGCTGCAAGGCTGCAAGCCAATTCCATCGACGATGTCGTCGAAGTCGAGGTCGCCGGCCCCGGTTTCATCAACTTCAGACTCGCGCCCACTTGGCTTCACAAGGCCCTGCGCGACGTGATCGCCGAGGGTGAGGAAAAGTACGCAACCTCGGACCTAGGGGGAGGCGAACGGGTCCAGATCGAGTTTGTGTCCGCCAACCCGACCGGTCCTTTGCATGTAGGCAATGGTTGGCTCGGCTCGTACGGAGACGCCCTCGCTCGAGTCATGAGCCGCTGCGGCTGGGATGTAGCTCGCGAGTACTACGTCAATGACACCGGCGGCCAGATCCGCCTCCTCGGGGAATCTCTCCTGGCCCGGCGCCGGGGTGACGTCGTGCCGGAGGAGGGGTACCAGGGCGAGTACGTTACCCAGCTAGCCAGCCGGTACGACGGGCCGGACGACATCGTCGAAGCTGGGCGCTTTGCCGCGGAGAAGATCCTTGAGAACATCCGGGCGACACTCGAACGCCTCGACATCCATTTCGACGAGTGGTACTCGCAAGCTTCTATCGAAGACACTGGCCAGGTTGCGGACACGATTGAGTTGTTTCGCGAGCGGGGGCTCGTCTACGAGGAGGACGGGGCGCTCTGGCTCCGGCTTACAGAGCTGGGCGACAGCCGTGACCGTGTGCTGGTTCGCTCAAACGGTGATGCCACCTATCTCGCAGGCGATCTCGCGTATCACCGCGAGAAATTCCTCGTTCGTAAATTTCACCGCGTGATCGATGTTTTCGGGGCCGACCATCACGGCCAGGTGGCAAGCCTCAAGGCCGGAGTGGCGGCTCTCGGGATTGAGCCGTGAGATCCGGCTCGGCCAGCTCGTCAACATCGTCGGGCGACGGATGTCAAAGCGGGCCGGGAACGTCATCCAGCTCGACACCGTGATCGAGGAGATGGGCCCGGATGCAACGAGGCTCCTCTCGCTTCTCAACTCGATCGATCAGGCCACGACGCTCGATCTCGAGCTGATGAAGCGGCAGACGATGGAGAACCCGGTTTTCTACGTGCAGTATGCCTATGCCCGTATCGCCTCCATCGATCGTCGGCGCGCAGAGCGGGGGATAGAGCGCGACCCCATCTCGGAAGTTGACCTCGGCCTGCTCGTGCACGACCGCGAGCTCGAGCTGATCCGGTGCCTGGTGGACTTACCGCATGCGGTCGCCGAGGCGGCCAAAGAACGCGCACCGCACAAGGTCACCAATTGGGTTCGACGGCTCGCGGGCGAGTTCCACGGCTTTTATCACGACTGCCGAATCCTGTCCGAGGAAGTCCCGCCCGAGCTAACCCAGGCAAGGCTGTGGATGGTCGAAGGAGTAAGGGTCGGCCTTTCCATAGCCCTCGGCCTGCTCGGGGTCCAAGCGCCCGACGAGATGTGAGCGCCGCCCTGTCCCCCTCAAGGCCCAGAACGACGGGAGAACCCCCCGCAGGACCGATCAGCTGGGGGCTTCTTCCCGACTCGAGCGCCTTGACCGCCGACGGCCATCTGAGCCTTGGCGGGATCGATCTTTTAGAAATCGCCGAGCAATTCGGCACCCCGGTGTTCGTCTACGACGAGGATCACTTGCGCGCCCGCTGCCGCGAGGCGGTGGCGGCCTTCGGGCCCGGAGTCGCCTATGCCACAAAAGCCTTCTTGTGCAAGGCAATGGCCGTCCTCGCCCTTGAAGAGAACATGGCACTTGACGTGTCAACCGGCGGCGAGCTGGCGGTCGCGCTCGCGGGAGGAGCCAGCGGGGAGCTCCTCGTCTGCCACGGCAACAACAAGTCCTCGGAAGAGCTTGCCGCCGCCCTTTCGGCTGGTGTCGGCCGCATCGTTGTGGACTCCTTCGACGAGATCGACCGGTTGCGAGCACTCACTGCCTCGCAAGTGGCCACCGGCCGCACGCGACTGTTGATGAGAGTGACGCCCGGCATCGAGGCGCACACGCACGAGTACGTGAGAACGGGGCAAGAAGACACGAAGTTCGGCTTTTCCCTCGCTTCGGGCGCGGCGGCCGAGGCCCTGATGGCGCTGAGGGCATTGGAGAACTTCAAGGTCGTCGGTGTGCACGCGCACATCGGCAGCCAGATATTCGAAGTGTCCGCCTTCGCGGAGGAGATCGCCGCCATGGCCTCATTCGTCTCGGAAAACGGCTTTTCGGAGTGCTGCATCGGCGGCGGCCTCGGTGTGGCCTATGTGGAAGGCGAATCGGCGCCCTCTATAACTGAGTGGGCTCGCGCCGTGCACGCCGCCGCTTTCTCGGCGGGCTTTGACCCGCAGGTGCGCCTTACCGCCGAGCCTGGTCGCTCGATAGTCGCCAGCGCCGCAGTGACCCTTTACTCGGTGGGCACGATCAAGCGGCTTGCGGGATTGCGCTGTTATGTGGCTGTGGACGGCGGCATGTCGGACAACCCCCGTCCCGTCCTTTACGGGAGCGGATACGAGGCGTTCCTTCCTCGCGCACCACTTGCGGAGCGCCCGCAAGCGGCTCGCCTCGTCGGCAAACACTGCGAGTCCGGCGATGTCATCGTCGATGACGCCCGCCTCCCGGTGGACCTCGCCGTCGGTGATGTGGTTGCCACGCCGGTGACCGGTGCCTACGGGTTCTCCATGGCTTCGAACTACAACCGCGTCCTGCGCCCGCCTGTCGTCTTTGTCTCCGGTGGTCGAGCCCGTGTCGTCGTGCGCCGGGAGACGATCGCGGATTTGCTCGCCCTCGAAACCTGACTCTGCAAGTCTTGTACCTTGTGACTGTGGGTGAGCCTCAATCCGGTGTGACCATCGCTGCCGACGTCGTGCGCGTCGGCTTGCTCGGCTACGGCAACGTCGGTACTGCCTTCGCGAGGCTCATCGACTCACAGGCTGAGGCGATAGCGCTCCGTACCGGGATCGAGCTCCGTGTTACCCGCATCGCCGTCAAGGACCCGAGCAGGCCGCGACCGGGATCGGCCCGGTCCGACGCCGGCGACCGGCTTTGCGATGACGCCGCCTCGATAGTGGAGGACCCCGAGATCGACGTCATCGTCGAGCTCGTGGGCGGCATCGAGCCGGCTCGCACCCTGGTTCTTGCGGCTCTGGCGGCGGGCAAACCCGTCGTCACAGCCAACAAGGAGCTCATGTCGAACTTCGGGACGGAGCTTCTCACGGCGGCCGAGAAGGGCGGCATCGACCTGTTCTACGAGGCCTCCGTGGCCGGAGCGATCCCACTCGTGCGGTTGCTCAACGACTCATTGGCCGGAGAGCGCATCGTCCGCGTGATGGGCATCGTGAACGGTACGACGAACTACATGCTCACCTTGATGAGTGAGGAGGGGCGCGAGTACTCGAGTGCTCTCGCCGAGGCACAAGAGCTCGGTTATGCCGAGGCGGACCCCACCGCGGACGTGGAGGGCTTCGACGCCCGCGCCAAAGCGGCCATCCTGGCCGGCATCGCCTTTGACGCCGATGTCGTGCCGAGCGACGTCTATACCGAGGGGATCACGTCCATCGGTGCCTCGGACATCGCTTTTGCTCACAAGCTCGGCTATGAGGTCAAGCTCCTGGCTGTTGCCGAGCGTGTCGGCGCGGGCCCTGTAACTGCCGTCGCCGTGCGCGTGCATCCGGCCATGGTCCCCCGCGAGCATCCACTCGCGAGTGTGCGAGGCGCTTTTAACGCCGTGTTCGTCGAAGGCGACACAGCGGGCGAGCTGATGGTCTATGGGCGCGGGGCGGGCGGGATGGCAACGGCGAGCGCAGTCCTCGGTGACCTCGTGGCGGCTGCCCACCATCGCCGCGAGGAGACGAGGGGCCGGGCCGTACGTCGCGAGCGTGTCGAGATCAGCCCGATCTCAGGGCTCTTGACCCAGTACTACCTCGCTTTGGACGTCAAGGATCAGCCCGGTGTGCTCGCTGCGGTGGCTCGCGTGTTCGGCGAGCATCACGTCTCGATCCGGTCCATGGAGCAGATTGGGCTCGGAGACGGGGCCCGTCTTGTGTTCATCACCCACACCGCCCGCGAGGCTGATGTCCAGGCGACACTGGCCTCGCTCGCGGATCTTGACGTAGTCGCCCGCATTGGCGCGCTGTTGCGCGTCATCGGCCCGAAACGCTGATCGGAGCCTCATGACCGCCTGGCGAGGGGTGATCGAGGAGTACCGGCAGTTTCTGCCCGTCTCCGAAGCGACGCCTGTGGTGACTTTATTGGAGGGCGGGACTCCTCTGCTCTTGGCCCCGCGGCTTTCCGAGCGCGTCGGTTCCAAGGTCCTGTTGAAAGTGGAGGGGGCCAATCCGACCGGCTCGTTCAAAGACCGCGGCATGACCATGGCCATCTCCAAGGCAGCCGAGGAGGGTGTGAAAGCGGTTGTCTGTGCCTCTACTGGGAACACTTCCGCGTCGGCCGCCGCCTATGCCGCCCGAGCCGGGATGACCTGCGCCGTGTTGATCCCCGAGGGTCACATCGCCCTCGGCAAGCTGGCCCAGGCTGTCGTCCACGGGGCACGCGTCCTGCAGGTGAGGGGCAACTTCGACGTGGCGCTCGAGATCGTCCGCGAGCTGCCCCGCCGTGCCCCCGTCGTGGTCGTCAACTCGATCAACCCTTTCCGTATCGAGGGGCAAAAGACCGGTGCGTTCGAGATTGTCGACACCCTCGGTGACGCGCCCGATATTCATTGCATCCCGGTCGGCAACGCGGGCAACATCACCGCCTACTGGCGCGGCTACTGCGAGTACCGCAACGCGGGGCACTCCACGAGATTGCCGAGGATGCTCGGCTTCCAGGCCGCCGGTGCCGCCCCGATCGTCGCCGGTCACCCCATCGCCGAACCCGAGACGATCGCCACGGCGATCCGTATCGGCAACCCGGCCTCTTGGTACGGGGCGACGGCGGCCGCATCTGAATCCAAAGGCGGCATCTACGCCGTCTCCGACGAGGAGATTCTTGAGGCGTACCGGTTCCTCGCAACCGAGGAATCGGTTTTTTGCGAAGCCGCCTCTGCCGCCTCGGTGGCCGGGCTCATGAAGACGCCCGTGCCCGAAGGCTCAACGGTGGTGTGCGTGCTGACCGGCCATGGGCTAAAGGATCCGGACCTCGCCATAAGCCAGGCGTCCGTGCCGCCTGTGGTCGACGCCGACCTCACCTCAGTGCTGCGCGCCTTAGCGATCTGAAATACCGAGTCGCTCCTCGATGATCGTGCAGAGTGGCCCCTAAGGGACTATCGAGGGCGATACTTCACCCAGCGGGCGTGTCCTTTGTCGCTCTGTCGTGCCTCTCGCCTGGAGGCTCTTCGACACAGCAGAGTTGTCGAGCACGGAGCCCTTCGCGCCCTTTGGCCCTTGGAGCTGTACGGCCTTATCTGCTTGGCGCTGCTTAACAACTGACGATGGCGCAGCCCGCCAACGTCGCCTCTCTCTCGGCGAGATGGGACGCTCGGCTAGCGCATATGACCTCGGGTGTTTGCCGAGGTCAGAATGTCCCGCTACTATGGGGCTTGCCTTCGTTCGTCGTTTGCGGACGCGCGTTCGCCCTTTGAGGGGCGGGCGACCCGAATGGGGCGGTGGGAATCTCAGAGGTTGTTTCCCTGTTATCACCTACACCTGGTAGTTCCCTCCGTGCAGACGCTCTAGTCGCCGATGGCACCCACTGAATTTCGCTGTGCGATCTGACGAGTCAAAGTTGTCCTGCTTGAGAATCCCAGAGGCGGATCGCAGGTTTAGGTCGAGCGCAAATATCCGACCGGTCCGGGAGGCCATGTCGTGAGCGCGGGGGGAACAAAGACACCCGGAAGTTGGCGGGGCCGGGGAAACTTCAAGAGAATTACCTTCTACAACAAGAGATTTTAGAGAGGAAGCCGATGAGCGAGCAGCAGCTCGAGCGTTCGATTCTTGAGCGCAAAGCGAGCGACGAACTTCGAGCGATCGCGACCGCCATGTCCCTTGAGCCCGTTGCGCGCATACGCAAGGCGGAGCTCGTAAACCAGATCCTTCGCGCCGCTGGCGTGGAGGTCGAGGACGCCTCCGGAACCCACGCGGTTGCTCAGAGCTCGGCACCGGCGACAGTTAACGGCGGTGGCGGCGAGACCGCGTCGGCAAATGATGACCGGGGCCCGTCCGTCAAGGTGGCGCGAGGGCGGACGTCGCGTGCCCGATCGGCCGCCAAGGCAACCCAGGGCAAGCAGCTCGCCTTAAATGGCAGCTCGGACGGCGGCCTCGACGGCCGTGACGAATCGGCGGCCGCTGGGTCGCCAGCTGGTAACGGCCATGGCAGCCGAGACGCTCTTGTTGATG
>Ga0302320_10026229_pt1 | contig 11296 bp, 7 predicted proteins | sample Bog_T0_3_FD_202130 | JGI IMG/M metagenome (GOLD analysis project Ga0302320, IMG submission 202130) | Peat permafrost microbial communities from Stordalen Mire near Abisko, Sweden - Bog_T0_3 | ecosystem: Environmental > Terrestrial > Soil > Wetlands > Peat | place: Sweden: Abisko, Stordalen Mire... | reverse complement strand
TGAACCAACTGCCGAAGAGCGTGGTGCGGTAAATCCGCACGCCACGTTCTGTGGGAGCCGGAGGCGGGTGACTGCCTCCGGCGACCCGGTGGGGGAGCCGCGAGGCCTCCCCCTATCCCGATTGTGAATGAAGGGACGGTACGGGACCGAGGAGGGGCGGGAGAGCCGCGACGGGCCGAGCCGCGTGCGAAGCGGAGCTAGGCTTCCAAGCCGCGTAAGCGGGCTTTGGCGTGCCCCCAGTTTTGGCCGGGATCATCCAAGCCCTGCGCACGCTTCCCCATATCCAGCCAGCGCTTATGAATTTTAACACTCCGGATTTTATTAACGTGCCGAACGCAGAAAATTAATCTTGCGTTAATTTAAAATGGCGTGGTAATATTTAAATTAGTTAATATTAACCATGTTTGGTTGCGTAGCGTGGAGTTGTAGTCAATGAAATTCGCGCCTTCAGTTGTCTCGATATTGTTTGCCGCAGGATTACTGGGATCTACGACCCTCGGCGCATCCGCCGAAACTTTCCTGTTCACAACCGTCGGCACAGGTAACCCCGACTACGGGAACGTCTCGGTCGCGGGGTACGGCAACCCTTGGACGACACCAATCCTGTTCACTGATGCCAACGGGAACACCATCGTAACATTTTGCGATGACCTCAACCACGACGTCTACGTCGGCGGTGGTCAGTCGCTCCCATACGCGACCACGTTGGTGATGTATGACGGGGCGGGCAACAAACTTTCCGAAGCCACCTCAAACATCATGGGGCAACTGGCGGACATCGGCAGGTACGACTATTTCCATAATAATGAGGACGGTGCGATCGCGGCCCAGGCGGCAATTTGGGGAATCGAGTACAACATTGCTGTTTCCTCAACCGATACGACCGTTGAGAGCTACATCGTCAGCGACTTGCTGATTAAGGCAAACGATACGGGTTGGGCGCTGGGGATTGTCCCGATCGACGGCAGCAACACCCAAGCGCAATTGTTGGGCGGCGTTCCCGAACCCTCGACATGGGCGATGATGCTTCTGGGCTTTCTTGGCTTGGGCTTCATGGCTTATCGCCGGAAGGCGAAGCCTGCATTGATGGCCGCCTGATCCCCCATCATCAAAACCAACGGCGGCGATCCGAACCGTCCACCTGGGCCATGATGATCCTCGACTTCATGGGCCTCGGATTTATGGGCTACCGCCGCTCCATGAAGGCCGCAGTCACCGCCTGAGTCAAACTACTGCGAGAGTCAAAAAGGCAAAAAGGCCGCCTCTGGGCGGCCTTTTCGTCTATCACGCTGGTCTGACCGACCGTCGCTGCAAAGATCATGGCGCTCGCTCAGTTGCGCACGATTCGCTGCGATAGGAATGCCGGCGCGCTGGATGTGGATGTTGTTCAGCGGCTCGAATGGGTCTTGGGTCTTGGGCGCGTAGTCCCAAAGAACTCAGAGAAAGGGAACACAAAACCAACGCCCACGGGCGGCTTTGTGTGTTTCGGAAACAAGCAATGCGCGACGTGGTCGCCCCTGACTGAAACCAACGCCGCCGCCGATTCGCGATATTCCGGTCATGATCATCAGCGGTATGCCGGATGATGTGCTCCTGTCGACGACGCGCCAGGCTGAACAAAACGGATTGCGTGTCCATGCGACGTTCAGAAAGCCGCTTGATCTTGCAGCGCTTCGGAAATCATTCGACGAGTTACGCGAAACATGCCTCGTTAAGGCTTAGCGTTTTGGGCTGGCTTGGAGCGGCGGATGCCGCTCCCGCCGATTTGGATTGCAGGTGCTGACTGAAGCATTCGGGCGCAATCTTCAAGGATATGGGTTTGCCTCCAACGGTGACCGCAGCATCACGGACCTGGACGGCATCCTCGCTACGGGCGGTTTTGTATTCGGCGCCCCTTCGTGCCGGCGTAATTTGTTACCAAATCGTTTCCATATACCATCCGTTCTAAGCGTCGGCGTTGATCCGGTTCTCACAATTCAAGCGTAAGCTGCGAATATGACAGTGAGAGGCAACGCCAGGTGCGGCGTGTTTCGGGTTAAGCCGATTTGAGCCTGACCGCGACGCTGTCGATTGCACAATTGGCGATCTATCCTCGCAGGGAGCGGGAATAGACGTAACAAGCGGGTCGATCATGACGAATGCCCAATGGAAATCTGACACTCGCGTAAGGATTTCTGAAAGCGACCGGGAGATGACTGTGGTCGGCCGTGATAGCGTCGGTTCAGTAATCTGTGAGTGGAGCCAGGGAGAGCAGCTTTTCCGGGGTTACGTCACCCCCACGGTCCTGGTCTTGGCGAATGTCGCTGAAGCGGTTGAGTCCGTTTCATGATCGATGAAAAAGTAAAAATCAAGTGTACCAAGTGTCTCCAGATGTTCCGGGAGCGGGCGAAGCATATCCGTAACGGGTTCCAGACGAACTGTCAGCATTGCAATCGACTGATTACATTCGATAGCAGCTCGGAAGACCGAAATATTCGTCGTGCTCTGACGAACGCCAAAGAAGTACGAATGGCGATTGAGGCTCAGCGCAAAGACGAGATTGCAGCGCAAGCCCCGGTCGTCGACCGCCGTCAATTCTAGTCTGGCCGGTCTTGAACCGGGTGTCTGAAGGTTGCCAGGAGCATAGGCTGCTGAGAAGCCCTCGACGACCAGGCTCGGGGTTCGACCGCCGCAAAGCCCCCTGATGAGGAATGAATCGAAGGGCGTTTTCTGGAGGAGCTCGATTTTGTCTCTCGCCGCCTCATCGGGCGCAGTTGACCAACGCTGATCGCGAGGCAAAACGATACAGGCCTGCGCGCGCCATAGGCCAGGGGCGGGCGCCGGCTATGCCATCGGCCTTTGCCGATCGTTATCATGACGGGTTATTGACGCGTCCACCCAGGAAATAGGTCCGCATCATCCCCTTGCCTTTTAGAGGGACTTGTCCCCTGAATTCACAATGGAATGTATCCCTGAGCTTTTGATAGGTTGTTTCAGAGATCTGAATGCGACTCGGTAACCCGGACGACTCCAGGCGGCTTGCTGTGTTCACGGTGTCGCCCCAGACGTCGTAGATCGACCGATGCTGGCCGATCAGACCCGCCACTACCTCCCCAGAATGGATTCCTATCCGCGCCTCGAGCGTTTCGCCGAATCGTTTGCCGGTCTCGAGCACCGCATCGAGCATGCCAAGCGCCATATCGGCGACGGCATGCGCGTGACCAAGACTCTCTTCCGGGATTCCACCCGCGACCATGTAGGCGTCGCCGATAGTCTTGATCTTTTCCAGCTTGAACTCCTTCGCCAGCGCATCAAAAGCCGAAAACAGGGAGTTTAGGAGGTCAACGATGCGGGCTGGCGAACATTTGCCGGCAAGGGTGGTAAAATCCACCAGATCGGCGAACAGGATGGTCGCATCGGAAAAGCTGTCGGCGATCGCAACGTCTCCGTTGCGAATACGGCTTACAATCGTCGCCGGCAGAATGTTCAGCAATAGCGCTTCGGTCTTGCCTTTCTCGACCCGCAACTCGTCGATGAAGGCCAGTTCGCGATCGCGCAGCCGCTTTCGCTCAAGGGACGCTCCAATTCGAGCTCCGAGCAGCACGGGATCGAAAGGTTTTGGAATGTAGTCTTCGGCTCCCGCTTCGATGCAACGCACGATACTGTCGATTTCGTCCAGCGCCGAGATCATCATGACCGGAATATGTTGGTCAACCGGATTGGCCTTAAGCTGCTTCAACACTTCCAATCCGTTTATATCGGGCATCATCAGATCGAGCAGGATGAGGTCAAATTGGGATTTGGCCACCGCCTCGAGGGCTGATCGACCGCCGTCAGCTGTAGCCACGGTATGGCCCTGACGCCGGAGCCTGCGCGAAAGAAGGTCGCGGTTAGCCTCGGTGTCGTCGACCACAAGGATCCGGCCCGACAGCAGGTTGGAATGGTGTTTAGACGTTATAGGCTGGATTGACCGCATGATCTCGCCGACCAGGTCACGCGATATCCCGGCCAGTGGAGATGTATCTGAAAGCGCAAGATCTCCTTTGTCGGTCAAGCCAAACAGATTGTCGATTTGCCCAAGCAATTGGTCGGCTGCCGCCATGATGGTTGCGATATCGCCCGACAAATCTTCACGGCCGCTTTCGCGCGCATCCTCCAAAATCAATTCGCCATAACCTTTGACGGCGTTGAGCGGAGTCCGCAGATCATGTCGGAGTGAGGTGCTGAGCGCGGCAGAATCGTCTCCGGCCAATGAGCCTTGCGTGGCCAGACTGACCAGCCGGCCAAGCTGTTCTCGGAGCAAAAGGCCGGCCGAATGGATACGTTCAAGGTCCGAGACCAGTGATTCGTCTCCGCCGCGGCGGGCATCCTCGATCAGGAGTTCGGCCAGTTCCAGAATGGTGGCGAGCGGCGCGGCAAATTCCTGGCGAACGAAGGCGGTGCGCGCGCGTTTGAGGCGCTGGTCTGGGTCCGTCACGTTAAATCCGAACCGGCATGATTATACCTTAGGCGCGTGCCAGGAGAGCGTCGATCTTTTCAAGCAGACGCGGCATTTCAATCGGCTTCGTATCGTAGTCGTCGCACCCGGCGTCAAGCGCCCGCTCTCGATCGCCCGCCATGGCGTGTGCCGTGAGCGCGATGATTGGAATATGGGAAGATCCCTGGGCCTCCTTAACGCGCCGTGTCGCCTCCCAGCCATCAATCACCGGCAAGCTCATATCCATCAAAATCAAATCCGGCTTCTCACTTTGGGCCATGGCCACTGCCTGTTCGCCATCGACGGCCATCACGACTTCATATCCCTTGCGGAGAAGGCGGCGCGACAGCATGTCGCGATTCATCTCGTTGTCTTCAACCAATAGTATCTTCGCCATCAGACCACCATCCCGTCATCGCTTGACGATGACATCTCGATATCGGCCGGAGCAGGACGTCGGCCTACCGCTTTGGCAATCGCTGCTGCAATATCCCTGTCGATTGAATCGCCTTTTTGGATGACTGTCCGCACTGCGAGAAGGCCGCGCTCGGCTTCCGTCAACTGCTTGGCGGTAATGACCACCACCGGCACATGACGCCAGTCCGCGCGACTGTTGAAGGTGTCAAGGAACTCGAAACCGTCCATCTCCGGCATCATCAAGTCGAGCAGGATCAACGCGGGTGCCGGATTTTCGGCGAGCCAGGAAAGGGCCAGCCGTCCATTGGTGACTTCCGCGACGGTTAGGCCCATTTTTTCAATTGTACTACGCACCGTGTCGCGGGTCGCCAGGTCATCCTCGACGAGAAGAATGGGACCGTCGCGAGAAAGGAGATGGCGCAGCAGCGAGGTTAATTCCGCGCGATCAACCGGCTTGGTCATGACTTCGGCCGCTCCCAGCGACAAACCAATGCCTCGATCAGGCGCCACCGTGACCATGATAACCGGAATGTCGCAAAGTGCGGGGTTGGCCTTAAGCGCGCCGAGCACGGCCCAACCATCGGTTTTGGGCATCAGGACGTCGAGCGTGATCGCGTCCGGCCGCAGCTTGAGGGCAAGCTCCAGCGCCTCATCACCGCCGCGCGCCTGGACGGTGTGGTAACCCTCGCGCCGGAGACTTGTGGTTAGCAAATCCCTTGAGGCGGCGTCGTCGTCGACAACCAGCACCGTGATCCTGTCGCTTTCCTCCTGCGGGTTGGTTGTCGGCTCCGCAGGTAGCCCGATTGAGGGCTCTGACCGCGGCAGCGCGGCCGTTTGGTCGGGAATGGTGATAGTGAAGGTGGATCCTTCCCCGACCCGGCTCGCAACCGAGATGTCGCCGCCAAGCAACTGGCAAAAATGCCGCGTGATGGCTAAACCAAGGCCGGTTCCGCCGTACTTCTTGGTAGTCGACGCATCGGCCTGGCTGAACGCTTGAAACAGCCGGGCAAGTTGCTCCGTGCTCATACCAATTCCCGTATCCGAAACCATCATCCGGACCATCGCGCGACCCGTATGTTCGATTGCGAGTGTCAGCTTGCCGTTTTGGGTGAATTTACTGGCATTGCTGAGGACGTTAAGAAGGCATTGCTTCAGTTTGGTGCGGTCAGTGCGCATGCTGCCGATGTCTTTTGCCACGACAAGCTCGAGCGCGTTGCCGCTTTTAGCCACCAGGGGCCTTATGATCGTCGCGACTTCCTCGAGGAGCGACGCAAGGTCGACCTCCTCCAAGAATACTTCCATCTTGCCGGCTTCGACCTTGGAAAGGTCGAGGATATCGTTGATTAGTCCCAGCAGGTGACGCCCGGCGCTTTCGATTTTTTTGAGGTCGGGTACCAGCTGGTCCTGGCCGCCTTCAGCAGCGTCTTCTTGTAGGATCTCGCTATAACCAATGATGGCGTTGAGGGGGGTTCGCAATTCGTGGCTCATATTGGCCAAGAACTGGCTCTTGGTCCGATTGGCGACTTCCGATAACTCGCGTGCCTCCTCCAGTTCAAGGTTGTGTCGCCGCAGTTCAGTGATGTCGGAGTAGACCGCGACGGTCCCGCCGCCCTGAATGCGGCGCTCGCTGATGCGGACGTAGCGGCCACCGTACCTGTATTCGGCGAAGCCTCCGGAATGCTCGCGCCGTGCCAGCCGCTCCGCCATCCAGTCCTGCGGACTTTGGCTGCCAAGGTCGACCAGCGAACGCGAAACCACTGCTTCAAGCACTTCTCCGAAGGTCGTTCCCGGCTGGATGATGTCGGCAAGGCCGGGGTAAATGGCTCGGAACTGGTCGTTGAACAGGACGATCCGATCGTCTGAATCGTACAGCACGAAGCCTTCCGAGATTGTGGCGATGGCGGCAGCTACGGTCTTTCGCTGCGCCTCGGCTTCGGCCGCGAAGCGGTCGCGTTCCCTGAGGCTGTCGCGAAACAGGGCAAGGGTGCGCGCCATGGCTCCGATCTCGTCAGACCCTGCGGAGGGAATCGCTACCGACAGATCGCCGGCGCTAAGGCCGTCAATCGCGCCGACCAGGCGGTGAAGGGGGACCGCGATCGAACGCAGAATCACGAATGTCAGCGCAAACCCCAAAGCCAGGATGAAGAAATCGGCGATGAGCGTTCTGTTCGTCGCCGCAGTCACATCATTGATGATACCGTCGCGCTCGGCCGCAAGGTCCCCTCGCAACTCGTCGATGAGCGAAGTCAGCAGCTCGTCGACCTTGACGCTGTGATGGCGAGCCTGCGCCAGCAGCGAATTGCCGATGACGCGCTTGTCATTGGTGTATTGCTCCACGGCATCGTTCGCGGATTTCTCGAATTCGTCGCGCTCGCTGCGAATCTCCGCCACCAGCTTGGGCTTTCGTAGCGCCAGCTGATCGAGATAGCCATTCATCCGGCTGCGGGCCGCCGCAGCGCTGCGTTCTGAAGGGGTGAGCAGGCTCACCGCCAGGTCGGTGAGCCAATAGCGCATTTCGCCGAACGCAATGCGCGCGCCGTTTGCCGATTCGATGATGCCGCTCAGCTCGGTTTCGGCTGCAACGGCGGTCGAGTTTTTTGCAAGGGTCCGAATGAGATATAGATTGGTTGCGATCAGCATGCACAGCAGCGCGCCCGACAAAACAACGAGCCTGGCGCGAATGGTGAGGCGGGACAACATCACTCGCGAGACCTCGCCGCGGGCTCTGCAGCCCACCGTCTGTCCCTGCGTCCAGATAGAACCCGAACACATGGTGGTTGGGGAAACCTCCGCATGACGCGCTACTGCTTGAAGAGCGTAACGCTGATAATAGCGCCGAGATCGCCCTCTTTACCTCCCTCCTTGGGATAGCCGGTAACGTCGGTTTCGCCTTTCGGCGATCCATGACAACTCAGGCATGAGTTCGCATAGTACTCCGGCATCATCATCCGGTACGCGGTTCGTCCTTTTGTCTCGACTTCAGCGGCATAGGCTTGCCCGCGCGGCCAGTCCTCTCGAAGAAGCTTGACGCGGATAACTTCACTTTCCCACTGATCGGGCCGCGATTTGCGATTCCTTACCAGTTGTTCGGGAGCCGTCACCTTGATTTGCGCTTCGTTCCGGGCGTGGTTCTCGAATGACTCGTTTACCAGCCGGGCAAAGACCGCCGGAATAAACCCTTTGAACCCGACACCCTTGGCATTGATCGTTGCCTGATTGGCGTCGGTGGCCTCGACGATGGCGTCCATCTGCGCATGCATGAGTCTGCCGAAGCGCGATGTCGGGTCGATGCTGCTCGGATCCGTTCCCGTCGCCTTCTTGAAGATCTCGACAGCCTGCTGCAGCACGACCTGGCCGGTTAAGCCTTTGTCGCCGAGATTTGGATCGTTAATGCGGGCTTGGTTGCTGGAAATGACCTGGCGAGCCGCACGGAGCATGTCGGCCAGATTTGTGGCAATGCTTGCATCGTCAGCCGGTTCGGCTTGAAGAGGTTCGATGAATGAAAACAGGCTGGTGATAAGCAAAACGCCAAAAAAAAGTCGATTAAAAGAGCAGGCCGGGTCCATCCGTTCGCTCATATAAAATCTCCTATTCCAAGCGAGAATACCTTAACATTAATCGGCGAAAAACGAAATAGTCGGTCGTCAGATTCGATTGCTCGTACGCCGAGGTCAGCGTTCTTTGCTCCCAGAGGCCGGGCCGGGCTCGAGGATCTACCGCAGAGCGAAAGCCAACAGCAGCTGCGGCCCCGCGATCAATCGGTGATAGTGCGGTGAGGAAACATCCTAACCCGGTTCATTCATGGATGGGTGGACCGCGGCGGGCGGGACGGACAACGGTGAACCATCGGCGACCTCGTGCGCTGCCTTGCCTTCGATGTGTACATCGATCCGTCCGAGCTGGATAGTCTCGGCGAGGGCGGGAGGTCCGTCGTCTCAAGATTGGTTCTACTGGAAAGCAAATCTGATCATCCCTGCGTGGCAACGTGCCGGGAACGATCCTGGGATTCCGCCTTCCATGGATGCCGCTGGGGAATCGATGATGGTTCGCCCGGCCGGCTGGGCGGTGGCCGAATATTCGTCGCGCGCTCATGAGCGCCAAAGAAAGACAACTAGCGATTGAAGATCGCTCGGGGATATTGCAGCGCAAGGCCCGGTCGCCGGGCCCAGCCAGTCCTAGTCCAGCCGGTCTCGAATTGCCTGAACATCGCAGGAGTGCAAAGAGTACCTCGGCGGCACGGCCTCGGTAATGAGCCGCTGCCGATTTTCACGATAATCGGGACCCCTCTACATCATCAACTTTGCCCGACATACGTTCCGCCAATGCGTTGCAAGATCTTTTAAGAAATTGACGATATCCTGTGTTCTGTCGTTATAGGTCCAAGTGTTGCAGCCCCGGCGACCGGCCGGTAGACGAGATTTTAGCGGGCCAATCGTTGGTCCCAGGACGCTAGTTATCTATTTGCAATAGCTACCCATTCTTTTGGTGCCTGAAATTTAGGCGAGCATCGCAGATGTCGTTTCTGCACGAACTGGAAGCCGCGGTGTCGCAGGGATCGGTTGAGAGCCGCCAGCGCGCGTTGTCGTATGCCACCGATCTGTTGATCGCCGGCCAGTATACCGACGAAGAGATCTGGATGTTCGGAGAGGTGATCGGCCTCCTGGAGCGAGATATTGCCGCGGCTGCCCGCGTCCAATTGGCAAAACGACTTGCTCGCGCCGGCAATGCGCCCACAGCTATTATCAAAAAGCTAGCCTTCGATGACTCAATCGACGTCGCGGGTCCCGTTCTTCGCTACTCCGAGCGACTCGACGCTCGAACCCTGGTCGCCAATGCCAGGTCGAAAGGCCAACCACATCTACTGGCAATATCGCAGCGGAAGGCCATCAGCGAGGACGTGACGGATGTGCTTGTGACTCGTGGGAATAGGGAGGTTGTACGCTCTGTCGCGGCTAACGACGGCGCGCGGTTTTCGGAGTTTGGCACTTTGGCCATGATCAAGCGCTCCGAGAATGATTCGATTCTCTTCGAGCAACTCGACCGCCGCAAAGACATCCCCAGGCATCTCTTCCAGCAGTTGATCGCAAAGGCATCGAACAACGTAAAAAAGAAACTGGAAAGCGAGCGCCCCGACGCCATTAGCGAGGTCCAGACGCTGGTGACGGATGTTACGGGCGCGCTGCAGTCGAAATTCGGGCCGGCGTCAAAAAGCTATTTCGATGCTAAAAGGGCGGTGGCCAAAGAGAAGCATTACGGAAATCTGGATGAGAACAAGATTTTCGAATACGCTCAGGCCCATAAATTCGAGGAAGTCACTGCCGGATTGTCATTATTGTGCTCATTGCCGGTCGACGTAGTTGAGCGGGCACTGATCGACAAGAGCCGGGAAACGGTGATGATCCTGACCAAAGCTCTCGGATTTTCCTGGGAGACCGCGATGTCGGTGCTGTTTCTAACCGCACCGAATTATCGCATCTCTTCGCAAGACCTCGATGGTATGAAAAACGCGTTTTTCGTTCTTAACATAGAGACGTGCCAAGGTGTTCTAAAGCTATACCGATCGCGCAAGCTTGCAGCCGCGGCTGATACGGACGAACGTCGTCTGCCGCAATTGCATTCTCAGTGAAATTGCGGTTTCATCGCCGCATGCTTAAGAGGTTTTGTTGGCCTCTTCCGTGCCTGACTGTGTTTTTAGACGGCACCCGGCGCAGGCCGAAAAACCAAAATCGCCTCACTCAAGTCGTGAGGATTTTAATCTCAGTATTTGATGTGGTCGATTTGTTGAAGAGCGATATGATCGCTCGCGCTTCCGTCGAGATGATTGACAGTGATCAGGGCATGGTCACCTTGAGCAAGCGTGATATTGTGATCGGAGTGCGCTGATCCATCAACGACTAAGCCTGTCCAACTCTGGACGACATGGCCATCTGGAGCCAATTCCGCAATACTGAAATTCGCGGTCGGTCCGACATTGTGAAGGTCGACAGCGTCGGTCCAGTTGGGGCTGCCTGTGATCGATATATTGCCGCTGTGCGAAGCGATGAAAAATGTGTCGTTGTTGTCGGCCACCGCCAGGTTCAGTTGTTCGCTGATTGCCTGACCGTGGGCGTCGGTCGCTGTAACCGTGACCGGGTCATTGCCTACGTCGCTGCTGGTCGGGGTGCCCGAGATGATGCCGGTATGGGCGTCGATGCTGAGGCCGGTCGGCAACGCGGCCGAGAAGGTCAGGGCGTCGCCTGCCGCGGGAGCGGCAAAGTGGCTGGAGACGTTGAGCGCGAAGGCCTGGCCTTCATAGGCGCTCTGGTCCGGGATCGCGGTCGCGGTCGGCCCGCTGTCGCCGACGGCAAGATGGAAGCTCTCGCTGATCGCCTGACCATGGGCGTCGGTCGCCGTGACCGTGATCGGGTTGGTCTCAGGAACTGC
>Ga0302320_10026227_pt1 | contig 11297 bp, 9 predicted proteins | sample Bog_T0_3_FD_202130 | JGI IMG/M metagenome (GOLD analysis project Ga0302320, IMG submission 202130) | Peat permafrost microbial communities from Stordalen Mire near Abisko, Sweden - Bog_T0_3 | ecosystem: Environmental > Terrestrial > Soil > Wetlands > Peat | place: Sweden: Abisko, Stordalen Mire... | reverse complement strand
GTGTCGCCCGCGAAGACGAGATGGTCGCGATGTACCCCCTCATCACCTTCGGCAACAACCCCGTCGCCGCCTCCATCGACACCCCGCTGCACGGCTTCCTCCCCGCCCTCCACGTCGATCACCTGCACCCCGACTGGGCCATCGCCCTCGCCGCCTCCTCCAATGGCCTCGACAAAATGCACGAGTTCAACAAGGAGTTCGGCCACAAGATCGCCTGGCTGCCGTGGCAGCGTCCCGGCTTCGAACTCGCCATGATGCTCAAGCGCGCCGTCGAAGCCAACCCCGGCTGCGATGGCATCATCCTCGGCGGCCACGGCCTCTTCACCTGGGGCAACACCCAGCGCGAGAGCTATCTGAACACCATCACCATCATCGACCAGATCGGCCAGTTCATCGAGCGCCACGCGATCAAGAAAGCCGCACCCGCCTTCGGTGGCCCCATTCATCAGGCTCGCGAAGACCGCGCCGCCATTGCGCAGCAGATCTTCCCACACCTGCGTGGCGCCGTCAGCCGCAAGCAGCGCTGGATCGGCAGCTTCACCGACGCCCCCGACGTCCTCGAATTCGTCAACTCCAAACAAGCAAAGAAGCTCGCCCACCTCGGCACCAGCTGCCCCGACCACTTCATCCGTACCAAGATCCGTCCCATGTACATCGACTGGGACCCTAGGGGCGAAGCCAAAGACTTCGCCGCCCTCATCGACTCCACCCTCGAGACCTACCGCAAGGAGTACGCCGAGTACTACACCAAACACGCCCTTCCCGACTCGCCCAAGATGCGCGACGCCAGCCCCACCGTCGTCCTCGTCCCCGGCGTCGGCATGTTCACCTTCGGCAAGAACAAGACCGAAGCCCGCCTCACCGGCGAGTTCTACACCAACGCCATCCACGTCATGCAGGGCGCCGGCTCACTCGGCGGTGAGACTCCCTGCAACGACGTCCCCCAGGCCGGTCCCGCTGCCGGCCCATCCGAGTTCAGCGTCTACGAGAACTACGTCGCCCTCCCGCCCAGCGAGGCCTTCCGCATCGAGTACTGGGCGCTCGAAGAGGCCAAGATTCGCCGCCAGCCGCCCGAGAAAGAACTCAGCCGCCGCGTTCTCCTCGTAGTCGGCGGAGGCAGCGGCATCGGCCGCGAGGTCGCCCTGCTCGCAGCAGAGCGCGGCGCGCACATCATCGTCGCCGACCGCGACACCAAGGGCGCGCAGTCCGTCGCCGACGAGGCCAAAGCCATCGCCGGCAAGGAGGCCGTCGGCTGGACCTCCATCGACATCACCGACCGGGCAACGATCAAGTCGGCGCTCGAAGCCACCATCAAACAGTTCGGCGGCATCGACATTCTCATCAACACCGCGGCTATCTTCCCCTCTACTCCGGACGGGATCATTCCAGACAAACTCTGGGGCATCACCCTCGAGGTCAACGTCACATCCAACTACAAACTCACCGACGAGGCCCAGCCCATCTTCGCAGCGCAGGGCATCGACGCCAGCATCGTCCTTACCAGCTCCGCCAACGCCGTAGTCTCCAAGAAGGGCACCGAGGCCTACGACGTCAGCAAAGCCGCGCTCAGCCATCTCGTGCGCGAGCTCGCCGTCACCTACTCGCCGCGCATCCGCGTCAATGGCATCTCACCCGCCACCGTCGTCAAGGGTTCCACCATGTTCCCCCGCGACCGCGTCATCGCCTCGCTTAAGAAGTACAACCTGCCTTGCGATGAATCGCTCTCAGACGACGCGCTGCGCAACGAGCTTGCCAAGTTCTACGCCAAGCGTACACTTACCCATCAGCCTATCGACCCGCGCGACTGTGCGCAGGCCATCCTCTTCCTCGCCGGCCCTCACTCGCCGTGCACCACCGGCCATATCATTCCCGTCGACGGAGGCCTGACCGAGGCCTTTCTGCGATGACGATCCTCCAGTGAATCAACCTCGATGAAGCCCGCCCAGGAACGCCCCCTGCAACCGTCTGACCCGCGCGCCTCCATCGCCGTCGATCTTGGAGCCGAGAGCTGCCGTGTCTCGCTCCTTCGCTGGCTCGATGGCCGCCCTTCCATCGAACTCATCCATCGCTTCCCCAACAATCCCCACGAGACCGACGGCAGCCTGCACTGGGATCTCAACTGCATCGTCTCAGGCGTCGACGAGGGCCTGCGCAAGTGTGCCGCACTCGCTCCGGAAGGCATCCGCTCCATCGCCGTCGACGGCTGGGCTGTCGACTATGTCCGCGTCGACGACTCCGGCCAGCCGCTCGCCGATCCATTCTGCTATCGCGACCTGCGCACCGTCGAGGCCGAGCGCTGGGCCCACATCAAGTGCAGCCGCGACCGCATGCGCGAGCTCACCGGCATCCAGATCATGCCGCTCAATACCGTCTACCAGCTGTACGCCGACTCGCTCGCCGGCCTGCCGCCCGGCAGACGCTGGCTCAACCTGCCCGAATACCTCCTCTCCCACTGGGGCGGCCAACCCGCAGCCGAGTACACCAACGCAACCCACACCCAGCTGGTCGAGCTGTATCGGAAGCACTGGTGCGCGGAAATCTTCACCGCCCTCAGCCTCGATCCAACCTGCGCCCCCACCCTTATCCCGCCCGGCACGGTGCTCGGCAAGCTTGCCGGCCCGCTCGCCTTGCTCTCTGCCTTTGCCGATACCACACTCATCGCGCCCGCCTGCCACGACACCGCATCCGCCATCGCCGGCATCCCCGCGACGGGCAACGACTGGGCCTACATCAGCTCCGGAACCTGGTCGCTGGTCGGCACCCTCATCGAGCAGCCCCGCAACGGCCCTGAAGCAGCCGCCGACAACTTCACCAACCTCGGCGCCGTCGGCGACCGCATCTGCTTCCACAAAAACGTCAACGGCATGTGGCTCATCCGCCAGTGTACAGACCACTGGGCCCACGCCGGCAAGGTCTGGCCCGTAGCCGATCTCGTCGCCGCCTCGGAAAAAGTCCCCTGCCCCGACGGTCTGCTCGATGTCGACGACCCCGACCTTCTGCTGCCCGAACGCATGCCCCAGCGCATCAACTCCCAACGCGCCCACCGCGGCTTCAAGCCGCTGGACGAGGGCCCAGCCAACGCGCCCGCCTTCGCCAGCCTCATCTTCCACTCGCTCGCCGCGCGCTACGCCAAGGTCCTCGACCGCGTCGCCTTCCTCACCGGCAAGCGCCTCCAGCGTCTCTTCATCGTCGGCGGCGCCAGCCAGAACACCTTCCTCAACCGCCTCACCCAGGAGGCCACCGGCCTCGAAGTCTTCCGCGGAGCGGCGGAGAGCTCCACCGTCGGCAACTTCGCCGTACAGCTTGCCACCCTTGAGGGCAGCCGCGACCCCGTCACCGGCGCCTACGCTGAACCCGTCGCCTTCTGGGCCGGCCTCTTCGTCGAGGCCCTCCACGCCTCCCCTACCTCCGAGGCTGTGAAGGAATAGAGCCGCTGTCGTTTGGGAACCGCCGCCGCGTCAATCCCGTATCCTTGATCCCATACATGAACGAACCCATCCGCATCGGCTCGCGAGGCTCGCAGCTCGCCCTCTGGCAGGCCAATCACATCGCCACCCAGCTGCGCGACCACGGCCACGAGGTCGCTATCGAGGTCATCCGCACCACCGGCGACCGCATGGCCCAGCACGCCGACGCGCTTAACTCAGAATCTTCCCCCGCACTCGGCAAAGGCATCTTCATCAAAGAGATCGAAGATGCCCTCGCCGAAGGCCGCATCGACCTCGCTGTCCACTCGCTCAAGGACCTCCCTACCCAGCTCGACCCGCGATTCATCCTCGCCGCCATCCCACAGCGCGCCGACGCCCGCGACGTCTTCGTCTGCGAGCAGTACTGGGCCCTCCACACCCTGCCCATGGGCAGCCGCATCGGCACCACCAGCCCGCGCCGCCGCGCCCAGCTCCTCGCTCTGCGTCCTGACCTTCAGTTCGTCGAGACCAAAGGCAATGTGGACACCCGCTTGCGCAAGCTCGCCTCCGGCACATGCGATGCCCTTATCCTTGCCGCCGCAGGCCTCGACCGCCTCGACCGCGCCGAGTGGGTCCACCAACGCTTCTCCTTCGATGAGCTATGCCCCGCACCCGGCCAGGGCGCGCTCGCGCTCGAGACCCGCGCGCCCAGCTACGCCGTCTTCGCTGAGCCGGATCGCGATAACGCAGTCCGCCGCGCCGTCGCCGCCCTCGACCATACGCCCACCCGCTTCGCTGTCGACTCCGAGCGCATCGTCCTCGACGCCCTCGGCGGCGGCTGTCAACTCCCCATTGGCGTCCACTGCGCGCCCATCCTTGAAGAAGCCGACCTGGTCGCCTGGCATCTCCACGCACAGGTTGTCGCGCCCGATGGCGAACGCATGATCTGCCTCTCTACCGAAGCCCCCGCAGACATCAGCTCGACCACGCTCGGCCTCGACGCCGCCGAAGACCTCAAATCCCGCGGCGCGCTCGAACTGCTCGCCTAACGCTTCTTCGTGTGCATGATCACGATCGTCGTCTTGCCCGAATCATCACCGCTGCCTTCGCCCACGGTGACCATGATCCTGTCCGAGTCGCTTGCGCCCGCACTCAGTACCGTTCCATCCCCCGATGAGGCCACGACCGCCCCGTTCCCCATCTTGCTCTTATAGAAATCCACCACCTGGCTCGCAGGATCGCTTGTCGTAAGCGTCGCAATCACCATCGACGCAGACGCGGCGTTCATCGTCACACCGCCTTTCTCAGTTGCCGCTCCGGGATAGACCGGCACACCCAGGTCCGCCTCGCTGGGCGCTGACTCGCCAGCCGAGAAAGTACCGCCGCCAGGCACCGACAGCGTCACCCCGCCCTTGTTGTCCGAGGTCGCGGTGCGCGCGACTCTCCACGCGAAGTACCAGAACCCACCCGCGACAAGCGCTCCCAACCCAACCACCACCGCCACCACGATCAGTACGACCTTCAGTGCCCCGTCCGAACTGCGCGGCGGATAAGCACCCGGCTGACCATAGGGCGGAGGAGGAGGAGCTGTTGGAAATGGCGGCTGCGGCGTCACAACTCCCGCCCCCACCGGAGCGCCACACGATGAGCAGAATCCTGTGCTCGAAGCAAGTGGAGCGCCACATTTCGTGCAGAAGCCAGCCATCTCAACTCTCCTTCGTACTCATCGGACCATCCGAGCAATCGCGCTTGCGCACGCTGGTACAAGCAGACCGGAGGAGCCACGAGCCTAATCGAAGTCCCAAAGTCGAGTCAACAAGAACAAACGCTACTTCCCCACCGACGGCTCGACTCGCACATAATGCGCCCAGTCGAAATCGACGTGTCCCGCATCGCTGCCCTGCTCTGTCGTGTACGCAAACAGCGCCGGCCGCGACCCCTTCCACCAGCTGAACTTCAGCCCCACCGTCGGCCCAATCGGCGAAAATGTCTTCCCTTCATCCGTGCTATAGAAATAGCTCGCGGTGTCGCCATCCACGCGCACGCGCAACAGAACCACCCCGCCCGCCACCTGCGCCGCGCCATCCACCTTCTCGCTCCCATGAAAGAATCCCAGTGACCGCGCCCCGCCCGCCTGCACCACCTGCACGCCGCTCGCCGCCTGCTCGAACATCGCAAGCCCCGCGTGGTCGCCGTCCTTCATCCCCGCCAATTCCACCCGCGTCGTAAACTCAAACGCCTCGTCCTGCATCATCTCGGTCAGCGTATTGCGCGCGGAAAAAATGTCCGTCGCGTACACCGGCTTCAACCGTAAAAATCCCTTTCGCTCCGTCAACGACCAATCCGCATCCACCGGATTGTGGTTCCACTCCCACTGCGGCCCCAGCTTCGCGCCGCTGAACTCATCCGATGTCTGCGGCCTCTGCTCCTGGTCCTTCCCCGGATGCTGCGGAATCGGCCACTCACTCACCGGCTGCCCAACCGTCGCCCCCGCCGCAGCGTCTCCCATCACCGGCCAGTCATCCTCCCACCGCACCGGCTCCAGATGCACAATGCGCCCATGCGCCCCGTGCGATTGAAAATGCAAAAACCATCCCTTGCCGTCCTGGCCCTCGACATACCCACCCTGGTGCGGCCCATTCACCTGCGTCGTCCCCTGCGCCAGGACCACGCGATGCTCATACGGTCCGTAGATCGACTTCGCCCGCAGCACCACCTGCGCCCCCGTGCTCACCCCACCGAACGGCGCGAAGATGTAGTAGTAGCCATCGCGCTTATACAGCTTCGGCCCCTCCAGCGTCGGCAGCTCCTTCGCGTCGCGCACAATCTCTTTGCCATCGTCCAGCACCGACAACCCATCCGGCGCCATGCGGTGCAGGATCAGCGGCCCCGCGCCCTTCTTCGAATGCACGAGATACGCGTTGCCATCGTCATCCCAGAAAGGGCATGGATCTTCGAGCCCTGCCTGCGCAATCACCGCCACCGGCTTCGACCACGGTCCCGCAATCTTCTTCGCCGTGCTGACAAAGATCCCTTCATCCGGCGTCGGAAAGTAAACATAGAACAATCCACCGTGCTTGCGAATCGACGGTGCCCACACCCCGCGCCCATACCGGTTGCCATCCACCATGTCGTACTGCGGCGCAATCTCAATCCGCGGCAGCACATGGCCGAGGATCGTCCAATGGACCAGATCGTTCGACTGCAGAATCAGAATCCCCGGCACAAACGCAAACGTCGACGACACCAGATAGTAGTTGTTCCCATCGCGAATCACATCCGGATCGGAGTAGTCCGCAAACAACACCGGATTGCGATACGTCTTCCCTGCCTGCGCAAACCCGCGCACGCCGCACACCACACAAATCCCCAGCCAGACACCCGCCGCAAACCTCTTCATGCCGCAACCCCGGCCCGCAGCAGCCTCCGCCGCCGCTCACTCCGCACCAGAAACAGCAGCGGCACAATGCACACCACGCTCGCCAGCCCATCCACCAGATACATCCCTGTCACCCCCGCCTTGCGATACCCCACCCCATCCGCCCGCGTCATGTAGTTCACATTCACGTTGATCGACGCCGCAAACAATCCTAGCTGCGTCGACGCCACCGGGCTGTCCCCCGTCAGCTCCAGCCCCAGCGCGTTGTACGCGGCATAGATGGAGCCGGTGATCGTGTTGTATACGAGGGTCGTCACAATAAAAACCATCGCTGTCCTCGGCAGCAGCGCCGCCGCAATCGCCGTCGACGCCGTCCCCAGCCCCGAGAACAGATACACATACCCGCGCGGAAATCTGTCCGCCAGCTTCCCACCCACTAGTGCCCCAATTGAACACACCAGCGCCGACCCGATCCCCGTCACCCAGATCACGACGCCTTCGCTCGTGTGAAAGTCCTTCCCCAGCCCCGACTGCAAATTCTGCGCCGCAGTCCCCGCCGCCGGCGATAGCAAAATCGCAAATCCCACCAGGCACTCCCTCCGCCGCACCGCCCGCGTTATCTCGGTCAGCGTCTTCGTGAACACCTCCGCCATGCGAAACTTCGGCTCCGGCGCTTTGGGAAAAAACAGCAGCGGCGACGCGCCCAGCCACACCAGCGCCGCCATCAACAGACCTGCGGACTGCCGCGTCAAAATCGAGTGCGTCAGCAGCAGCATCACCGCGTACGATCCCAGCGCGCCACCGCCAAGGTTCGCCACATTCTGCCATCCCGCCACAATCCCGCGCTCATGGTCGCCCGTCACCTGCGACATCCACCCATTCGCCGAGCCCGTATACAGCACCATCGAAAACGTCGCCACAAGCAGTGCCGGCACCGCAATCCCCAGGTGCGCCGGGGTAAGCATCGTCACCCCAACCCCGAGGCCCAACGACGCCGTGGCGGTAAGAATCAAGCAGTACGTGCTCCGCTTCAACCCCGAATCCAGCAGCGGCTTGAAGAGGAAAGCAAACACCGTAGGCAGCACCACCGTGGCGACCACCTTAGCCACACGGTCCACCGACACGCCCTGCCGCGTCAGCAGAAACGGCAGCGCGGTCGACATAAAACCCAGCGACAGTCCAAACGGCAGGATCGCAGAGCCCTTCACCCACGCTGGAGGCGAGGGTCCGGCCGGCGGCACACTTTCGCTGGGAAGGGATTCAATTTCCACTGGCGACAGCCTACACGACCGCACATCGCAGCGCGAATCCAGCAATAATGCTTGAGTGCTCCCCCTCGGCCGCCGCCGCATCCTCGTCACCCGCGCGCCCCACCAGGCCTCCGAGCTCGCCGACCGCCTGCGCGAACTAGGCGCCATCCCCATCCTCATCCCCACGATTGAGATCGCCCCGCCAGCCTCCTACTCCACCCTCGATGCCGCCCTTGCCCACCTTCAGACCTTCGACCTCATCGCCTTCACCAGCGCCAACGCCGTCCACGCCTTCCAGCAGCGCGCCGAGGTCCTCGGAATCAACCTCACCCCAGTCGCTCACCGCATCGCCGCCGTCGGTCCTTCCACCGCCCGAGCGCTCGAGAGCATCGGCCGCCGCGCGGACATCATCCCACCCACTCATACCGCCGAATCCCTCGCCGCCACTCTCGCCCCAACCGCCCGCGGCCAACACATCCTCCTTGTGCTCGCGGAAAACGCCCCTACCACCCTGCGCTCCGCCCTCATCTCCGCCGGCGCCCGCGTCACCGTCGCCCCCGCCTACACCAACCGCATCCCCGCCGAATCACTCGCTGCCATCGCCCATCTCTTCTCCGATCCCAACCGCTATCCCGACGCCATCACATTCACCAGCGCCTCCACCGCCCGCAACCTCGTCGTCCTTCTCGAAGCCGCAGCCCTGACGCTCCCCGCCACCATCCTCCGCGCCTCCATCGGCCCCGTTACCTCCCGCACCCTCAACGAACTCAACCTTCCACCCCACCTCGAAGCCGCGGAGGCATCCATCCCTGCCCTCGCCTCCGCCCTCGCCGCCCACTTCGAAATACTCACCCCGGTCAGTGATACCGTCTTCCCTAGGACTAAACCGACGAAATGAACGAAGCGCTTCTTACCACCCACCTTGGCAGCCTTCCCCTGCTCGCCCGCGGCAAGGTCCGCGACCTCTACGCCCTCGGCGACGACCTCCTCTTCATCGCCACCGACCGCATCTCCGCCTTCGACCACGTCCTGGGCTCCGGCATCCCGGACAAGGGGAGGATCCTCACCCAAATCTCCGCATTCTGGTTCACATACCTCAAAGACACGGTCGCCAACCACCTAATCGCCACCGACCCATCCAGCATCGCCGCGCTGCTCGAACCCTTCTCAGAATCGATCTTCGGCGAACCTCTGACCGCCGCGCACATCCTCGGCCACCCAACATTTCAAAACCAGATCGCCGGCCGCAGCATGGTCGTCCGCAGCGCCCGGATGTTTCCCGTCGAGTGTGTCGTCCGCGGATACCTCTCCGGCTCCGGCTGGAAGGACTACCGCGCCACCGGGACGGTCTGCGGCATTCAGCTCCCACCTGGCCTGCGCGAGTCGGACAAACTCCCCGAGCCCATCTTTACTCCCGCCGCCAAGATCAACACCGGCGGCCACGACGAGAACATCTCCTACGCCCAGGTAGAGGGTGCGGTCGGCCCCGAAACCGCCGCCGAACTCCGCCGCCTCACCCTGGCCATCTACGCCAGCGCCTCTGCTTACGCCGCCGCCCGAGGCCTCATCCTCGCCGACACCAAGTTCGAATTTGGCGTCATCGAAAACGCAGGGACAGGCCAGCCCCAGACCATCGTCCTCGCCGACGAGGTCCTCACACCCGACTCCTCCCGCTACTGGCCCGCCGCCAGCTACGCCCCCGGTGGCCCTCAGCCAAGCTTCGATAAGCAATACGTCCGCGACTATCTGGAATCCATCGGATGGAACAAGCAGGCCCCCGCGCCCAGCCTTCCTCAGGATGTCGTCGCCCGTACCCGGGAAAAATATATGGAAGCGTTTCGCCTGCTCACAGGGCACAATGAATTGGGCGGGATTGCCGGGCTGACCGGCCAGCTTGATCGACTGAAGGGGCAAGACTGATGGCGAACTGGAACGCGTTCGACTGGCTCATGGTGATTATTGTGGTCTTATCCATGGCCATGGCCTACAGGCGCGGGCTGGTGCGCGCGATCCTCGGACTTCTGGGATTCGTGGGCGGCTTTCAACTCGCCAGCGATACCTATATCAGCGTCGCGGACCGGATCAATCTCGGCCATGGCATCCAATCGCAGACCACCGCCCGCATCGTCGCCTTCCTGCTGATCGCGGTTGTCGTCGCTCTGGTCTTTGAGTTGGTGGGCTGGGGGATGCAGCGGTCTCTGCGAAAGATAGGGCTTGGCGTGTTCGACCGCATGCTCGGCTCAATCTTCGGCTTTGCCCGCGGATGCCTCCTGTGTATCGCCCTCTTGATGGTCAGCGCCAATGTTGCACCCCAGTCCGAGCTGCTGGTTAAGTCGGCATTAAGTCCCTATTTATTTGCCATCGCACATGATGTATCCTTCCTCGTACCGCAGTACCTTCAGCAGCAGATGATGGATGGCGCGTTCGATTTCAAGCAAGACCCGCCCCATTGGATCAATAGGCACTGATTGGTCTACAGTAAGGAATCGTCTTTTATCTAAGTCAGCGAGGTTGACCTTTGAAGCGCGAACTGGACGCCCTGATCACGCAAATGCATAGTGCCGGTATCCCGTATGCGGATGCCATGCGGCAGTTCAAGAAGCGCTACATCCTTGAAGTGCTTGCTCAGCACAAGGGCAACCAGTGCAAAGCCGCTGTCGAGCTGGGGATGCATCGCAACACCCTGAGCCGCACCCTCGCCGAGTTGGATATGAACACCGCACAGATCCGCAGCGGCATGCGCCGTCCGGTCATGAGCGAGCGGCCCATGATGGGCCAGCAGCGGCCCGGGATCGGCCAGCGCCCGCGCCTGCCAATTCCCGCCAACAGCCGAACCGCCTGAGCTGCCGGGAAACCATCCCAAGGCCTTGCTGGGGATAGATTTGACCCTCCCCTCCCAAAGCGAACTCCGCGCGCCACTTCCGGCCATACAGCGTCTAAGAGGTCAGGGTATGGCCCCTCCAACCCATCTACGCGCTCTATGGAGTCAATGGCTGCTCCCCGTGTCGTTGGCTTTCAGCCTCTTGCTCCCGGGCTCCGCCTGGGCGCAGATCCCCGCTGGGCAAGACCCCGCCGATCAAGCTCCTGCCGCCCAACCCACCCCGGCACCATCCTCCGATGCATCCGACACGCAAGCCCCCACCCCTCCCCCCGGCTCGCACACCATAGAAGCAGCGACCAGCAGGAGGAAGGTGCGCGCGGCGGAGGACGCCTATTTCGCCGGCGCGAAGAAGCTCGAACGCGACGATCTGGACGCCGCTG
>Ga0302320_10026226_pt1 | contig 11297 bp, 15 predicted proteins | sample Bog_T0_3_FD_202130 | JGI IMG/M metagenome (GOLD analysis project Ga0302320, IMG submission 202130) | Peat permafrost microbial communities from Stordalen Mire near Abisko, Sweden - Bog_T0_3 | ecosystem: Environmental > Terrestrial > Soil > Wetlands > Peat | place: Sweden: Abisko, Stordalen Mire... | reverse complement strand
GGTCGCTATCCAATCTCGCAGCTCTGCTGCGTCAGCAACTGTTCATCTTCAGAGACTTGTGGGCGTGGCTCAACGATCCCCTCGAGGGACCGCCAGCTGCAAGGCAACTGGCCGAGCAATTACCTATGCCGCTGATGTGGTAGCCATGAGTTGGACAGCAGAAGGAATGCGACCGCAGCACTTGAGCCTGCACCGCAGCACTTACAAGATTGCAACTTGGACAGCAGGATGCCGGAAACGTAGAAGGTCCTCCAGTGCGAGTCATCGAAGAAACCTGACGCTATCGCTCTGGATAGATGCCTATGTCCAGCGAAATCAACGTCTCAATTCACAGAAAATACTGTCTTGGACAAGAGTGATACGCAGGAAGGAGCAGGCTGGAACCTATTGTCAGGTCTGGGAGCATTGCAATGTTGCCGAAAGATTTGATTGACACAACTCTGAAGAAACCGGGGCGAGTATACCTAGCTGAGGCGCACTCATTCGGAGGAAATAGCGGCTCTCCGATGTTTGTAGACATTAACAAATTCCAGACTTCCTTTGGGTTCAACTATAAATTCCTTGGTGTGGTCGCAGGTTATGTCCCGGAAGATAATGATTTCACATTTCAAGCTTCAACTGACTACAGTGGAAAGGTAAAGGCTAATAGCGGGATATGCATTGTGGTTCCCGCAGAAGAGCTTAAGAGGATCCTATATTCCCAAAACATGACGAAGGGGCGTGAGGATTTCGTCGCACAAAAATTATTGATAAAGAAGCAAACTCCCTGAGCCAATCAACTGGAAGAGACTTTACTTAGCTGCCCACTTCACAGCGGCCCATCATTTCTTCTGTGCGGCTGCAATCTTGGCGCGGCCTGCTGCGCTCATGGTGTGCTTCACCTTGGGTGCAGGACTGGTCACACTTTAGGCTTGTGAAGACCTCCGGGAGGTTGAATGTTATAACGAACCTTCAGCAGAGCGCGAAGCCACTCCTTGTATCGCTTGAATTCAATCCGCATTACCAATAGCTGGTCGTCGAGTCTGAGGCGATCACTGTAATCAGTGAATAAGGTCTGCTCCATTTGGAAGCAAGTGAGAAGCATAGTGAACAAGCTGAGTGCCCATGTCTTTTCTTCCGCGCCAGTGTAGTTAATACGGAATTCGATGTGTTCATCCGATGTGACCTGCGCGAAGCTGTCTGCCATCGCGTTCACATTCGCATGCGATCCCGTCTCCGACAATTCACCCCACAACCTGTGAAGGTCTGCGAGACCGTTGAAAACTCCCGTCTTCTTGTGGCGTTCAAATGCATCTGTGAATGCATCGAGAGCAGCCTTCCCATCATTCTTACTCAGCCATGTATTTTGGAGCAGAGGATCGTTCACCATCGCGTGTGCGTGAGCTACGAACTCAATTGCATCACGGAGGATTGATCGTGATTCTGACAGGCAACCAGAGAAACACAATTCGATGCTCACCCGCAACTTTGCATGAGCCTTCATGTAAAGAAGCAAAGGGAACATCAAGTTCGCATCGCTTGCCGTCTTCAAGTCTGAGAATTCGCGCATCAAGATATGATCCAACTTCATATAGAAGTCCCAGAGTTCACGGAAGCCTTGTACACTTGCAAAAAAGTTATTCCGCTTCGACGAATAGTATTCCCGATATTCTGCGGGGATGTTGTCTATTTCAAACTTCACGAGCAAGTCTGTCTCTTGAGGGACAGGCGAGACGGGATCAGATGCCGAGCCCATTCTATGACTCCTTTTACCCTTTACATGCTTATGAAAACAGACTACCTCACAACCTTGTCCAGAATCATTCTTGCCAGACCCACACAGTCAGCGATTACCGTCAAGAGTCTCGGCGATGATCTGGTGATGTTCTCATCTCTGGCCAGCCGGACTGCCGCGATGATGGACGCAGCGATCACCAAGGTAGACGCGAACCGATCCCTGACCCTGCGCTCTTCCTCGTAGGCGTTGGCCCGTTTCATCTCGCGCATCAGCGAATCGCTCGGGTTTGCTTGGACACCAGTCCGTGAGGCTTCCCAAGGAACACTTCGGAGGGAAGGTATCTCCGGTGCTCCCCGCACAGTGGACAAGTTGATACCAGAGATTGAAACGGGAATGTGTTCACACCGGCTGGCACGTCCCGGTGGCACAGCTTGCAGGTGATCACAAACTGCTTACGCTCGCCGATATGGAAGCCAAAGGACATGCTGCAGAGTATAGGCGAAACAAAGGCGAATATTAAGGCCGAGATTTCCACAAAAAGTGAGCAGTAATGCACAGACGGTTACCTAAGTGTTCTCATATAGTGACTTTCACTGCCAAACTAGCGACTCTCGGGAAAATTCATCTGGTGCTTCGGAAAGGGGCAAATCTATGGTCAACACCGGTTTCATGCGACAGAACTACCGCGATATGACTGCGGATGTAATTTGCCTGTGCTGCTTCCAAACGGTAGCCCAGTCAAGACCCGTTGGAGAATTAGCGGGGGCTGAAGATGAGCATGTTTGCAACCCGTCCTACGACTTCTTGATCCCACAGCCAGATCCACTACAAGGGCTCTACGGTTAAGAAAAGCATGTCGATCTCCGAACCGGCGACACATGAACCAAGATCAGCATTGCTTAGGTGGAGACCTGCCGTTGCTGGTCTCATCTTCGTCATGAGCAGAACCGGCCAGACACTAGGTGACTGAAATAGGAACCTAGTGGAGGAGCTTGTCTTAGTTACGAAAGCGGAAAGGTACTCCATGTCTCTTACGAACGGGGCAAATGTTTTGCCCAAGCGAAGAATCTTGCTTGTGGACGATAACGACGACTTGCTTGAAACCCTCGGCATAGTGCTCGAAGAGAACGGCTTTGAGGTCTCGGCGGCTTCCAACGTGAAGGATGCGCTCAAACTCATCGCCGCCGAGAGATTCGACGTTATCTTGAGTGAACTGCAAATGCCAGACGCTGGTGACGGGTTGACAGTTGTAAGTGCCATGCGGCATTCCAATCCAAAGGCTGTCACTTTCATTCTGAGCGGCTATCCGCACATGGAAAACGCGGCCAAAGCAATACTCCTACAAATGGATGAGGCGCTCACCAAGCCCATATCGCCTGAACTACTTGTGAAGGCTATCAATGATCGATTGAGATTAGGAACGAACTCCATTCCCAAGAAAGAAACGGTCGCCACCATCCTCGAAGCTGAAACGGATTCCACCATTTCAAAATGGCTTGAACGTGTAGACGCCGAGCCTCAAATCATCTCAATCAAGTTAACCCCATCGGAGCGATCTTCGCACCTGCCTGCGCTCTTTAAAGATATTGTGGCCCGCCTTCGTCATCCACTACCTTTGGGCACACGGGCGCTGAAGTCTTTTGCATCTGAAAAGCACGGCTTCCTGCGGCGGGAACAGGGCTACACTGCGGCGATGATGGTCGAAGAATCTCGGATGCTACAGGTCTCGATATTCGAGACCCTGCAACGAAACCTAGACAAGGTAAACTTCAGTGTCCTGCTGTCGGACGTGATGATGATAGCTGATGAAGTGGACTCGCAATTGGCTCAAGCCATGGCGTGCTATATCTCCGAAGCGAAGACAGATGCCCGGCCCCTTGAGCCGTGACTCCCGTTGTGGTCGCTACAGTTTTCTGGAATGGCAGGTTGGAGACGTCATGTGGCTTGCATAGCTAATAATCGATTAGAGGATGAATTTCATGCCCGTACCGATGAAAGCCTGTGACGGTACGTACAGCGCCGAGACTGTTCAAATACTCATCAAAAATGTAGACCGAGCGCAATGGCACTCCCATCCTTGTGCACATTGTGGGCAGGAGGTTGGCGCTCATACAGAAATGGGCCGGTGGACACCCGATAGGCACTGGCCATCTGTTACACGGATAAGCTCACCCGGTAGTCGGCGTGTCAGGATCTACTGAAGGCATCCTCGAGTTTCCTGTGACCCATGTTGCTGGCACCACGATGCCCTGAGACGAGCCGCTGGGTTGTTTCCATGGGTTGGTCTCAGGGTTGTGGTCAGGGGCTGGTGCCGGGGTTGTGTACAGGTTGGTCACAATCTGGTTGGTAAAAATAACCGGCCCAAATCTGCTTGCTCCTTGATGTTAGGCGAAGCCATTTTGAATCAAGCAGTTCGGCCGGTTTTTTCGGGCATAACTGGTCCAATCTGTGCATGAGCGCTTAATTTGCTCATTTCGTTTGAGTTATGCACAGCGAGGGCATCATGATTGGCCAGTTATGCCGGTCAACCACCCGGAACGGCAGTGTTATGCTGATCGCGCAAAGGGAATCTCTGCATGGTGCGTATTTCGACTCTGTTCGCTGCTACATCCGTTGGTCTCCTCATCGTGGGCTTGGTCTTATCGAACTTCTTCGGGAGGACACAGTCCATGTCCTTACGGTGGCCCGGCTCTCATAGCGGATACATCATCGGTACTCACGTACCGTGCTATGGGTTGGCGGGGTTGTTCGCAATCTTCGCTTGTTCCTATGCGGTAGGCTGGATTCGATTGGGTGAAGCCATGGCTAACTGGCACTTTTGGTTGAGTTTGTCAGGCGTGGCCATGTTTGGTTTAGGTTTCGCCCTGTTCGCCCGAATTGCAGCCCAAAGCGCAGTCCCCTATCCGGGGCAGGGAATGTTGCTAGTTATTGCAGGTGGCATGTTCATAGGGCCTGCAACATTCGTCGCCGGTCAGCTTCTCCTGATGATTACCTTGCTCATTCGTTTTACAGCCGACCACCATTGAGCCGAAGACTGCGGTCGAATTGGTCACCAACCCGTCAGTACCATCCAATCACCCCGCAACTTGAGACCCGCTGGCTTCCTTGCTCTACGGTGCACGACGCCGAGGCTGCACACAGGCTGTGACGCATCGCTGGGCCGGGTTGATGTGATCGTCTGGTCTCATGGTGGTCGCTTGTGGCTGGGGCCAAGCTGGATGCCGCCTTGTGATCCATCCACCGTACGATGTACCACCTGTAGGCCATTGACGCGTGTTGGTGTGTGGAATAGCCTCGCAGCATCCTTATATCGCAGTTTTCCAGCGAAAGCCCCTTGCCAACCAGCTTGGGGCTTTCGTGGTTCTGTGGACATCGCCGAAGTGGGTGACCAGCCGGTTTCCACGTTGATGGCGGGGGATGGTCTCAGGATTGTGAGCAATTTTGAACAGACTGGTAGCCCTGCCTTCATCTAGTTTCGTGTAAAAGCAGCCAGCAAACACTTGAACACAATTCCCTCGCCTGAACCCTGAACCCAAAGATTTCGTGGAGATGGGATGATGAAAACATTTGTCTCGTATGCGAGAAGGCAGAACGATGATCAGACCATCGATTCGATCTGCACGAAGTGCTACCTCCCCGTTGCCAGAGCCGAGACCGAGGCAAGACTGTCTGGGCTGGAAGACAATCACAGATGTGAGGGGTTTGACCTAGCTGCTTCTATTCATCCTGAGACCAAAAAGCAACTACGCTCCGAACGCAATGGACTCCCTCGACAATCCAACCGTCCGTGAAGTCTAATGCCGTATGCCGCTCGAACCGAATGAAATTACCTGCCCAACTTGCGATGCAGGGCGGTTACAGCCCTGCAGGAATCCAGACAACGGTCTCTACCGTGGTTGGCACTATGAGCGATGGGTTGAGGCTGTGAATGTTCGGAGTCGTCCTGCACCTCCCCATCGGCTTGCCCGCGACGAACCGGAGAAGTAACCAAGTAGTCGGCGAGATGGTCCATGCAATTGGCCGGGGCTGGTCTCATGTTGGTCAGAATGAATCAGCGTGATGGAGTAAATTGCTGAAAAATCGCTGAACCGATTCCCGTTTTCAGCATTATTTACGATTTATACGAATCTTTATCTCTTTTACAATCTGTAAGTTACTGATTCCAAAAAGTGGCTGATCATAGCGGCTCAGCGTGATGGAGTTGGGCAGGTTCATGCGGTGTGGGCCAGCCGCCACCGAGCGCGGCCAATTCAGCTCCATTATTGCACTGTGGGCGGCCCACGCATGGCGGCGCGCGTGACCTTTGCACCCGTAGCCCGCAGGGTGAGACTCCGTCAACGGGAGATCAGCAGCTTGAACGGAGACACATACGCCAACAGAAAGACAACGATTCCGGCCAGGCTGGCCAGGATCAGGCTGCTCATGATCACACCTTGAACACTAATTCTCTCTCCCAAAGTGAGAGCAAGGGGTGCCGGCCGACTTGGTGCCCCTTGAAACATTTGGTGAAGGTGGATCACTTCGGAACCTGGCACTTACCAAAGCAACCGATGAGTTCATAATTCCCGCGGGACCTCTGGTTCCGGCCCTGAGTACGCATTGCTGGCACCAGGATGCCCTGAGACGAGCCGGTGGGATGCCTCCGGAGGGGAAGAATTATTGCAGGACGTGAGCAATTCTGAACAGACTGTGAAACAGAACCTATTTATGTTGGGCGCAGAGCAGCCTGTCTTCCCCGAAATATCCTCCCCTGACTGCTGCGGGTTGCTTGGAGCTGACACCATGGCGATCTTTGCGTTTTTCGTCAGAAGGCAGAATCAAAACTCCTCAGTGGACTCAGTCTGCACTGTGTGCTACCAGACGATTGTTGCTGGTTGCGCCGCAACCGACCCGAGACTAAGGTCCGCTGAACAGAAACACACCTGCAATCCGCAAGGTGAATTTAACTATCCTCACTGGCACGAAGTCTCAAGGGTAGCTTAGAGAAGCTCTCAGATTGCTGGTCATCGACTAATCACCCACAACCCCGCCCTTTGTGCGCCCACCGATTGCATTAGGCCAGGGGCAAACCCGGTTCCTGTCCCTTCTCTTCCATTGGCCATTGATGCTGGCACCACGCGGCCACAGGACGAGCGGCTGCGATGTATCGGGGGGATTGTCTAAGGGTTGTGAGCAATCCTGAACAGACTGGCAAACGTGTTGTCTTCTAGCTTCGTTCCAATAGCAGCCAGCAAACACCTGAACACGCTTCCCGAGCCTGAACACCGCTGACTGCTTGGAGCTGAGCGATGACCACATTTGTCTCTTTCTCCAGAAGGCAGAACGATGATTCTACGATCGACTCGATCTGCACGAGGTGCTACCAGACCGTCGCGTCCGGTGACCGATCCACAGAGTTAGGGCTTGTCTCCGCTGAGCAGAACCATGTCTGCAATCCTCACGGCGAGTTCAACTATTCCGACTGGGAGCATAGTGATCGGGCTGCGTGATCCCGAATTCGAGGAGGCTTTCATGGAAGAACACGGGCCAGTCAATGTCGATGTCAAGAGTTGGATTACTGGCATCCTAAGGCACTGCCCCGAGTGTGGCTCAAGGAACACGGCTACCCACGAACAAGAAGGAAAGTTGAAGCATAGATGCTTGGATTGTCTGGTGTTTTTTGCCGAATCCGACCTCAAAAAGGACAAGGTCGGTGGTGACTAGCGGAGAGGTGACCGTCTCAGGTTGGTCGTTCAGCCTTTTGCAGCGATTTCGATCTCGTAAACAGAAAACCGGAGACTGAACTCCATGCAGATGAGACACAGCGTAATGAAGCAGAGTCCAATATTTCTGAGAAATTGCTGAGCCGATTCCCGTTTTCAGCATTTTTTACGATATGTACGAATATTTATCTCTTTTTTAATCTGCAAGTTAGCGATATTAAAATCACACTATTCGTTGCAGCTCAGCGTGATGGAGTTGGGGCAGGTTCATGCGGTGTGGGCCAGCCGCCACCAAGCGCGGCCAATTCACCCCATCATTGCACTGTGGGCGGCACACGCACGGCGGCGCGCGTGACCGTTGCACGCGTAGCCCGTTCAGTGCCACTCCGTCAACGGGGGATCAGCAGCTTGAACGGGGACACATACGCCAGCAGACAGACGACGATTCCGGCCAGGCTAGCCAGGATCAGACTGGGCCAAAAGACAAACCGCAAGATCGGCCCTTCCTGCCCGTATTGCTGCGTGGCCGTGCTGGCCACCACGATGCTCTGTGCATCGATCATCTTGCCCATGACGCCGCCGGCTGAATTCGCCGAAGCCATCAGGACCGGCGAGACGCCGATCTGCTGCGCGGTGAGTTTTTGCAGGCTCCCGAACAGGACATTGGACGAGGTGTCGGACCCGGTGGTTGCGGTCCCCAGCCAGCCGATCAAGGTGCCAAAGAACGGATAGAGTCCGCCCGTCCGTGCGAAAGCCAGGCCCATGGTGGCGTCCAACCCGCAGTAACGGGTCACAAAACCGAGGGCCAGCATGGCGGAGATGGTCACCACCGTGAATCGAACCTTGAAGAGGGTGAGCAGGAAAGTGCGCGCCAGTTCGAGCGGGCCGAGTCCCATCAGGAAGCCTGCAAGCACGGCGCCAATCAGGATGGCCGTGCCGGTTGCCACCGCCCAGTTGAACTTGTACACCGCAGCCTCGGCTACCTCTTTTTGGACGACCGGCGGAACGCGCAGAATCCTCGCATCGAGACCCGGCACGGAAAAGTTCACGGTGGTCGCCTTGTCCAGCGGCTTGGAAACCTGGGGAAGGCCCCAGGTAAACACAACGCCGGTCAACACCAGCCAGGGCATCCAGGCTCTCAACGTTGTACCGGGGCTGTGTTCAAAACGTTGCCGCGGGCGCGCCGTTGTATCTTCTCCTTGCGCGTTGAGCACTCGCTTGGGCTTCCAAAAGCGGAGAAAGACGATCAGCACAACCATGGTGGATGCCCCGGACACAATTGACACCAGCCACGGGCCAAACGCAAACGCCATGGCGCATTGCACGGTGGCAAAGGTAGCCGCCGCAGCCAAGATCGGCGGCCATACTTCCAGCATCCCTTTGAATCCCGCGTATACCCAGATCAGGCAAAAAGGAACCATGAGACAAAAGGGAACCAGGATGATCGCGGTCACCCTTGTGAGTTGCAGCAAATCCAGGCCGGTCACGGCTGAAAGGGTGATGATGGGAATGCCCAGGGAACCGAAGGCGACGGGCGACGTGTTGGCGATCAGCGAGAGCCCGGCCGCCTGAATCGGCTTGAATCCCAGGCTGATGAGGATGGCTCCGCATACGGCCACGGGCGTCCCAAAGCCCGAAGTGCCCTCAAAAAAAGCGCCAAGCGCAAAGGCGATCAAAAGCAGTTGCAGGCGCCCATCGTCGGTGATGTTGGTCAGGCTCTCCTGCAAATCTTTGAATCGGCCCGTTTTCACGGTGAGCTGGTAGAGGAAGATCACGGGGAGGATGATCCAGCAGATCGGAAACAGTCCGTAGCCAACTCCATAAACGGCCGTGGTGAGCGCCAGGCGCACCGGCATGTGAAAAACAAGCAGGGCAATGACGAGTGCCGCACCCAACCCAAGCACCGCGGCAATGTGCGCCTTTACGCGCAGAATGGCCATGGAGCCGAGCAGCACCAGCACCGGCAGTGCTGCGAGGAGGGTGGAAAGCCACCAATGACCCATCGGGTCGTAGCGCTGCTTCCACGAACCTTGGCTCGGATTGGTCTTGAGCAAATAGATCGCGCCGGCCAACAAGCAGGCCGCCGCGCCGGCAAGAACCACTCTCCGCAGCTTTGCGGCACTTGAGCGATGGCTGCTGGTCGTAAAGCGGCCTTTTCCATCGGCAATCGGGAAAGCCATGAGACCTCCCGAACAAGACTATCCCGATCGGGCGCCATGGCGCGCCGCAAAAGATTTGGGTGACTGAGCCACGCTTCTCTTTCTGCAGGGGTCTTCACCACGCTCAACCGGTTCGGCCCCTAAAGACGAGGGGCGCTCCGAGGCGGAGAAGGACCTTGCCCGGCGCTGAAGTGCTACGCAACCAGCAGCACATCCAGGAATCGTGGCCCGTGCACTCCCTTGATGCGGGTCATCTCAATGTCGGCGGTGGCCGAAGGTCCGGAAAAGAACGTGGTGGGCAGGTCCCCTGTCGCGTCCAGGCGATCGAAAGCTTCCGGCACGGTCTCGACCACCTGCTCTGCGAAAACCACGCACAGATGATAATCCGGAACCAGGGAAAGGATGCGCGGTCCTTGCCCGGGCGCGTTCTGTAAAACAATCGAGCCTGTCTCGGCGACGGCCACCGTGCAGCCGGTCAACACGCCTTGCAGCGCATCCAGAGCGTAGGCATCCAAACCGGTCGCATGGTTGAAGTCAAACCCCGCAGGAAGCCATGCGGAGGGCAACCCTTCGGGGATGGCGATCTTTCTTCTTCCCCGTTCGGTGAGAAGGCGCATCACGTCTGCGGAGATGTCGGCCGCCGCGCACCTTGACACTCCGGCATCGTATTCCAGCAGCCGATGCGTGAAGAGTTCCAGCAGGGCTGCACGGTCGAGGGTTCCCCGCCGCTTGTAGTTCCGCGGAATGTCGTTGTAGGCTGCGGCGATTTGGGCTGCAGCGCCCGCAGGGCCTCCCAGGGCACTCCGAATGCTGCCCAGAATGGCTGCGCGTGCCGCTGTACTATCCGGCATGGGAACTCTCCTTGCGGTCACCTGCGGCGCCGGCTGGACCCTTGGGGCTACGCTCGGCCCACCAATCGCGAAACGTCTGCTTGGGGAGCGGGGCTAGATCGCGGGTCTGCGTCCATCCGGAAAGCATCAGCGGCAAGTGTTCGATGAACCCGTTTTTGGAGACCACCACCTTCTGGCCAATCTGCCCAAGATGCTGGGCCAGCGAGAATCGAGCAGAACTGGCGAACAGGAAGGCGGCCGCCTGCATGCCAATGTTCCAAAGGCCAAGCTTGCCCCCGAGCGTCTTCTGGTCCTCCTGGACAATCTTGCCGCGCAGGTGAATCAGCACTTCGGGAATGTTGATCTTGACCGGGCAGACCTCGTAGCAGGCTCCGCACAGGGAAGAGGCATAGGGCAGCGAGCGGCCCTTTTTCATGGTGTGCAATTGCGGCGTGAGAATCGCGCCAATCGGTCCGGGATAGGCGGATTCGTATGCATGCCCGCCGGTCTGGTGATACACCGGGCAGGCATTGAGGCAGGCTCCGCAGCGAATGCACTGCAAAGTCTGGCGCGCCTCGGCATCGGCCAGAATGGGGCTGCGGCCATTATCGAGCAGGACCACGTGAAACTGCCGGGGGCCGTCGTCTGCATGCACGCCTGTCCAGGTAGAGTTATAGGGGTTCATGCGCTCGCCGGTGGCGGAACGCGGCAGGGTCTGCAGAAAGACTTCCAGATCCTGGAAGCGCGGAATCACCTTTTCGATGCCGACGAGAGAGATGAGCACATCGGGGAGGGTGAGGCACATGCGGCCGTTTCCCTCCGACTCGACAATGCACACGGCTCCATTTTCAGCCACCAGGAAGTTGGCGCCAGAGACGGCCACCTTGAT
>Ga0302320_10026223_pt1 | contig 11298 bp, 9 predicted proteins | sample Bog_T0_3_FD_202130 | JGI IMG/M metagenome (GOLD analysis project Ga0302320, IMG submission 202130) | Peat permafrost microbial communities from Stordalen Mire near Abisko, Sweden - Bog_T0_3 | ecosystem: Environmental > Terrestrial > Soil > Wetlands > Peat | place: Sweden: Abisko, Stordalen Mire... | reverse complement strand
CTCCATGAAGGAGGTCGATCTGCAGCAGGGGATCGAGAACACGCTCACCATACTGCAGCATAAGCTCAAGGCAGGAATCAAAGTGGTCCGCCAGTACGACGAAAATCTGCCGCACATCTGTGCCTATGGCGGCGAGCTCAATCAGATATGGACCAATCTGATGGTCAACGCCATCGAGGCCATGCACGGACAGGGCGAACTGCGTGTGCGCACCGCGCGTGAACTTGACCGCGTGCTGGTGGAGATTGGCGACAACGGCCCCGGTATACCGCCCGATGTGCTGCCCCACATCTTCGAGCCCTTCTACACAACCAAGGAAGTGGGCGAAGGGACCGGCCTTGGTCTGGATGCGGTCTGCCGCATTATCCGCAACCATCATGGCGAAATCCGCGTCTCGTCCCACCCAGGCGACACCCGCTTCCAGGTTTATTTGCCTCTGACTCAGCCCAAGAGCATAGCCATTGACACAAGAGAGGAGCATCACGATGCAGACATCCTGTTCCCACCTGGCCCAGATACAAAACCCGCCGCCTAACACCAATGGATGCGAAGAGTGCTTGAAGATGGGCGATACATGGGTCCATCTGCGACTGTGCGAAATATGCGGACACGTCGGATGCTGCGACTCCTCCAAAAATCGTCACGCCACAAAGCACTTTCATCAGACCAAGCACCCCATCATGCGCTCCATCGAGCCGGGCGAGGACTGGGGATGGTGTTACATGGACGAAGTCACGCTGGAACCTTTTCCACGTAGGACCGCTGCAAACCACAAGAAAGAGACCCAGCGATGAACGCCCTGGCAACCCAACTTGACCAACGAACCCAGCTTCTCTCGCGATTGGCGCAGGCGCGCTCGGCCACCGATGAACTGTTCCGCAGAGTGCGCACCGACGCTCTGTATGACCGGCCCATCGCCGAACGTCACCGCATTGTCTTTTACATTGGCCATCTGGACGCGTTCGACTGGAATTTGATTGCAGGACATGCCCTCGGCCTTGGCGCCGCGGATACGGAGTTCGACCGTCTCTTTGCCTTTGGCATCGATCCCCTCGGCGATGGCCTGCCCCATGACCAGCCATCCGATTGGCCTCCGCTGGCCCAGGTCGAAAGTTATGCCCATCGCGTTCGCAAGGTGTTGGACGACCTTCTCAATGGCCGCTCGCGGGTCGCGGAGAGCGATTGGCAGTTCCCCCAGGACGTCATTCTGAACGTCGCCATCGAACATCGTCTGATGCATATCGAGACCCTGACCTACATGCTGCACCAATTGAGCTCGGAGCGGAAGATGGTGCCGCATGATTATGTTTCTGTAAGTTCGCATCGCTCCGCACCACCGCCCGCCTTGCGCAATATTGATATCCCCAAAGGGACCGCGACACTGGGTCTTCCTCGTGGCCGGGAAGCCTTTGGCTGGGACAACGAGTTTGCGGAATATTCCGCGCCGGTGCCTGCCTTCGCAATCGGCTCCCACAAGGTCACCAACGGAGACTTCCTCCGATTTGTATGCGATGGCGGATACGACGACCGCCGCTTCTGGAGCGATGCCGACTGGGCCTGGATCAAGGCACATAACATCGCCCATCCGCATCTCTGGTTCATGCGTCCGGATCAGGGGCGTCCAGATCAGTGGTTCTATCGCGCCATGTTTGAAGAGATCCCCTTACCGCTGGACTGGCCGGTCTACGCCAGCCATGCGGAGGCTTCGGCCTATGCGCGTTTCGTGGGTGGAGCCCTCCCCACAGAAGCCCAGTTCCATCGCGCCGCCTACGGCACGCCACAGGGTTTGGAGCGCGCCTATCCATGGGGAGATGCGCCTCCCGACGCCACTCGCGGCAACTTCGACTTCCATCATTGGGACCCGGTCGCGGTGGGCTGCACACCCGCCGGCCGAAGCGCCTTCGGATTGGACGATACGCTGGGCAACGGATGGGAGTGGACCTCCACTCCCTTTGCGCCTCTCCCCAACTTCGCGCCGTTTCCCTTTTACAGAGGCTACTCCGCGGACTTCTTCGATAACAAACACTTCGTCGTCAAAGGGGCCTCCCCCAGGACTGCTGCGTGCATGGCGCGGCGCTCCTTCCGCAACTGGTTCCAGCCCCACTATCCGTACATTTACGCTTCGTTTCGCTGCGTGCAGAACTGAAGGGGACCGCAATGCTCATCCGCGATGGCGCAATCCAGAGGATCGATTCATTTGCTGAAGACGTGCGCGATGGGCTGGCTCGCGCCGGGCAAAAAACTTTGCCGTCCAAGTTTCTTTACGACGACATCGGCTCCGCCCTTTTTGAGGCCATCACCCGCCTTCCCGAGTACGGTCTGACGAGAGCGGAGGAACGGATTCTGCGCCTCCACTCCAGCGACCTCGCCCGGTTCCTCACCCCGCACGGCATGGTAGTGGAGCTGGGCAGCGGCAGCGGCCGCAAGACGCGCCAGATCCTTGAATCTCTTGCCCACCATCGATCGATGACCTACTGCCCCATCGAAATCTCTTCCGCTGCGTTGGTTAGCTGCGAGCGCGAGCTCGACGATCTTGCCCACGTCAGCATTCTCGGATTCGAGGCCGAGTACCTGGATGGCCTTGGCAGGGCCATTGCCCGCCGCGCACCGGAGGCCGCGGTGATGGTACTCTTCCTCGGCAGCTCCATCGGCAATTTCGATCGCGCGCCCGCCGAAGACTTTCTGCGCGGCATTCGCCAGACCATCCAACCTGGCGATACGCTTTTGCTGGGCACGGACCTTGAAAAGCCGCTGACCCAGCTCATCTCAGCCTATGATGATTCGCTTGGTTTGACCGAGGCCTTCAATCGAAACCTGCTGGCCCGCATCAACCGCGAGCTGGGTGGTGATTTCGACTTGTCCAGCTTCGAGCACGTCGCCCTGTACAACGCACGCGAGCGACGGATCGAGATGCATCTCCGATCCATGAGGGCCCAGACCGTTCGCATCGACGAGGCCAGCTTTAACTTTCACAACGATGAGACCATCTGGACCGAGAGCTGCCATAAATACGGCAGGCATGAACCGGCCGAGATGGCCGCCCGCACCGGCTTCGAGTGCGTCGCACAATGGGTCGACGAGGATTGGGGCTTCGCCGAGAACCTCTTCGTCGCGATATAGAGGTTGATGAAAATCTCCCGCTTTTGTCTTTTCGGATTAGCTCGGTTTCAGAAGTTGCTGAAAAACTATCGAATTGTTTTTCGGAGGGAGCAGGGGGCTTCAGCCCCCTGAATTAGCTTCATAGAATCAAGGGGCTTTAGCCCCGGGCTTTCTTTCGACAATGACCAAAAGAACCTCTTCCTCGCTCTATAGTCCGCTCAAAATATCGCGATCTCACAGATACTGGATCGGCGCGCGCTTCATGTATTTGCTCTCCAGCAGATGCGCGATCCGCTTCACAATATTGCGTCGCAGGTCCAGTTCCACCGGGATGTTCGGGTCCTGGTGCGCTTCATTGATCCGTGTGCCCACGGCGAACTTCACAATGTCGCTATCCAGCAACATCGACGCAAGCCGCACCGCGGCATTTGATTTCATCTCTTCGGGAACAAAGCCTTCTTCCAGTAGGCGAAGTACCTCGCCCAGGGTTAGCGTGCCTTCAGTCACCAGCTCAAACCCCTCCATCTTCGCCGAGGGCGGCACCTTGGGGTCCATCGGTTGTCCCAGGTCGATCTGAATTGGACGGTTCAGCAGACGCGAGATAATATTGGCCGTGGTTCCGCCGCAGATCACCTTCCGTCCCGGCGTACTCACCGACATCATGGCCATGCTCTGGTCATGCGAGCGATCGAACGGCGCCCCCGTCAGCACCAGCAATTGGCGCGGCTTGCGGAAGTACACTACACCGCAGGTAATGTCGTCGCGCGCTCCCCGCACGTCGATCTCTTCCGCCTTCGCTACCAGCAGGCGCGATAGCTCGCGTGCCGAGATATAAGGGTTCCATCGAATCTGTTCGCGTACATAGTGGTCCACGTTGGCCAGGCCCCAGCCCAGAGGAGTGCGATACTCCCCCATGCCCGCCTGCGAGATGCCATCGGAGAAAAATATGATGCGGTCTTCTCGCTGCACGTCGAACGTGGAGTAGCTGATCACGCGGTCTTGCCAGCGCGGCGGGCGCACCTCGGTCTTGGCAATATTCAGCTCGCTATTAGGTCGGACCAGAAGAAACGGAGGATTGCCATGCTCGATGATGCGCGTCTCGCCGGTGCTGGCCATGTCCACTACGGTAAACGTGGAGTAGCTGATCTTGCGCACGCTGCATATGGGCAGCGTGTCCATGATGGTCTCCGCCGAAGTTTGAATGTCCATCGCGCTGGCGGCATACTTCAGCGCCATGGTCGCCGTCATGGTGGCCAGCACGCTGGCTTTCACGCCGCTGCCAAGCCCATCGGCAAGCACTGTCAGGATGCGCCCCTCCGGTTCAACCTTGCGCGACAGAAAAACGTCGCCGGAGATGTATTGTCCATGCTTCGCCCGCTGGCAGGAATCCACCTCGATAAAGCTCTCGGCCCCCGTCACGTCTTCCCCCTGGGATCGCTGTCGTCGGCCTCTTCAGGGCTGAAGGAATTCACAATCGAATTCAGCGTGATCTCGGAGTCTGCCGCGTTCTCGCCCAACAGATAGGCAATCTGCTGCACCGTGTTCAGGTTCTTCTGGATCACTTCGCGCGCGCGAGCGATGATCTGTTCTTTCTGGAATATGGGCTGCGTGATGTCTTGAAAGATTCCGCACAGCACGGCGTGTGGCTCGATCGTGAAGATGCTTGTGTTCAGAATGCTCCTCTGGTAGCGGATGTCGTGGCCCACAATGTCCGTTCCCGTTTCCAGCACGCGCTTGAACAGGTTGGAGAATGGCACCTCGACGCTGAACGCACCTCCTTCCATCTCCGTGGACTGCCCGCCATCCACCGCAAATAGTCGCGCAAAATGCTTATTGCTCTCAATGATCTTCAGGTCTTCATTCACAATCACAACCGCCGATGGCATCTTCTGCAGCAGAGCATTGGCTTTTTTCTGTGCCAGTTTGCGGGTATACGTCGCGCACATCATGCGCTCGGCGTTGCGCTCGATGAGGGCGCGGGCAAAGTCCCGGCACGAATCGTATCCGCAGCCTCCGCAGTTCAGTTCATCGTCGGCGGAGTACTTGCCTACCGTACGCAGCGCATCCTGCAACTGCATCTCGCTGTATGCAGGGCGGGCGATGGCAGCAGCGTCGTAGTGCCCCGTAATTTCAGGCGATGGTTTGCGCGGAAACTTGCTCGCGGGCTTCGCATAGTTCAGAATGTCGTAGCGACGCCGCGCCACCGAGGTTGTGCGTGCGGCCTTCGGTCCATTCACGCAGGATCCCGCGCACGCAGTCAGTTCAAAAAAAATGTTGTGCTCCGGATGCCACTCGGGAATGCTCTTCAACGCCTGTTCCACGTTGCCAATTCCGGAGAACGACATGAACTGCAAGCTGTTCACCTCGCGCCTTCCCGCAACCGCAGGCACCATTCCGCCATCGATGGGATACAGCGCGCCCTCTTCGGCCTCCTGCGGCTGGAAGCAATCTTCCGCGGCCGTCTCCATCTTTGTCAGATCGATATTCTCTTCAGTCAGCCAACGCTCCAGGTCCTCGAACGTCAACACCACATCCAGCAACTCCGGATGTTGCTCGGCCTCCTTCTTCTTGGCGATGCACGGCCCGATAAACACCGTCGCAATCTCTTCGCCATAAATCGCGCGCAGCATCTTGCAGTGCGACAGCAGAGGCGACAACAGGCCCGTGAGGTGAGTCTGGCACTCCGGATGATATTTCGCGATGAAATCCACCACCACCGGGCACGCGGATGAGATCCATATCTGTTTTGGCTCGCTATGCATCAGCGAATAGACGCTGGCCGACACCTGCTGCGCGCCCAGAGCGGTCTCCGATACGGCGAAGAATCCCAGCCGCTTGAGGGCAAGTATCAGTTGCGCCGGTTGCACTCCGCCGAACTGCGCCACAAACGAGGGGGCCAGCGACACGATCACCTTACGCCCACTCGTCAACAGGGCCTTTGCGTCGGCCAGGTCGTCGCGCACCTGCTTGGCGCTGTGTGGGCAGGCCAGTACGCACAGGCCGCACATGATGCATAAATCGGGCACCACCCGCGCATAGCCGTCCTCCACGCGGATCGCCTTTACCGGGCACTCCCGGATGCACTTGTGGCAGTCCTGGCATTCGCGCTGCCGGGTGTAGATGGCATTAAGCTTGGCCATGTGCATCTCGATTCTGCCCGTCCAGTTGCTGCAGCAGCTCGCGCAATCCTGCCGCCGTAATGTTGTGATGGAATTCGTCGCCGACCTTCAGATTGGGTCCTTGCTTGCACTGGTCCTGGCACAGGCAGCCCGATAAGCAGACCGGCGTCTTCAGCCCTTTGCCTTGCACATACTGCTGTAGCACAGCAAGAATCTCCGAGTTCCCTCTGGCGAAACAGGAACTTCCAAGACAAACCACAATCTCGACAGCTCCATGCTCGGAGGGCATGCTTCACCTCGTTCTGTCTGCCACTGCTAAACGCATCTCTCGCGCTTAGCGTGGGGCGATGCGCTCTGAATCCGTGCCGACCCTCTGTTCCTGGTGGTCGCTCTCGATGCGGCTGTCCAGAACTTCAATGGCCTTGGCGGCCGTGCCGTGCGGAACATGCACCCCGTCGATCATTACGGTTGGCCCAGTCTCGCATTTCTCAAAACAGAAACCTGCGCGCACATCCAGACGGTTCTCCAGTCCGTTCTGTTCCGCGTGACGCAGCACTCCGTTCAACACATCCTGCGAACCCTTCAGGAAGCAGTTGGTTCCCAGGCACACGCTTACCTTGTGCCGGTCTGCGCCTGCCGGCTGCATCAACGGAAGAATTTCGTCCGCAATGCGATGGCGGCTCTGGTAGTGGGTGTGCAGCAGATGGTGCGCCTTCTCTCCGCCAATCTCGCCCAGGAACCGCTCGTAGCATTCCGTGATGAAGACGTTGTCCTGCGACTTGTGCAGTTGCAGCATCTTGTCCGCGTGGTACAGCCCCTTGGTGCGCAGAGCGCGGGTGTTGCTTGAGGTCGACACTGGCTGTCCCGCGCCGCCTACGCATCCTCCGGGGCAGGCCATCACTTCGATCAGGTCGTACTGGCTCTTGCCCGCTCGCACCTGTTCTGCCACTACGCGTGCATTGCGCAGCCCGTGTACGATGGCCAGCTTCAACTTTGTTCCGTTCACATCGATGGTGGCCTCGCGCAGTCCCGATTCGCCGCGCACCTGCTGGAACTCAACCTGCTCCAGCTTCGTGCCCGTCACCTTCTCAGCGGCATAGCGCAGTACGGCTTCGGTCACGCCGCCCGAGTTGCCGAAGATCACGCCCGCTCCCGTGTAGAAACCGAAAGGCATGTCGAACGATTCGGGCTGTAGCGTGTCGAAGATCAGCCCTGCGGACTGGATCATGTGCGCCAGCTCCTGCGTGGTCAGCACATGGTCCACGTCCGGGTCGCCGTCCACCGCAAACTCCGGCCGCTGCGCCTCAAACTTTTTGGCCGTGCAGGGCATGATGCTGACAACCTTGATGTCCTTGCGCTCCACCTTCATCTGCTCGGGAAGCATAGTCTTCAGCAACGATCCGAACATCGCTTGTGGCGACCGGCAGGTGGAAAGGTTGGGCAGCAGCTCCGGAAAATATTGCTCCGCATACTTCACCCAGCCGGGGCAGCAGGAGGTAAACATCGGCAGAGTTCCGCCTTGCGTCTTGCGCTGCAAAAACTCCGTGCCCTCTTCCAGCACCGTCAGATCGGCGGCAAACGAAGTATCGTAGATCTGGTCGAAGCCCATAAACTTCAGCGCGGCCACTATCTGACCTGTGGTAATCTCGCCCGGCTTGCGTCCAAAGCACTCCCCCAGTCCCACCCGCACCGCCGGTGCAATCTGTACAACAACCTTCTTGGTGGGATCGGCCAGCAAGGCCCACACCGCATCCACCTCCGACTTCACCGTCAATGCGCCCGTGGGGCACACGCTGGCGCACTGCCCGCAGTTCACACACTCCACTTCGCCAAGCTTTTTGCCGAAGGCCGGCTCTACGCACGCCTCGTGTCCGCGATGCGCAAAGTCGATCGCCCCGATGCCCTGGATCTCCCAGCACATGCGCACGCAATCGCCGCACAGAACGCACTTATTCGGGTCGCGCACAAGCGACGGTGATGAATCGTCGATCGCCGCCGGTTGCAGCACGGATTTGAAGCGAACCTTCTTCACTCCCAGCCGCTGCGCAAGGCTCTGCAACTGGCAGTTGGTGCTGCGCGAGCACGTCGGGCAACTCTGGTCGTGGTTGGCCAGCAGCAGCTCCACTGCGATGCGCCGTATCTCGCGAATCTCCGGGGTTGTGGTCTGCACCTTCAGACCAGCCTCAGGCAGCGTGGAACATGCGCCCAGGATCCCGCGCCCCTCCACCTGCACCAGGCACAGCCGGCACGCGCCATACACGCTCAGTTCGGAGTGATAGCAGAAGGTGGGCAGGTCGATCTCGGCCTTGCGTATCAGTTCCAGCAGGTTGCGTTCGCCCTCAATCGCTACCGTGCGTCCGTCGATCGTCAAAGTTGGCTGCGTCACAGTGTTCATCGGTCTATATCCCTTCCACCGCGTGAAGCTTGCAGGCTGTTGCGCACGCGCCGCACTTGATGCACAGCTCCGGATCGATATGGTACGGCTTCTTCTTCTCGCCGGAGATCGCCCCTACCGGGCAAGCCACAAAGCACACGCCGCAGCCCTTGCACTTGGTCTGGTTGATCTCCGGCCGCAGCAGCGCCTTGCATCGTCCAGTCCTGCAGCGCTTCTCGAAGACGTGTTCTTCGTACTCCTTGCGGAAGTAACGCATGGTCGAGAGCACTGGATTCGGCGCCGTCTTTCCCAGCCCGCACAGCGACCCCACCTGCACCGCGTGCCCCAACTGCTCCAGCAGAACCAGAGTATTTGCATCCGCGCGGCCTTCAATCACGTCGTCCAGCAATGCCAGCAGTTGCCGTGTGCCTTCGCGGCACAGCAGACACTTGCCGCAGCTTTCGCGCTGGGTAAATTGCATAAAGAACCGCGCAATGCCTACCATGCAGGTGTTCTGGTTCATGGTCACCAGCCCGCCGGAGCCCACCATCGCGCCCACCGCTCGCAAAGACTCGTATGCTAGCGGCAGGTCCAGATGCTCTTCGGTCAGGCATCCACCGGATGGCCCGCCGATCTGCACCGCTTTGAATCCGTTCTTCCAGATCTTGCCCGCGTCGTCCGTCACTCCGCCGCCGATGTTGTACACAATCTCGCGCAGCGTCGTTCCGAAGGGGACTTCCACCAGCCCGGTATTGGCGACATGCCCGGTCAGCGCAAACGTCTTGGTTCCCGGCGACTCTTTGGTCCCAATACTGCGGAAGACCTCCGGCCCAACGTTCAGAATCCGCGACACATGGGCCAGCGTCTCCACATTGTTGATGATCGTCGGCTTGCCCCACAGTCCGCTCTGCGCGGGGAAGGGAGGTTTGGGCCGTGGCATCCCGCGTTGTCCTTCGATGGACGCAATCATGGCCGTCTCTTCGCCGCACACAAACGCTCCCGCGCCCTCCATCACATCGCACTTCATGCTCAGGCCTGTGCCGAAGACATTCTTTCCTAGGATTCCTTCTCGCTCCGCGTCTGCCACCGCGCGCCGCATCCGCTCCACTGCCAGGGGATACTCCGCCCGCACATACACAAGGCCCTCGTTGGCGCCAATCGCCCGCGCTGCAATCATGATCCCTTCAATCACGCTGTGCGGGTTGCCCTCCATCACGGAGCGGTTCATAAACGCGCCAGGATCGCCCTCGTCCCCGTTGCAGATCACATATTTCTTGGTGGAGTTCTGCACTCGCGCCGCGTCCCACTTCCTTCCCGTAGGAAATCCCCCGCCCCCGCGTCCGCGCAGCCCGCTCTCGGTTATGACCTTACAGATCTCCTCAGGCTCCATCTCCACGTAGGCCATCTTCGCAGCCTTGTAGCCGCCATGCTGCATGTACTCCTTGATGTCCTCCGGATCGAGGAAGCCGCACTCGCGCAGCACCAATCGTTCCTGGCGAGAGTAGAACGGATTGTCGGTAAACCCATGGCAACTCTTGCGCGTCGATGGGTCCTTGTACAGCAGCCGGTCCACAACCTGGCCCCCCACCAGCGTCTGCTGCACTATGTCCGGCACATCTTCGCTGTGGACCTTGCAGTACAGGATGCCATCTGGCGCGACTGATACCAGCGGCCCCATCTGACAGAATCCCTGGCATCCGCTCTTGGACAAACGAACCTCATCATCGTTGTGCTCGACGCGCAGCTCCAGAATCGCATGCACACCGCTGCTCGCCATCTCGCTCTTGAACTTTTCGTACACCTTCATGGCCCCGTTGGCCATGCATCCCGTTCCGGCGCATACCACCACCCGGCGCACCTGCGCAGATACGGAGCTTCCGTTTCCGTTCGCACCATTCAAAACCACCGCTTCCGCGTCAGGCATGGGACTCCTCGGCTGAGAGTTGCTCAGCAATGGCGGTCCCGCCCGCAAGCAGGGCCTCCTCAGTCTTGATCTCATCCACCAGCGCCAACGCATGTTCCGGCGTTATCTGGCCGTGTACCTGCTCATCGATCACGATCACCGGGGCCAGTCCGCAGGCCCCCAGGCAGGCCACTGTCTCCAGCGTAAATATCATGTCCTCGGTGGTTTTTTTGCTCTCCGTCGTGCCCAGCTTTTCGCGCAGCGCGTTCAGCACTGGGATCGACTGCTTCACATGGCAGGCTGTGCCGTCGCACACCCGAATCACATGCTTTCCCTTCGGCTCCAGCGCAAAGTGCGCGTAAAACGTTGCCACGCCAAACACGCGCGCCGGAGGAACGTCTAGCGAAGTAGCTACGTAGGTCAGCACCTCTTCCGGCAGATAGTGATACTCGAGTTGGATCGCATGCAGAATCGGGATCAGCCCCGACGCTTTGCGCGAGTGGCGATCCAGTATGTTGCATACCTTCTCGAACTTCTGCGCGCGATCAACCGCCATCGGCATCGTCGCCATCAAACAGCCTCCTTCTCTTGCGTGGGTACGCCCAATCGTCGCGCCAGCTTCCAGGAAAGCGACGCCAGCGTCGAATAAAGGTCTTCGTTGTGTACGATAATGTGTTCCGGGACACGCAACTTGACCGGAGCAAAATTCCAGATCGCCTGAATGCGCCCCTTCACCATCTCATCGGCTACTGCCTGTGCCGCTTCAGCAGGGGTTGTGATGATGCCTAGCAGAATGCTCATCC
>Ga0302320_10026220_pt1 | contig 11299 bp, 11 predicted proteins | sample Bog_T0_3_FD_202130 | JGI IMG/M metagenome (GOLD analysis project Ga0302320, IMG submission 202130) | Peat permafrost microbial communities from Stordalen Mire near Abisko, Sweden - Bog_T0_3 | ecosystem: Environmental > Terrestrial > Soil > Wetlands > Peat | place: Sweden: Abisko, Stordalen Mire... | reverse complement strand
ACGAGGGCCTCTACAAGTTCTTGAACGAAGACCTCGAAGAGATCGAGGGCGTGGCCTACACCGAGACCTGGCACATCTTGCGCACCGACAAGACCAACATCGAGTGGGAGGGCGAGATGGTCGGTCACGCCCCGGTCGAGGTCGTCGACGACCTCGACGCGAGCGAGCCCGAGGCTTGACAAGCCCCGGCGGGCGATGTCTGATGGGCTACTAATTGACCGGTCGATTAGCACGACCGCCATGGCGTGATCTGGGGAGGGTAAGCGTGACGATCGAAGACCGGGTGCCGACCCGCATGGCCGACGGCACCTTCGTGCGCCTGACGCGCAGCGAGATCAAAGCCGATCTCGTGGCCGGGTCTGAGGCGGCGGCCAAGCGGGCCAAAGTAGCGCCGCTGACCGACGACGAAATCGACCACCTGCTCGACATCTACGCTTCGCCGGCGCGCTTCACCGGCGTCGACGTGGGCGACGAGGTGATCCTGTCCTGCGACGGCACCGGCATGAAGACCCACGCCACCCGCATCCAGGACCTGCAGACCTACGAGCAGTGGATGGGCGCCGACCTGCTCGAGCTGTGCGTGGGCGACTACTCCCTCAAGGTCGTGCGCACGATCCTCGCCTACGAGGCGCAGTACATGCACGACGCCCAGCTCTGCACGGTGGCGCCGCTGCAGTACGGCGTCATGCCCAATCTGGGCCTGTACTCCAAGCCCGACGGGCCCTGCGACAACTGGAACGAGCTCCTGCCGCTGGGCCGCATCGACGAAGCCAGGGAGTCCGAAGAAGAGGCCGTCGAGATGGCCGTGGTCGACATGGTGCGCCTGGCCGACACGCAGCACGAGGCCGGCGCCGACGCCATCGACTGGGACACCACGGGCGCCTCGGGCGACCCCGAGTTCCTGGCGGCGCTGCGGGCGACCGCCATCATCCGCAAGAAGTACCCCGACTTCGGCGTGCAGCTCGGCATGGCCGGCGAGTTCGTGCTCGGCATGCACGGCCGGCTCGAGTACGAGGGCGTGCGTCTCGCGGGCCTGTGGCCCAAAGACCAGCTGCTGCTCGCCCAGAAGGCCGGCGCCACCATGTTCGGGCCGGTCGTCAACGTGAACACCGGCAAGACCTGCGCCTGGAACATCGCCCGGGCGATCGCCCTCGTCAAGCCGTGCATGGACGTGGCCACCATCCCTGTCCACATGAACGCCGGCATGGGCGTGGGCGCCGTGCCGATGTTCGTGCATCCGCCGGGCGACGCCGTCTGCCGCGCGGCCAAATCGTGCGTCGACATCCTGCACCTCGACGGCTTATAGGTAGGCTCCGGCGACCCGCATGGCATGCACAGTGCGCATGCGCAGGCGGCGGGCATGGGCGGAATGCGAGCAGCCGGAGATCTGGTTGCTCGCCTGCAGATGACCCGCGGTATGCGTTTGGCGCAAGCGAAAGAGTACGTGGCCGGCAAGCTCGGCGTGACGCCGTTCGACCTGTCCGACCCCGTCGTCATGACCGACGTGCGCAACGAGTTCGGCTTTGGCCGCATCCACAGCTATGCGATCAGCCAGCCCGCGCAGGCCAACCAGATCGAGGCCAAGCTCAACATCTCACGCGTGCTCGACGTGCCCATCAACTGCGTCGAGCGCTTCAAGGAACGTACGACGCCGGTCGCCGGCGGCGTGCGCTAGCGGGGGACCGATGGGAGGGCGACGATGATACGCAACCCGCGCGCCGGCGCGCGCAAGAGCGGCGGCTTTCGGCTTGAGGTGTTCACCGACGACGAGCTGCGCGAGATCCACCTGGCGACGCTCGAGGTGCTGTCGCGCACCGGCGTCTTCGTCGAAGACGACGAGGCGCTCGAGCTCTTCGCCCAGGCGGGCGCCGACATCGACCGCGAGCGCCGCGTCGTCTGCCTGCCGGCTCACCTGGTCGAAGACGCCGTCGACGCCGCGCCCTCCAAGGTCGTGCTCTGCGGCCGCGACCCGGCGAACGACGTCGTCCTCGAAGACGGCCGCGTCGGCTTTACCAACTTCGGGGAAGGCATCCAGGTCGTCGATCCCTACTCGGGTGAGCTGCGCGAATCGCGCAAGGCCGACGTGGCCGACTGCACCCGGCTGATCGACGCCCTGCCCGAGATCGACGTGGTCGAGCGTCCTCTCGGGGCGCACGACGTGCCGCCCGACACGGCCGCCCTGCACAACGCCGAAGCGATCTTCTCGAACACCACCAAGCACGCCACCATCGGCCCGCTCTCGGGCTTCTGCGCGGTGAAGATGATCGACATGGCGGCCGCCATCTCGGGCGGCCGCGACAAGCTGCGCAAGCGGCCCATCCTGTCGTTCCTCACCTGTCCGGTGAGCCCCCTCAAACTCGTCGCCGATGCCTGTCGCATCATCATCGAGGGGGCACGCGCCGGGGTGCCGGTCAACGTCCTGTCGATGGCTATGGCCGGCGGCTCGTCGCCGGTGAACCTGGCCGGCACGCTGGTCACCCACAACGCCGAGGTGCTCGCCGGCATCACGCTGGCCCAGCTCACCGTGCGCGGCGCGCCCGTGATCTACGGCTCGTCGACGACCGCCATGGACCTGCGCTACGCGAGCGCGTCGGTGGGCAGCCCGGAGTGCGGCATGATCGGCGCGGGGGTGGCCTGCCTGGCGCGCTTCTACCTGCTGCCCAGCTGGGTCGCCGGTGCGTAGGGCGATTCCAAGGTGGCCGACGCCCAATCCGGCCACGAGAAGACACTCACCAGCCTGCTACCGGCGTTGGCAGGGGCCAACCTGATCTATGGGCTGGGGATGTTGGAATCGGGCGTCACCATCGATTACGCGCAACTCGTCATGGACGCCGAGTTCGCGCGCATGATCAAGTTCTGCGTGCCGGGCATCGCCGTCAACGACGAGACACTGTCGGTCGACGTCATCGCCGAGATCGGCCCGTTCAGCGACTTCCTCTCACACGACGACACCTACCGCGGCATGCGCGGCCAGTCGCGCTCGAAGCTCATCGACCGGCGGGTCCGCGAGGAGTGGGTCGCCGCCGGCTCTACGACGCTCTACGAGCGTTCGCGCGCCGAGGCCTGCCGCCTGCTCGAGACCCACCAGCCGCAGCCCTTGCCGGCCGAGGTGGCTGCCGAGCTGGCCGCCATCATCGCGGCGGCCGAGCGCGAGCTCGGAGTGGGGCAGAGCGCAGCAGACCGCGCACCGTGAGCACAAGCGCGGCCGTGAACAGCGCCAGCGACAGGCCGCGCACGAGGTAGGCGATGGTGTCGGTCGAGCCCAGCAGACCGAGCTCGCCGAGGATGTTGTGCCAGTCGTGCCCGGCCCCGGAGCCGTCGTCGTTGAACAGCGGCAGGACCATGCGCGTGGCGTCGTAGACGTACACCGAGACGTTGTTCAGCGACTCGGCCGCCCAGGCGAGGGTCACGATGGCGGCAAACGAGTCGCGGCGGTGGGCGAAGTAGGCGCACGCTGTCAGCGGCAGGGCGACCTGCATGAACGAGCCGGCGAACTGCACCCAGATCGTCGGCGCCCAGAAGAACACGAGGTGGCCGAACTCGTGCACGCCCAGGTCGGCCCCCGAGAGAATGGGGATCCAGCCGTCGCGCGTGAAGGTCAGCGTGGCGAGAGCGACGATCGCCGCCGCGGCCACCAGCCACTGCAGCGTGGTGCTCCACAGGCCCTCGGGTCGGGGCCCGCGCGCCTGGCCCGAAAAGTAGCGCCGCGGCTCGGCCGCGCGCAGGGCGTCGCCCCAGGCGTCGAGGTCGGGCCGCGCGCGGGGATCGCTGCCGCTGTCGCCGGTCGTGTCCATGCGGGGTTCATCGGCGTTCCCCGCCCCAGACCTTTAGGTCGTCAGGCCACCCGGTCGAACGCGGGGTCGCCGGCCGGAAAGCCGAGCGTGGTGCGCACCGTGCCGTCGCCTTCGACGATCAGCGCGCTGTAGCCGCGTTGTCCCGCCACGCGCGCCAGTGCCTTGCCGCCCGACGCCAGCAGGCCGGTGGCCAGGGCGTCGACGAAAGCCAGGTCGGGGCCTACCACGGTCGCCGCCAGGAGCTCCTGGGCGGCCTCGCCCGAGGTGGGGTCGAACACGTGCAGGCCGCGCTCGTAGTTTCCCGAGGTGGCCACCGCGCGGTCGTGGCCGCCCAGCGTGACCACGGTGAGCAGGCGGTCGGCGGCCAGGGGGTGACGTATGCCCACGCGCCACGGCTGGCCCTCTTCAGGCTCGCCGAACACGGCTACGTCGCCGCCGGCGTTGATCATGCCGCCCGCGGCGCCGGACGCGCGCACCTCGGCCAGGGCGAGCTCGGCGGCCCAGCCCTTCACCAGGCCGGTGGGGTCGACACCGCCCGGCATTGCCCAGGGATCGAACCAGCCGCCCGACGCCTCGCGCGCTCGCCGGCAGAGCTCGAGCACCTGGGCGACCTCGGGCGGCGCGTCGTCGAGTGCGATCTCACCGCGCCGCAGGCGGCTCACGGGGCTGTCGGGCTGCCAGGTGCTGAACACCTGGTCGACATGGTGCAGTAGGGCGATCGCCCGCTGCGCGGCGGCCGCCGTTGCGGCAGTCGCCGCCTCGCCGGCGGTCTCAGAAGACGCCGCCTCGCCGCTGGTCTCAGAAGTCGCTTCCGCCGTCGTAGCCCCCGCCTCCCGGATTGCCAACGACACCACCGTTCCCATTACCGCTTCCGAGAGCTGCATTGGTCCCTCCGGTCTTGGCTAGCTTGTCGAGCGCCGACTGCAACGACGCGGCGTACGCCTGGCTTGTGTAGGTGGCGCCCGAGACGGCCTGGATGGGCCCACCGTTGGCGGCCAGGGTCTCCTGGATGAGCTGCGGCACGACCTGCCCGGTGATCTGGGCCGACTGCGGGCCGTTGATGTTCAGCCTGGCAAGGCCGACGCTGGTGATCTTGCCGTTCCTGGCGCTCACGCGCACCTGGATGTCGCCCAGGCCGCCCGAGATCGACTGATCGGTGCCGACCGCGCTCGCTCCGGCGCCCACGCCGGCGGTGGCGCCGACCTTCACGGTGGCCGGCAGCGCCGCATTGCCGCCCGAGTTGGGCCGGTAGCCGAACACCGCGCCGACCCCGATGGCCGTGGCGACCAGGACCGTCGCCGGCACCATCGCCGAGCGCTTCATGGTCGTGGTGAGGTTGGCTTGGGCATGGTCAACGCTCCTTGCGCGTTAGAACTCGAAGTCTTCGTGATGGATGCGCTCGTTGTGCACGCCGAGCAGGCGGGCCTGCGCGATGAGCTGCTTCATGAAGCCGCTGGGGCCGCAGACGTACAGGTCGCGGCCGGCGATGTCGGGCACGAGGCGCTTGAGGTGGCCGGCGTCGAGAGGCTGTTCGGCACGGGAGCCCACGATCTCGTGCAGGCGGCCGCCGCGCACCCCGACCAGCTCCGTGATCTCGTCGCGCAGCACGAGGTCGCGGGCCGAAGAGCCGCGCAGCAGCACGACCACGTCGACGTGACGCGGCAGGTCTTCAAGCATGGCCCGCATCGGCGTCGCGCCGACGCCGGCGGCCACCAGCAGCACCCGGTCGGTGTCGCGGGCGTAGCGCGTGAAGGCGCCGTAGGGACCCTCGATCGCCACCGCCGTGCCGGGCGCGAGCCGGGCGAGCGCCGAGCTGTGCTCGCCCGCCGCTTTGACGGTGATGCGCATCTCGTTGCCGCCGGGTAGCGCCGAGACCGAGTAGGGGTGGGCCCGCCACCACAGGCCGCGGGTGAGAAAGCGGAAGTTCATGAACTGCCCACCGACGATCGGCAGTCGCTCCAGGTGGTGGCCGCGCACCACGAGCGAGATCACGCCGGGCGACTCCTGTTCGACGCGCGCCACCCTGAGCCGGTGGCTCAGGCTGCGCACGGTCGGCAGGCCGAAGCGGTAGCAGAGCACGACGCCGGCGGTGAGCAGCCAGAGGCTGATCCAGTAGACCCGCGCCAGCGGGTGACCGAGGAAGGGGGTGCCGTTCGAAAGCTGGTGGCTGAAGGCGATGGCCGCCGCCAGGTAGGTGTACAGGTGGATCGTCCACCAGGTCTCGTAGCGCATGCGCTTGCGCACGTTGCGATACGAGGTCACGCCGGCCACGATGATCAGTCCCAGGCCGACGACCGCGCCGAGCATGCCGGGGAAGTGGGTGACGAGCGTGGCGAACTCATGCGCCATGCCCGTCTTGATGCCCTGCGCGTAGCCCAGGGTGATGAACAGGGCGTGAGCGACCAGCAAGATGATGACCCAGGGGCCGAGACGCCGGTGCCAGCGCACGAGCGTGTCCTGACCAAGAGCCCGCTCGACCGACGGAATGCGCCCGACGAGCAGCACGGTGACCAGCAGCAGGTAGGTGCCCAGCATGCCGGTCAGGCGGCCGATGGCCGTGGCCAGGCCGCCGGGGGCCACCAGCTCGTGCGGCGAAAGGGTGGGCAGCACAAGCCCCATGGTGATGATCGCGCCGAGCAAGGTCAGGGTGCGGAAGATGCGCCCCCACATCATGTGCGGCCCTGCCTGGGCAGGGGCGTGAGTGCCGCTGCGCTCGCGGACGCGGCGCCTGCCGAGCTCATCGGCGAGAGCGCCTGAGTCCCACTCATCACTCACGGTCCCGTTGACCTCCCTGGCGCGGGCCTCGACCCGCGCGCCTTGCCGTACCGGTCACTGACTTCCTGGTAGATGGCCGGTGAACATGAAGAGGCCATGAAGAAACGCTGTGGGATGCCTGAGAATCACGAGCGTCTCGCCGCTCGGGGCCGCCACAGCCGGCAGCGAGCGGATGAGCGGCCGGACGGCGACGACCCGGATCGCGACGACACCGAAGGCGACCTCAGAGGGCGATAAGGATGACCTCGTCGCCCAGCATCGAGACGCGCACCTTGTCTTGCACGCTCATCGTGCGGATGGCTTTTCTCAGGGCGGAACGCACTGTTTCGGGCTTGCGCCCGATCTTGGCGACGTCAACGTCCATGGCCGGCTCGCCGGCGGCGATGAAGGCCGCGATCAGGTCGGGGTAGAACGTCGATGCCGTACGGCCACGGCGCCGCACCAGTGTCGCCGGGTCTCTGGGCTTCAAATAGTCACCGGGATTCATCTTCTTTGCCATGCGACCCTCCGCGATCGGGAAACGACGATGGCTGTTACTACCACACTTCCGTCCACCGTGAACCCCCGTCAATAACCGAGGTGCGATCGCGTGCACTGTGCAGCCACCGGCAGTTGCCGCGAACCGTCGTACGGCGCGGCGGGTCGGACCGCGGTCGCGCGTCGCCCATAAACGATGAATCGTTCGTCAGAGGGCATACTCCCTTGTCATATACTGGGGCCAGCGTGGTGCACCACTCCGACATCGGCGTCTCCACCGGCGCGTTCTCCGAGCTCTCGCTCGCCGACGCTCTGCTGCGCATCGCTGCGCTGGCGCCCGCCGCCGAGGTCTTTTCGTACGGCCGGCACTCTCTGCTCGAACAGGGCAACGCGCTCGCCGTCGCGGCCGTTGGGCTGCCCTTCAGCGTGCACGGGCCGTTCACCCATGCCGAGTTCGCCACGACCTCGGGCGCCAAGCACCGCGCGGCGCTCGACCTTCACCGTCGCCACATGGCGGTCGCCGCCGAGCTGGGCGCCTTTCTCTACATCGTGCACCCCGACCTGTACCACCGGCCGCGGCCCTGGAACCCCAAGGTGGCGGCCGCGCTGGAACGCTCGTTCGACGAGCTGCGCGGCCTGCAGGACCTCTACGGCCTCGAGGTGGCCGTCGAGAACATGCCGATCGCGCACCAATCGCACTTCACAAGGCCGGGCGATCTCGATCTGCGGGGCCTGGGGCTCGTGCTCGACACGGGTCATGCCGCCCTGACGGGCACGCTGGCCGAGTGGCTTTCCGAGCCGCAGGCCAGCCTGCGCCACGTGCATCTCCACGACAACGGCGGCCGCGGCCACGGCGACCACCACCAGCCGGTGGGCAGCGGCGTGGTCGACGTCGGTCCCGTGCTGGCCGCGGCCCGCGCCGCCGGCGAGACGATCGCCCTCGAGCTCACCAACGAGGCCGACGTGGTGGCGAGCCTCGCCTACCTGCGCGCCCACGACCACCTGTTGCCGCTCGCAAGCAGATAGACTGACGATCGACATGGCCCCACGAGACACTCCCAGCTCCACCACGAACGCCGAAGCGGAACAGCTCAGAAAGCGCACGCGCTTCCTCGAGGACATCGAACCATTCAACGGCCTCAGCAAGCTCGAGCTCGAGCGGGTGGCGCGCTCCATCGTCGAACGTGTCGCCGAGCCCGGCGAGGCGGTGCTCGTCGAAAGCGGCGTGCCCGGCACCGAGCTCTACGTGGTGTACGAAGGCACGCTCGAGCTCGTCCACAAAGAGGCCGTCGTCGCCCTCATCACGCGTGGCGAGGTCTTTGGCCACCCCACCCTTCTCACCGGCCTGCCGCCCGAGTTCACGACGCGGGCCAACAGCAGGGTGGTGCTCTACTGCATCTCCAAAGACGCGGCCTTCGACCTGCTCAGCCACCCCGAAGGGCTCATGTGGCTGGCGGGCAACCAGCGCGAGCGCCTTATTCAGGCGACGCGCGCCATGCGCTCGCTGCCCGACGTGCGCAACCGGCCGGTGACCTCGCTGGTGCGCAGCGCGCCCCTGTTCTGTGAGCCCGACACGCCCATCCGCGAGGCCGCCCGCATGCTCTCCGAAGCCCGGCGCAGCGCCATGCTGGTGCGCCTGCGCGACGGCCTGGGGATCGTCACCGACGTCGACTTTCGCGACAAGGTCGTGTTCCTGGGCGTGTCGCGCGACGAGCCGGTCACCAAGATCATGACCGCGCCGGTGCACACCATCGGCGCCGAGGTGCTGGCGCCCGAGGCGAGCATCGCGATGATGACCTCGGGGGTCAACCACCTGCCGGTGCTCGACGCCGAGGGCGAGGTGGTCGGCATCCTGTCGGCCAGCAACCTGATGACGCTCGACTCGCGCAGCCCGTTCGCGCTGCGCCGCTCGCTGCAGACGTCGGCCACGCAGGAAGACCTGGTGAAGGCCGCCGCCGACGTGCCCCACCTGTTCGTCGACCTGCTCGAGGCACACCTCGACGCGCCCGCGGTCATGCGTGTGCTGACCGTGCTCTCCGACGCCATGACCGCCCGCCTGATCGACCTCTCGGTCGCCGCGCACGGCCGCCCGCCGGTGCCTTTCGCCTGGCTTGCCTTCGGCAGCTGCGCGCGCAGCGAGCTCACCCTGGCCTCAGACCAGGACAACGGCCTGGCCTACGCCGACACCGACGATCCCGCCGCCGACGAGTACTTCCGGGTGATGGCCGAAGAGGTCAACGAAGGCCTGGCGCGCTGTGGCTTTGCCCTCGACCCGCACGGCGTGCTGGCACGCTATCGGCAGTGGCGCATGACGCTGTCGCAGTGGCAGCGCGTGTTCGCCGACTGTCTCGAGGGCGGCGACATCGAACGCCTGGCGCGCGCCAGCGTGGCCTTCGACTTTCGCCAGGTGGCCGGCGAGCTCTACATCGACCTGGTGCTCACCGAGACCATGCGCGAGGCGCCCGAGCACAAGGGCTTCATGCGCGGCCTTGCCCAGCTCGGCACGCGTACCCGCCTGCCCCTGGGCTTCCGGCAACGCATCGAGGGTAGCTTCGACATCAAAAAGCACGGTCTCGTGCCCATCCAGAACCTGGCGCGCTACTACGCCTTTGGGCGCGGCATCAGCGCGCATTCCACGGTCGAGCGCCTGATCGCGGTGCGCGAGTCCGACGGCGAAGAGACGGTGGCCGAACGCTCGCTGCGCGAGGCCTACACGAGCATGGCCCACCTGCAGCTGCGCCACCACGCCTACGCCATCCGCAACGGCCTGCCGCTCGACAACGTCATCGACGTGAGCACGCTGCGTCCGCTCACCAAGGTCACCCTGCAAGAGGCCATGCGCGAGGTGGCTGCCGTGCAGAGCCGCTTCCCGCGCCTCGCCGCCCTGCGCTGACGGGCCCGCGCGCGGCAGCAGAGCGCCGGCCGTCGTGAGCGGCGGCCCCGACGACGAGGGCCCGCCACCGGGCGGCGACTCGCGCGACGGCAGCCCCCCGGGTGGCGACCCGCCCCCAAGTCCGAGCTCACCCCCCGACCGTGACGACGTCTTCGGCGCCTTCGACGAGGCCGGGCGGCTGGGGCCGGCTCCGCCCATAGCCCCGCGCGAGCCCGGCCGCTCGGCGCGGCTCCTGCGCCACGTGGTCGTCGACGTCGGGCCGCTGCGCCGGCACCGCGACTTTCGCCTGCTGTGGTTCGGGCGCGCGGTCTCGCTGCTGGGCTCGATGGTCACCTACGTGGCGATCCCCTACCAGGCCTACCAGATCAGCCACTCGTCGCTGATCGTGGGGCTGGTGAGCGCCGCCGCGCTGGTGCCCCTGCTCACGATGGCCCTGGTCGGCGGCGCCTTTGCCGACGCCCTCGACCGCCGCCGGCTGGTGCTGATCACCGAGGTGGCCTTCGCCGGCGCCTCGGCCCTGCTGGTCGCCAACGCCACGCTGTGGCGCCCGCACCTGTGGGTCCTGTTCGTGGTGGCTGCGCTCATGGCGGCGCTCGATGGCCTGCAGCGGCCGCCGCTCGACGCCCTGCTGCCGCGCCTGGTCGACCGCGACGAGCTCGCCGCCGCCGGCGCCCTGTCGGCGCTGCGCGGCACAGTGGGCACCATAGCCGGGCCGGCGCTCGGCGGCCTGCTGATCGCCGCCGCCGGCGTGGGGGCCGCCTACGCCTTCGACGTGGCCACGTTCGTCGTGTCGGTGGTGGTGCTCACCCTCATGCACGCCGTGCCGCCGCCCGCCGACGCCGAGCCCCCCAGCCTGCGCGGCATTCTGGTCGGCCTGCGCTACGCGGCGAGCCGCCAGGAACTGATCGGCACCTACAGCGTCGACATCGTCGCCATGTTCTTCGGCATGCCCGAGGCGCTGTTCCCGGCGCTCTCCCAGCACCTCGGCGGCGCCTCCGCGTTGGGGCTGCTCTTCGCGGCGCCCGAGGTGGGCTCGTTTCTGGCTACCATCACGAGCGGCTGGACGGCCCGCGTGCATCGCCACGGCGTGGCGGTCTGCCTGGCGGCGGCGGGCTGGGGGGTGGGCATCACCCTGCTGGGCTTCGCGCCGGGTCTGGCGCTGGCCGTGGCCGCGCTCGTGATCGCGGGCTTCTTCGACATGATCAGCGGCATCTTCCGCATGGTCATCTGGAACCAGACGATCCCCGACCGCCTGCGCGGCCGCCTGGCCGGCATCGAGCAGATCTCCTACTCGACCGGCCCGTTGCTGGGCGACGTCGAGTCGGGCGTGGTGGCCTCGCTGGCCGGGGTGCGCGCCTCG
>Ga0302320_10026219_pt1 | contig 11299 bp, 8 predicted proteins | sample Bog_T0_3_FD_202130 | JGI IMG/M metagenome (GOLD analysis project Ga0302320, IMG submission 202130) | Peat permafrost microbial communities from Stordalen Mire near Abisko, Sweden - Bog_T0_3 | ecosystem: Environmental > Terrestrial > Soil > Wetlands > Peat | place: Sweden: Abisko, Stordalen Mire... | reverse complement strand
TCCATCGAGCCTCGAATACGAGATACCGGTAAAGGTCATGGCCTTCGTGTCGGTCAGGGGAGCCATGAACAGTATGCCGTTGTAGGTTCCGCTCGTCGGAGCCGAAAGGTTTAGATACTGAGCACCGCTGAAATTGATGGCCCCGGTCACGAAGAAGGTCACTCCTGTCCCGGTGACCGCAGCTATCGTGCTTGGAATATTCAGATCTCCGTGGATGATATAGAGCCCGGGGTTAAAGGTTACACTTCCTCCGCGGAGAGTGAGCCCATTCCAGCAGTTTGTTGGGCTTAATGTCGTATCACTGTTAATCTTTGGGTCCGCTAGGCATCCCCCAGGGATAGCTGGGTCCGCAAGATATGCGAGCGGGTCGCCGACGGGATTAATCCCTACAACCGGGGTCGGTGTGATGCTACTGCCGAAACCCTCCTGATATTTACCTACTACACCAATCGAACCGGCGGAGAATACGTCGATTGCAAAGCCACCAAGGGAGATGGCGCTATTGCTGTTTGAATTGACTACAATCCCGCAACCAGGCATTGATAGTGCGGCGTAAAGAAAGCCGCTTATCGCCAAATCGGTCCCCGTTGTACCCAACGTGTACATACAGTTGTGGCTGGGTCCATTGGTGGCCACCGACCTTGCAGACACCGTCATCGCGCCGGGTTTGACAATCTGATAAAAACCAGGCGGCTGCGGCTGAGAAACAATTACCTCAACGTAGTTACTGGCGCCGGAAGGGTCATTGCCAATTGTGTGTGCTCCGCTCAGTGGAGGGTGGTTGACTGTAATGGTGGCATCGTTCACACCGTTTGTAATGCCATTCTGAACCGCGGCGGCCTGGGCGGCAGTATTCCAGTCCGAGTATAGGACTTGCTGTGCCCCTGCAATGGCGGCGGCGTCGGCGGCTGTTTGCATTACCTGTCTCGCGCGAAATAGCTGACCCACGTCAACCGCGAATCCCAAAAAGCCCAGCACAACTGTCAGGCACAGCACTACGAGCACCAGAGCCTGGCCTCTCTCACTGTTCCTTCGTTTTTCCATGGCTTTCCTCGCCCGACTGACGAGTCAGAATCTTTGTTCCCATTGGAGGATGGGAGTGGCCCAGCTCAGGTTGTATGCACATTTTTCGTTTGTACGGAAAATTTTCCCATCGCGGCACTCAGGAGAGTAGCTGGCTCCCTCCGCTTTCCGGGCAAACAAAAAAGCCGCCCGAAGGCGGCCTTTCCTTGCATCTGTTTGGCTTACTCGCCGGAGCGTTTCCAGTCGAGCAGTTCGCCGATCGTCGATGTTCCCGGCGAAGACTGCGGGTGCTTGTAAGCTTCCACTTCGTGACGAGTTGCTTCCTCGCCTACGGCGCGCATGCTCAATCCCACCTTCTTCTCGTCCGCGTTCATCTTGATGATCTTGAACTCGAACTCCTGACCCGGCTCCAGCGTAACCTGCTGCTGGTTGGCGTCCACTGCCTCGGAGTTGTGGCAAAGGCCTTCCACGCCGTCCGCAAGCTCGACAAATGCGCCGAAGCTGGCCAAACGGAGGATCTTGCCCTTGAGCACATCGCCCACGCGATGCTCTCCGAAGAAGCTCTCCCAAACGTCGGGCTGGAGCTGCTTCACGCCGAGCGAAAGACGACGATTGTCCGGCTCAATGGCCAGAACAATGGCCTTGACCTTGTCACCCTTTTTCAGAACTTCCGAAGGATGCTTGACGCGCTTGGTCCAGCTCAGGTTGCTGACGTGAACCAGTCCGTCGATGCCATCTTCAATTTCGATGAAGGCGCCAAAGTCGGTCAGGTTGCGAACCTTGCCTTCCACAGTCGAGCCAACCGGGAACTTCTCGTGCAGGCTCTCCCACGGATTCAGCTCCAACTGCTTGAGGCCCAAGGAAATGCGGCGCTCCTGCGGGTTCACGTTGAGCACCACGGCTTCTACCTGGTCACCCACGTTTACCAGCTTGGAGGGATGCTTCATGCGCTTCGACCAGGTCATTTCGCTGACGTGGACCAAGCCTTCGATGCCCTGCTCCAGTTCAATGAATGCGCCGTAGTCAGTCACGCTGATCACGCGGCCATGCACGCGCGCACCGATCGGGTAGCGCTCGGTGGCGTCCAGCCACGGGTCGGGCGTCAACTGCTTGAAGCCCAGCGAAACCCGCTGCTTGTCCTTGTCGAACTTCAGAACCTTTACCTGGATCTGGTCGCCTACGTTGACCAAATCGCGAGGATGGGTCAGCCGGCCCCAGCTCATATCCGTGATATGCAGCAGGCCGTCGATGCCGCCCATGTCCACGAACGCGCCGTAATCGGTCAGGTTCTTCACCGTTCCGGTCAGAACTGCGTTCTCTTCCAGGTGAGTCATGGTGACGTCGCGCTTGGCGCTGACTTCCTCATCGAGGATCTGCTTGCGGCTGACCACGATGTTGCCACGCTTCTTGTTCACCTTGATGATGCGTACTTCCAGCTCCTGGCCCTTCAGGGCATCCAGATTGCGAACCGGGCGGATGTCCACCTGGGAACCTGGCAGGAACGCGCGTGCGCCGAGTATGTCCACCGTCAGACCGCCTTTAATGCGGTCAATGACGCGAGCTTTCACGGAAACCTTGTCGTTGTGAGCTTTTTCAATCTCGTCCCATGCGTGTAGGCGCTGCGCCTTCTGGTAGGAGAGATTTACATAACCCTCCTCCGTGTGGCCCTTTTCGACCATTACGTCGATGGCATCGCCCGGCTGGAACTTGATGTTGCCGTCATGGTCCTTGGCTTCTTCCAGGGGCACTACGCCCTCGGACTTCAAGCCGATATCGACCACGAGATAGTTGCTGTTGATGCTAACCACCGTGCCCTTGAGGACGCGGTCTTCGTTAGCGGCGAGTTCGGCTTGCTCTTGCTCGAACGACTCGAGTGCTGTTGCGAAATCTTCCGTCATGTTTTCGTTTTGTGGGTTGCGGAAAACGCCCTCGGCAGGCTTTTTACGCAAGTTTTCTGAGATTGGGCTATTTTGCTCGGCTGGCTGGTTGTCCGTTGGCAAACCGGTATCCTGAGGCTGCTCGTTGGTGATAGAGTCGTCGCGGATATCGTCGAAAGCCATGATTAGCGTCTGCCCCTGCGTGTTGGTACACGGCTGGGAGCTTCTGGAAATAGTCGGACTGCTGGCATTCTTAATTGGTATGGAACCTGCTTGTACAGGCTAAAACGACCAGCGGCCGGATCCCCCTGGATTCTGCCCGGAACAGGGAGACTGTTCTGACTATAGCAACGGGCAAGAATGGAAGTCAAACCCACGCGTCGCCTCAATGTGAAGAATTCAACAAGATTTTCGGGCACTTTTTGTGACATTTAGAAATTTGCCCTGAGGTATTTCGGCGAACCCTCGCTGGTACTGTTTTGGGAAAGCTCGCTCCGGCAACAGATGCAGTTTGCTCCAAAGAAGGAAGCGGCCGCAGTTTCCTGCAGCCACCCACGTGCCGCCTCCGCTTCTAGTTTCCGCCAGATGAAGCGGGTGCCTGATCGAACACGATTGCGCCCTTCAACTTAGAGGACTGGATCTCAATCACCTTCGCGTCCGGTCCTGACACGATGGTAACGGGTGTTGTGAAGCTCGACAGTTCCGAAAAACGGGCGTCGGTAGACACAACCGTGGTCTTGCCCCGCATCACGGCGACTTTTGCTTTCTGGCCTTCACGCTCAACCACAAGCTTGTAGTCCCCTGCGGGGACCTTCACGCCGGCAATGGTTGCAGCCTGATGAATTTCCAGATTGATGGATTGTTTCTCTCCGGCAAATGCTACAGCGCTACCCAGTGCGAGCACCGCCAATACGGCCAACTTGGAAAACCCTTTCATAACACCCTCCGCATTTCGAATTACAGCAGATCACAGAACCTCTCGTGATCGCATGTCTTCCGATACGCTACGGGTTCAAAAAAAGTTCCGGGGCCATCGAATTTTGTTTGTTACTCTCCCCTGTATGGATTACATCTTCACACCATGGCGCTATGCCTACATCACCTCGGCGGACCGCGCTCCGAGCTGTATCTTCTGCGACCGTGCGCCCTCCATCGGGGCCAACTGCGAAAATGATGAAGCAAACCTGGTTCTCCACCGTGGCGAGCACTGCTTCATCATCGCCAACGCATTTCCGTACACGTCAGGACACGTGATGATCGTCCCTTACGCGCACCTCGACCGCCTTGACCTGCTGCCCGCCGCAGCCGCCAGTGAGATGATGGCTCTTGCACAGCAAGTGGAAACCGTGCTGCGCGAGCTCTACCATCCCGACGGTATCAATCTTGGAATGAACATCGGCAAAGCTGCCGGTGCTGGCGTCGCGGGACACATTCACATGCACGTGTTGCCACGCTGGGTGGCCGACGCAAACTTTATGTCCGTGATTGGAGAAACGCGCGTTCTGCCGGAGTCCGTCAGCATCACCGCGCAGCGTATCCGCGAAGCACTGGCGAAATAGCGCTATGTTGTGATCGGCACGTAAGTCAGCTTGGCGCGACGCCGTGGCTTCGGAATACGTCGGCAGGAGAGGTAGGCCCCCGTGGAAATCTCGCCCATGCGGATTTGCATGCGCTCCATGAGTTGTTCCAACGATTCGGCTGAGTATTCTTCTGCGGCCTTTAGTACCACCAGGGCCGCAGCCACCGCATCGTCTTCCGCCTTGTGATGGCGGAAATCAATGCCAAACTCGCGAGCCAGCGAATCGAGCCCATGCCTGCGCAACTCCGGCCAACACTTGCGCGCCAGTGACACGCTGCACACGAACATCATCTTCTCGCACCATACATCGTAGTGAGCCAGCGTTGCCCGTAGCACGCCCATATCAAACGCAGCGTTGTGCGCCACCAGCGGACGTCCACCAATCACGCGCTCCATCTCCGGCCACAGCGCATCGAACTCCGGCGCATCTTCAACCATCTCTGCCGTGATGCCGTGTACATTGACGTTGCCAGGATGAAAGTACATGGACGGCGGACGAATCAGCCACTCTCTGCGCGCCACCACTTCGCCGTCTTCAACCACGGCAATCCCCAGCGAGCACGCGCTCACCGGCTTCCCGTTTGCTGTCTCAAAGTCGATTGCCGCAAATCTCACTGTGACCCTTTGGTCGGCGGGGGGACCGATGACCTTACTGTATTGCTAGTCTACTCTGCCAGCATCGCCAGTAACTCCGCTTCGCTGATCACCTTTACGCCCAGCGACACGGCTTTGTCGAGCTTAGAGCCCGCCTCCTCTCCTGCCACAACGTAGCTGGTCTTCTTGCTCACGGCACCGCTCACTTTGCCGCCTGCATCTTCAATCATCTTCTTCGCGTCGTCGCGAGAGTACGTCGGCAGTGATCCTGTGAGCACAAATGTCATGCCGGTCAGCTTTGTGCCGCGCACTTTCTTCTCGCCTGTGAAGCTCAGTCCAGCTTCGCGCAGACGCTCAATGAGCACACGATTCTTCTCCTCATCAAAGAACTCGCGAATGCTCGCGGCAATGCGCGGACCGACTTCGTCCACATCGAGCAGCTCTGCTTCGCTCGCCTCCATCAGCGCATCCATTGAGCCAAAGTGTTCGGCCAGAAACTCCGCCGTGCGCTCGCCTACCATGCGAATTCCCAAGCCGAAGATCACGCGCTCCAGCCCCAGCTTCTTCGAGGCTTCAATCTCGCCGAGCACGTTTTCCGCGCTCTTCTTGCCCATGCGCTCCAGTTGCAGCAAGTCGTCCAGCTTCAGCGAATACAGGTCAGCGATGTTGCGTACCGGCCCTCTGGTGAGCAACTGATCCACCAGCGCTTCTCCCATGCCCTCGATGTTCATCACGTGTCGCGAGGCAAAGTGCAGCAGGCTCTCGCGCAGCTTTGCCGGACAATTGACGTTCACGCAATAGTGATTTGCCTCGCCCTCGGTGCGCACCACGTGGCTGCCGCACTCCGGACACTCCTTCGGCATGTGGAAGACCCGCGCATCGTCAGGCCGGAGGTGCTCGCCTTCATTCACCACGCGCACAACCTTGGGAATCACATCTCCACCACGCTCCACCATGACCCAGTCGCCTTCGCGCACGTCCAACCGTTCCACTTCGTCGGCATTGTGCAGCGTGGCGCGGGAGACAGTGGTGCCGCCAATCGGTACAGGCTTCAGCATCGCCACCGGCGTCAGCTTTCCCGTGCGGCCAACGTTGATTTCGATTGCATTCACCTTCGTGATGCCAGCGCGCGCAGCGAACTTGTAAGCAACGGCCCAGCGCGGAGCCTTGCCCGTAAACCCCAGCCGCTGCCACAGCGCGATGGAATTCACCTTCACTACCACGCCGTCGATTTCGTAAGGCAGCCCGTCGCGTGCCGCTTCAGTGTCGTTTACAAAATTCCAGATCTCCTCAAACGTGCGAGCCCGCGTGCGATGCGTGTTCACCTTGAAGCCCGCCACGCTCAGTGACTCCAGGGCCTCCCATTGCGTCGCGCTTGCCATCCGTCCATCGCGCAGCAAAAAGTAGGAGTAGAAATCCAGCTTGCGCTGCGCTGTCACGTTGGGCTCCAGCACGCGCACCGCTCCGGCCGCAGCGTTGCGAGGATTGGCAAACCTCGCCAGTCCTTCTTCTTCGCGCTGCTCGTTCATAGCCACAAACGATTTCGTCGGCATCAAAACTTCGCCGCGCACTTCAAACGGAGGCACAATCCCCGCCGCTTTCAACCGTTCGGCGCTCACCGTCAAAGGAATCGAACGGATCGTGCGCAGGTTCGCCGTTACGTCTTCGCCCGTAGCGCCATCTCCTCGCGTGATGCCGTGGACAAACCGCGCCCCGTCGCCATTTGCGGATTCGTAGTGCAAGGCCATCGAAAGCCCGTCCAACTTGTACTCGCACTCATACTCCACTTCCGTGGTGCCCGCCAGCTCGGTCACCCTCCGAGTCCAGTCGCGCAGTTCGTCTTCACCCATGGCGTTGTCCAGCGAGAGCATCTGCGCCGAATGCGCCATCTTCACAAAACCCTCGCGAGGCTTGCCTCCCACGCGCTGCGTCGGAGAATCCGCCGTGACCAGCTCAGGATGCTCGCGCTCAATGGCCTTCAACTCTTTGACCAGCAGATCGAACTCGGCGTCGGTAAGCGCAGGCGTGTCCAGCACAAAGTAAAGGTGCTCGTGATGTCGAATTTGTTCGCGCAATTTTTCAGCGCGCTGGGCGGGAGACTCGTGCGTAGGCATACAGCGGAGATTATAGGTCAGCCGCAGACTCAGGGCGGTCCCCGTCTTGATACAATCGACTTATATTCCAAGCGCAGCTTTGCCGCGATCTTCCGGGCAGCCCTTTGCCTTTCCGACGCAGCCAGCGCAGACAGCAGATGTAGTGAAGGCTCTCAAACACTTTTTCGTGCGTTACAAGGCGTGGATCATGGCCGCGCTCGCCCCCGTGGGCGGCGTCTGGGCCGTATTCATCATCGGGCTGATTGATGCTTCGTTCTTCGGCATTCCGCTCGATCCGATCATCGCCTACTATGTCGCCATCGATCCCCGGCGCACTATCGTTTACGCGCTCATGGCATCCTGTGGATCGGCCATCGGCAGCACGGTTCCGTATCTTATTGGCTACAAGGGTGGCGAAGCCGTGGTCGCAAAGAAGCTCGGCCCCAAACGCTTTGCTCGCCTGCACGCAATGTCGGAAAAGTACGGAGACATGGCGCTCATCATTCCCGCGCTCATGCCGCCCGGCTTCCCGTTCAAAGCCTTCGAACTCATGGCTGGCGTAACGGAAATGCGCTACCTGCATTTTGTGCTCTCCATCTTCGTGGGACGCCTGTTGCGCTTCATCATCCTTGGCGTGTTGATCATTGCCTACGGACCGGAGATTCTCAGCTTCCTGGCCTCCGTCTTGCGCGATCATCGCGTAGCGGCCATTGTCGTCACCTTAGCCGTCGTTCTCGCCGGAGTCCTTTTCGTCTGGCTCCGCCGTCCGCGCACTCCAGAGCCTGTCGAAACAGAAAGCAGCGTTGCATAACTTGGATTCCAACTTGCAGACTCTTCCCATCCGCGTCATCGGCGCGGGCCTTGCCGGTCCCGAAGCCGCATGGCAGTGCGCCCGCCGTGGTCTTGCCGTCTCGCTATACGAGATGCGTCCCACGCGCAGCACTCCCGCACATGAGACTGATTTCTTCGGTGAACTCGTCTGCTCCAACTCGCTCAAGAGTGACAGTGAAAACTCCGCACCCTGGCTGCTGAAGCACGAAATGCGCCACGCCAATTCGCTCCTCATGGAACTGGCCGCTCGCACCGCCGTCCCCGCCGGACACGCGCTCGCCGTGGACCGCCTGGAGTTCAGCCGCCTCGTCACCGAGACCATCGCTGCCGAGCCGCTTATCCGCATCGTGCGCGAGGAAGTCACATCGCTCGAAGGCTTCGATGGCATCACCGTCCTCGCCTCCGGCCCGCTCACCTCAGACGCACTGGCAGCAGAGATTCAGCGGCTCAGCGGAACCGACCGCCTATTCTTCTTCGACTCCATCTCGCCTATCGTTGAAGCCGATTCCATCGACCAGAGCAAGGTCTACATGGCCGCGCGCTATGACAAAGGCACAGCCGACTACATCAACTGTCCCATGATGCGCGAGGAGTACGACGCCTTCATCGGCGCCCTCGCCGAGGCGCAGCGCGTCGATGGTCACGACTGGGACAAGGCGCAGTACTTCGAGGGCTGTCTGCCCATCGAGGAGATCGCCCGTCGCGGCCCAGACACTCTGCGCTTTGGCCCCATGAAGCCCGTCGGCCTGCGGAATCCGCACACCGGAAACATTCCCTACGCCGTTGTGCAGCTTCGGCAGGAGAACCTGCGCGCCGACTCCTACAATCTCGTCGGCTTCCAGAATCACCTCAAGTTCGGCGAGCAGGCCCGTGTCCTGCGCATGATCCCCGGTCTTGAGAACGCAAAGTTCCTGCGCTACGGCCAGATTCACCGCAACACTTACATCAACGCGCCCGCCCTGCTCACGCCTACACTCCAGATGAAGCAGCACCCGCGCATCATTTTCGCCGGGCAGCTCTCAGGAGTCGAAGGCTACGTCGAATCCATCGCCACTGGACTACTCGCCGGAATGACCGCTGCTGCCTTGGCCTCTGGAGCCGATCCCGTCCCCGCCCCCCGCGCCAGCGCTCACGGCTCGCTCACCAACTACATCTGCGGTGCCGATCCCGAGCACTTCCAGCCCGCCAACATCACCTTCGACTTGTTGGAGCAACTCGACGAGGCCATCAAGCGCAAGGTGCGCGACAAAAAGTTGCGGCATCAGATGGTCTGCGAGCGCGCCTTCGCCTCCTTCACTGACTGGTTCCAGCAACTCTCCCAGCTCCTCCCCACGCCCTGAACTTTTTGGCCTTGCGCTGCGTATGTGCTAGTGCGGCCATTCTATGTCTCTGCGTGACTTATTTCGCGATGTACTGACCACGTTGTGGTCCAACAAGCTGAGGACTTTCCTCACCATGTTCGGCATTGCCTGGGGCATTGTCTCCATTGTGCTGATGGTTGCCGCCGGAGAAGGGCTGCGCGCGGGCCAGGAGAAGCAGCAACGCAGCTTCGCCCGGGACCTGATGATCGTCAACGCAGGACGCACCAGCCTTCAGGCCGGCGGCGCACGCGCAGGGCGGCGCATCCATTTTGAAGACTCCGATGTGCCTTATGTCGCATCGCAATCGCCCTCCTGCAAGTACGTGCTACCGGAATTGGGCAACGAGGCTTCCGTGCGCAGCAACTTCAACAGCGCGCATCCCACCGTCGCCGGATCATTTCCGCCCTTCGCCGAAATCCGCAGCCTCGACGTTGCCGCCGGAAGCTTCTACACCTGGCAAGACGTGAACGAGGCCCGCCGCGTAGCCTTTCTCGGCAGTGAGATCAATAAGCAGCTCTTTCCAGAGGGCGGGGCGATCGGCCAGAACATCTACATTCAGGGCATTCCCTACGTCGTCGTCGGCGTCATGCGAGACAAGAAGCAGGACTCCAGCTATGACGGCTGGGATGTGAACAAAGTGTTTGTTCCGTTCCCCGTCATGTTGCAGGACCTCCCTAATAAGCCGCCGCAGGTCGCGCACAGTGTTGATCGTCTGCTCATCGCACCCCTCAGCGTCGCAGAGCATGAGAGTTGCAAGCATCAGCTCACCCTCGCGCTCGCCCACCTGCACGGCTTTGATCCGCTCGACAAGGAAGCCATCAGCAATTGGGACACGCTCGAAGAAGCCGCCGCCTTCGCCACTATGACGGACGGCATGAAGTATTTTCTCGGAGCCGTCGGCGTAACAACGCTCTTCCTCGGAGGCATCGGCGTCATGAACGTCATGCTCGTCGCCGTCCGCGAGCGCACCCGCGAAATCGGAATTCGCAAGGCACTCGGCGCGCCCTCGCACAGCATCCTACGTCAGTTTTTTCTGGAGACCATGATCGTTGTCTTCCTCAGTGGAGGCATTGGCCTCGCCGTTGCCTATGGACTCTGCGCGTTTGTCGACAGCTTTCCCATGCCCGACTTCTTCGCCGGACTCCTCCCCACCTGGCAGTCGGGAGCCCTCGCCATCGTCCTGCTTGGCACTGTTGCATTCTGCGCCGCCCTCTATCCAGCGCGGCAGGCAGCCCGCATTGATCCCATCGAAGCTCTTCGCTTCGAGGCGGGAGGCTAGTCATGGGAATTATTCGCGACGTATTTTCCGAAGCCATGAGCGCGCTGCTCAAGAACCGCACGCGCAGCCTGCTCACCATGCTCGGCATCGTTTGGGGCATCGCCTCTGTAACGCTGCTCATCGCCTACGGATCGAGTTTCCGCTCCATTCTCGTCATGGCCTTTGATTCATTCGGAAAGTCGGCGGTCGTAGTCTGGTCCGGCCAAACCAGCCAGCAGGCGGGAGGCCAGCGCGCAGGGAAGAAGGTCAAGTTCGAGCAAGAGGATCTCGATTACATCAAGGCCACCTCGCCCGCCATCAAAACCATCTGCCGTGAAAGCTCGCATGAACTTCTGCTTCAGTTCAACGATCACATGGTCAACGGAGCCGTGCGAGCCGTCTGCGCTGAATACGGTGACATGCGCAATGAAGTCGCCTCTACCGGTCGCTGGCTCTCTCCCATGGACGTTGTCGAGCGCCGCCGCGTCATCTTTCTCGGCAGCAAAATCAAGCAGCAGCTCTTTGGAAATCGCAACGCAATTGGAGAAATCATTCTCGTCCGTGGCATGCGCTTTGAAGTCGTAGGCGTGATGGACAAGAAGATCCAGCTCTCTAACTACTTCACCTTCACCAGCGATGACCGCTCCACCTGGATTCCGTTCTCCACCGCGAGCGATCTCTAC
>Ga0302320_10026218_pt1 | contig 11299 bp, 10 predicted proteins | sample Bog_T0_3_FD_202130 | JGI IMG/M metagenome (GOLD analysis project Ga0302320, IMG submission 202130) | Peat permafrost microbial communities from Stordalen Mire near Abisko, Sweden - Bog_T0_3 | ecosystem: Environmental > Terrestrial > Soil > Wetlands > Peat | place: Sweden: Abisko, Stordalen Mire... | reverse complement strand
TTAGGTATTTAAGGTTGCAGAAAGGGAAAAGATTAACCTTAATTAAATAAATAATAAATAAATACTATTCAAAACCAACCAATTGCAAATTTTCAAACAATCCTTTGTTTCCCTAAACTCAAAACCCAATGCAATATTGTGATGAATCAGAGGGACAGTCTCTTATAAAAGGTATGAAAATTAATAAACAAAAAAAAACAATTGAATAAAATTTTGAAACCAGTCAAACATTTTTCAATAAAAAAATAAGAAAATCACAAAACGTTAAATTAAGGCAAATTACAATTTTGGAGAGAAAAAAAACGATTAATTAATTTTGTTATTTTAAAGCTTTAATAGCATTTATGCATATGTACATTAGTCATGCAACGCTAATTGGTAGGTTTTTTGTATTTGATTAGTCATCCATTTTTTATTTTGATGTTTTTGCATAAACTCTGGAACACATTTTGATCCAATTTTCAGTAAAAGTTTTAATTTTTCTATTCGAAAAATATGGTCCACTTCATCTGAATCATATTCAACACTACATTCATCCCGAAGAAAAGTTTTCAAAATTGAAAATTTGTGTAGTTGCAACGCCTTTTCCAAAATTTTTAAAGGTACATTCTCACATAAAAAGTTGAGAGCTGCAAAATCGCAACTAATGTTAACTGCCCATTGCAAAACTCTATACCCTTCAATGGAAGTAAAGAACTCTTCAATTTTTTTTTCATTTAACGCATATTTTATAGCGTCTATTTTTAATTGATGATACTCTTCTCTGGCGAGCAACTTTATAAAATGTTTTTCGATTATTTCAAGTGAGCTCATGAAAAGGATATAATTTCAATTTTTCTGAAAATAATATTTTCTTTTTATTTTTATTAAAGACGACTTTGATGAAGGACGTCAAAGTAAAATGATTTTAAAAAAAATAATGGTTTTTGGATTATTTTTATATTTTATAATTATTAAATGTTATTATCAAAGCAAATTTATGTATTTTCAAGTCAAATAATAAAAACACAAAGATGGTTAACAGCTTTAAAAGTCTTTAATCATATTATCATTATTAATATGAAGAGCATGTTAAATATTTTTATCAAGACAAATAATAAGCTCATTGATCATTTTTTTATTTTATAATATTATTATTAAGGCAAATAATAAAAAAACCAATGAAACAAGGAACAAATCACTTGATAAAGAAGGAAAATGAATTAATAGAATTAAAGAAGACAGATTCATTATCCGATGAAGAATCTCTTTTGCATTCACCTGGAGTTTATGTAGAGGAGGACCCCACTAGTTTATGGCAATATTGTATACATGAGGACAATAAGCTCCGTTATTTCGACCTTTCTTTGACGATAATTCTTGCAATATGCTATTCTTTCAGTTTCTTTGCGGTGATACGGAGGATTCTGAGAATGCCAATAATACCTTTGGTTCGTGATTTCACATATGTGGAAATCGTTTGGTTATCAAAAATATTTATTTTCATATTTTTATTTGTGCAAGCAGAATGCGAGTGTCTTGACGGTTGGAGAATGCAGAAATTTGCTCACGGCAACAACAAGAAAACAATTAGAACCGTAGGTTTTTTGCAATATTTTTTCGGGTGTTTGGTGCAAATTGTGAGTTATAGCTTAATCAACCGAGCTGAAACAATTTTAGACATCATGACTAATTCGGCTTATATGACGATTTTTCTCAGGATGGATGATATTTTTGTGGATTTTATACATAAGATGTTCCCATGCAAAAGAATTAAAGTTCATTATGATATAGGAAGGGAAAAAATAGACACGAGAAAGGAAATTTATATGGCTTTAATCATTAAACTTATTTATTTTTCTATTACTAAAGTGGGGTTAGTTATATTTGAAATTCGTTTATTTGTATAATATATTAAATTGATTCATGGTTTTCATGGGCTAGAAGAGATTAGATGAAAAAACCAAAATTAAATTTAATAAAATTTGGATAATCATTATAAATATACATTTTATGCCATTAATTGAAAAAATCATCTTGAATTAAACATGTGACATTAGCTCATCAAACTTTTTTTTTATTTTAAAAGAAATATGAACAAATGATAAAAAAAAATAGGAAAACCATTTCTTGGAAACATTTCATCCAATGTTGCGCCTTTAACTCGAAGTTTAAGTTTGATTTCTTCATTCTAACATAATCATCAAATTTTTCTTTGTTGAGTTTCTCCCTCTCTTTTTTCTCTTCCTCTAATTTTTCACTCAAAAATTCTTCAAAATATTGAATCTAAACAATTTTTTAACAAATTTAAATATATTTCTAAGTCTAACTATCAATTTGATTAAAGCACTCTTCTTATCTTTTTTTTCTTTTTTCTTCTGGATATTTTCACTTTTCTAAGTTAATACAAATTTTAAAAAAATTCATCATTTTTCTTTTTTAAGTCACCTCGCAAGATCTCATTAACCTTAATTTTTTACAGATTTTCACATTCTGAGATTTCAACATATTGTAGACTCTGAAAGGATCACCATTGAAATCCTTCCTAAAGTAACCTTCTCTCCATAATTTTTTCTCATCAATCGAATTCGCAATCAACCTCAAAAGGTTGTCTCCTTTTTTGTTTGTTTCCCTATCAATTTGATTCACTGAAAATGACCTGCTAAGAAATTCTTTTTTATTATTCACAATTTCTTCTTTTTTTTGAAGAAAAGTTTGATTGATTGCATCTTTTTTCAAAAAATTCTTGGGTGATGCTTTCTGATGTGAGAATTTTATTTTTAATTTATTTTTCGGATCTATTGGGTTCAAAATTTTGATGTTAATGGATGATTCATCTTTGGCTTTTGAATCATCTTTTGTGGATTTTAATTGTTCATTATTTTGGGAAATTTTTGCATCTGATGAAGTTTGGGGGTCTTCTTGTTTTTTGTCATTTTCCAAATTTTTGGGGGATTTTACATTTTCCATTTGCGACTTTAAATCTTTTGAAATTGATGATATTTTCTCGATTTTTTGGAATTTCTCTCCATGCAATTTGATTCCGTTTTTAACAGTTCCTCTTGGAGAAAGAACAGGTTTGATTTCTTTTGAAATGAGGCTGGGTTGTTTGACAATTTTTTGTGAATTTGTGAGTTTTTTGATTTCCATTTCATCAATTTTTCTATTTTCACCCTCAGATTTTTTAATTTCCACTCTTTTAAATTCGCAATCAATGTTTTTGCTTTTATTTTTTGGTGATGGTGCAATTTTAGTGTCAGAATCTGGTACCTTTTCATTTGATTCTTTTTGTTCAAGTTTGGTGGTAATTTGAGTGATTCCTGCCGGAAATTTGGATCTTTGCGCATCAATAATTTTTTTTTCTGGAAATTCTTTTTTCTCTCCAAAAAAAATCGTCAGATCATTTTTTTTCAACTTTGAATCAAGATCATTTTTGTTTTTTTCTGCATTAAACAAAATTTCATTTGATAAAATTTCATTATTTTTGACAGATTCTGCTGCTAAAACAATTTCTTCATTGTTTTCTAAACAAACAATCTTATTATTTTCCAATGAATCATTTAAGACCAGTTGAAAGCTTGATTCTTTTGAATTTTTTCTGTTATTTTTGGGTTCATTTTTCTGTATTACATTAGATTTTTTGCTATTTTTTGGAATAATGGCTTGTTCATTCAAGAAACCGTTGATCTTTGAGATTGTTTTTGAGTTTTCTTTTTTGAGAATTTGGGTTTTTTGGATTTTGCTGATTTCTTCATTTTTATGATTTTCTAATTGATTCAGCCTGGCCTTGTTATTTTTCATGAGATACTTTGGAGTTTCATCTTTTTTTGAATTATTATTTTGCTTAACCTCACCTTGCAACTTGTTTTTCATATTTTTTTGAGATTTTGGAAGAATATTTGCGTTTTCAAATGCAAATTCCGTTTGATTTTCTTTTTTCAAGATTACTCCGAAATCATTTGATTTTTTGTGATTTTCATTGGGAACTTCACCCAAATTGTCACTTTCATTTTTCTGGTTCAGAATTTTCTCATTATTCATTATCTTTTCTTCCAAAATGTCAAAATTATCTTTTGAATCAATCATGTTTTTCTCTTGTTTTTTTATGTTTACCTCCAATATTTTGGCATCTTTTTTGGAATTTTCATCGATCTTTTCAATATTCATAACTTGAATGTTATTTGTTTGGAGTATTTTTTCATTGAATTTTGATCTCAAATCTTCGAAAACACATTCCTCACTATTTTCTTGAGGTTCAGTTTTAACAACAATTTGATTGATCTTCTGACCATTTTGGTCACTTTCATTAATTTCATTAATTTTAAATTTGTTTAATTCCAAATTGCAATTTTCAAAAAAGTCATTTATTTCCTTTGGTTCCGTCAAATTTTTTTCTAAAATCTCATTTTTATCAATATTTTCGATATCAACATGAATATTGGAATCATTTCGTAATAAAATCACCCCTTCCTTTTCTACAATTTTTTTAAAAATTTCATTATTTCGATCACTATAAAAAGATGAGTCATCATTCAAAATCAGACAATCTGCCTCTTCTTTCGCATTTACCAAAAAATCCATACTTTTTTTTCTTTTATTATTTGTCATTTCAAATTTTATTTCATTGAACAAATTTTGATCTTCTTGCTCAGATCTCTCATTTGTTGATTTGTTGCGAATTTTCGTAAATCTCTCACCTTTGGAGGAAGTCATTAATTCCGCTTTCTTAAAATCTTCATATTTATGAAAATGATTTCTAGAGCTTGTTTTGTTTTTTTTATTCAGCTTCAACACTCCTTCAAATTGTTTATCATTTTTTGGTAATGTAACTGGTTTTTTAGATGTTTGAAATGTTTCCATATTTTTTTCCTCTTCTAATTTCTGAAGCGAAAACTCTTTTTTACCCAATGGACTTGGCTTGCCATCAGCAAACAATTCTTGGCATTTTTCAAAGTTTTTCAAAAAATGAGCTTTCAAGAACTCCTCTGAAGATTGTTCCAAATTAAAAATTTCCTCATTGATTTTCCTCAAATTTTCATTATTTTTTTTTTTGCTTTTCCTATCTTTTTCTTCACAATGATTTTCTTCATTTATAGCTTGTTCACTCAAATTTTGTTTAACTATATACCCTGGTTCCAAATCCGAATCACTGTCTTCTTGATTCATAGTCATTGTTTTAGATAATTTGCCTTTCTTTTTTCCAATTGTTTTGTATTGAAATTTGTTGGCAGAACGTTATTACCTGCCATGCTTTCATTTTTCCTTAAGATCCTAATTTCATTATCTGAGTTCATCACATTTTTGCTTTGGTTGATGGTCCCAGTGTCGACTTTATTATATATTTTCTCATATTCAACTTCTTCCTTTATCTCAGGAACATCATTCCATAATTTAGATCTTCTTTGAGGCACTTCATTGTCTGTGTTGTTATTCAGGAAATCGCTCTTCTGAGGGCTTAAGAAAAAATGCTTCTTTTTTTGGAAGGGACAGTTATTTTCTGGGGAGTTGTTCTTTTGGAACCGTAATTTTCTGGGGTTCTTTAAAAGCTCTATCTCTTTTTTCCGCTTTGAGCCGTTCTCATATAGGTCTATCAATGGCTTTATGCTATTTCTGACCATGGGCTGCTGCTCTTTTTTCTTTTCTTTGCTTCGGCTTTTAAAATGAAAGTTTCTCATTGTTTTGACCGCTTTTTCCTTATGTAGCTCTTGCTTTTTGTCAGGAACATTCAATGGGTGAGCGATTTCTGAGTAAAACCCCTGGAAATTTACAGTTTGGGGGGAATCTTCATCTGTTTTTTGATGATTGAGGGCTTGTTTTTTGCGGAGATTGTTTTGGGAATTAATAATCTTTTGCAAGGTGGATTTCATGTCCTTCAAGTAAGGGGGGAGTTTGTTTCGAGTCTCTCGGATTTCCTTTGTTAAGAAATTCAATTGTTTTTGTGCTTTAGCCAAATTTTCTAATGTTTTTTAAAACAAAATATCAATCACAAATTAATTTTTGTAAAAATACCAATATATTATTATTTAGTTATAATTAATTATTAGTTTTTATGTATGTATCTTTGTAAACACTTAAAATAATTTCCAAAAAATGTTATTTTTTATAACAATTTGTTTTATAAACCGATTTTTATTGTTATTTTAGTTCAAATTATTTTTACAAAATTATAAAACTATTTATTACCTTTGGGCACAAGAATCTTTTTATCAAACAAAGAATAATCAAAGTTTCCGAATCTTGTTGGAAACGAAGTGATGAAATCTCTGATTTGTGCAGTTTCATGAGTGAACGCCTTCGAAATTATATTAAAAATTAATTTTCAACACCTAAAAATTCAAACCATTTTTGATAATCCAGGGTTGGTAGAGTCAAGTTCTCCGAAAATATAGACCATTGCTTTTCCCAAATAGAAAAGGAAGGGAGTCATATTATGTTTATTGGAAATCAATCCATTATTTAGGAGCTAAAATAGATATTATCTTAATAATTTTTGGGGAATTTACGATCATTTGAGGCTTGGAAAAACCATTTTTCATTTCATTTTCACTTTCATTTTTTGTCTTTTTATAGAGATGATTAAAAGGGCTGACGTTATAATTCCTTTGTTGTGTTATTTTGCAAAGATTCCCTAAAGAAGTTTTTGAAATTTTGGAAAGTCTATTTATATCAGAATTAGTTGATCTTGACCCACTTCTCGAAGGATCCTTAGGGGTCATACTTTCCTTTTCTTCTTTTGCCTCACCAGCAATTTCAACCTTTTCCTCTATAATTTTATCCATTTTATCGGCTTTTTCTTCCAAATCTTTGCTTGAACGACTGCTGCTCCTTCCACTTTCGCTATCTTCCGATTCAGAGACAATTTCTTCCAATTTTGCAACAGAAGAACTTTGTTTTATTTGTTTTCCGGCTTCTTTTTCCCCAGGAAAATTCAAATTTTTCTCATTAATTTGATTATTAATATTATTGTTATCAATATCCTCGTTAATAGTTAAAGGAAGTTCAGAAGTCTTTTCCATTGTTGATACTATAGCCAGATTTTCATTATAATTCGGATTTGATGCTATGATTTCGCATTTTTTTTCTGATTCCAATAAAATCGGTGAAGCTTTGACAGCGTATTTTTTTGCTGTTTCGCCTTTGGAACTAATCATGATTTCCTCAGATATTTGATCGGAAGAGATGATTTGTTCGATTTTGGGACTGTTATGTGTTTCTAAATCGACTAAATTGAGCTTTTCTGATATCTTTGCGAAATTCTCTTGATAATTTGCTTCCTTTTTTTTACTGGCCTCAATTTCTTTGAATGTTATGTTATTTATGAAAATGTTATAATCATGTTTTATCAGTTGGGGGGAGTTGTTATTTGTGATTTTTGGATTATTAGCATCAAATTCCATGTTGTTTATTATGATTTTATGCGTTTTGACAGGCGTTTTTTTTTGAGTGGATTTCCTCTTTAATTCGTTTTCTTCAGGTTCTTCAAGAATTTTTGTGTTTTTGATTGTGTCTTCGTAATTTTCTCGTTTTTTTAAAGTTTTAGGCAACGCACGGCTGTTTTTTCGTTTGTTTGTGAAGTAATCGATTGAAGATTGTGTGAATCCAGCGATTTCATTGAAATATTCACGGTATGGCGATTTATAATTATTGATCTTTTTCATTGCCTTGCCAATATAATATTTGCTTTTCATTAGATTATCTATATTTTAATTAGGAAAAATGTGTTTTAGTGTTTTAGGAGAAAAAGTCACCTTCATCCAATGACATATCAAAAAAATCCTTGAAAAAGTTTTTGTTTTTGGAGATGTCATCAGATAAGCCTTTTAATAATTCTCGAACTTTCATCCATTCGAATTCTTTTTCCTGAAAATATTTAAGAACTTTTATAAAACGAAATTGGTTAAAAATCACTTTTGTCAACAGAAAATCTTCAGGTATTGCCCCTGTTTTACCTGCCATCAGTGACAAGAGGGCATAGCAACAATATTTGATGCATTTTTCTGGTCTGTTCAGACATTTCAGAATCTAAAAATATTGAAATTCATAAAATGAATTTTTTTTCTTCTTCTACTTTCAAAGTTTTCGTTGAAATTTCCTTCTTCGTTTTATCGGCTGGGTTATTCGCAAACAATTCCTGTGAATTTGTTTCAAGGTCCATTGAGCTCATGAACCTCTTATATACAATTTTTTTCGATTGATGAGGTGGTTCCAGGTCTGTTTTAATGTTGTTTTTGCTATTAGTTTGTTCTGGTCTTATGTTTGTTTTGCTATTATTTTTGCTGCTGTTTTTACTTTGGTTAAAATGCGATTTGTTTTTGTTCAAGAGTGGTGCTCTTAGGTTTTTGATAACACTGCTTTTGCGGCGACTGGATTGCAAGTTTTCATCAACACTGATAAAATTATTAATATGTGGCTTGAGGGGGGATGCTTGTTTAGGCTCTGAATTGTTGACATCCTGGATGATGGTAGTGAGGAATTGGGCAATTTGGCTATATTGGTCAGCCATGTCGGTGGAGTAACGGGCCGTGTTGGGAGAAATTTGGGGTGGAGAAAAGGAAGGTACATGACAACTTTTTCTCATTTTGTGAAATTTATTTATATCAATCATGAAAATTTGATTATTTTGTTTTATTGTATAAAACAAAAAATAGATGCTGTTTTAGTGTTGAACTAAAAAGAACAACACCTTATAAAGTTATTATATTTGTAAGATTTCTCCTGGTTGGAACGCCGCAAAAGTGTTCCTATTAAGTAGTCAAAAATTCAGTTCATTCATTAAAACGAATAATTAATTCTCACATTAAATTTAAAAAATAATCAAGTTCGATGGGTTTCCTCCTTACCCTATTCCTCAATGTTGAGGATGATTCTTATCCAATTGTCTATAAACAAGCCAGTCTGAAAACTGCCGTAATAGTGGACACCAATATAAAACCAGGAGAACCATTAAGAAAGGGTGAAAATTATTATTTTATCATTGATGACAAACTTAATCAGTCCTATCTTGATGAAAAGATTTTCAAGAAATTTTTTGGATGGACACATGGGGTTGAACCCTTGGATGAGGATTTGAAGAAAATACAATATTTAGAGTTCCACTCAAATTCATTGCATTTTTATGTTTGCATTTGTTCTGGTATCAATGACACCTATTGCTTTATTAAGATTTTTCCCAATATCAAACCTGAATGGTGTATTCAAGGATGTTGTAATCTCAAGGATGGTTATTTTGAGGAAGAGTTTTCGATAACATTTTAAATCAACTTTTAAAAGTGAACATAAAAATCCTTAAAGTTTAAAAATTCATTTTTATTTATTTTCGAAAAATGTATGCTAAGAAAAAAACAAAAAAATATTTTTTTATCACTTCCATTTTGGAAAGTGATCGAGTTATAAAAACACATAAATAAACAAAAACTTGATATTTAAATAAATCTCAAATAAATATCATCAACATTCTGATTTTCTAAAAATATTATAATTGTTTTTTAATTCATTTTCAATTCCATTTCCAACCCCAATATTTGTTCTAAATATTGCTTTAATATTTTTGGAAAAGTTTTGGTTTTGAATTCCATTATTCTTCTTTCTTTTAGAAAGACAGATATCTTGACTATGTCATTTGGTTTTTCTTTATATTTTAATAAAATTTTAACTTTTTCACCTTCATAAAAGTCTCTTATCATAAAATATTGAAATTTTTCTGGTGATGCTTTGAAATCCTTTTTAAAAATAATTATTTTATTCTTATTCTCCATATAAGTAAGGATTTTGTTGAAATTTTGGGGTTTTGATGTTATTTTTGGAGATTTTACCTCAATAAACCACAAATTGTTCATTTCAATGGTCAAATTAATAGTAAAATTATCATCATTTTTCCTTATGTTTTAAAACATTAATATAAATAGCTTTTTATCAATATTTTACTTATAGCCTAATTTTAATGAAAAATGATAAGCTGGATTATTTTTTGAGATGGATGACTTCCTTATATAATGTGTTTGCATCATAAATGCTTGAGGCTCCAAAACAAAAGAAGCAAACTTCTCATTTTTAGTATAAATTGTTAAATCTAAAAATAATAGAATATCTTATAAAAAAACTCATAAAATACTTTCAGAACCATCAAATTCATAAAATTCAATAATGATGACCTCAAGTGTTTTATTAAAAATCTTTTGTTCGACTGTTATAATACCATTTTTTTTCAAAAGATTTTTATCCATTTTCTTATTATTAACAATGGTAAAATGAGGCATATCGAGTTGGAGAGTATTTTCCTGGAAATTCCAAATTTTTATTATATTTTCATTTTTTTGTAAAGGCGTTTGGAAAAAACTAATGTTATTTTTCGATTCTCCTTCTAAAAGTTCTTTCTGGTCTTCAAAATATCCTTTGAAATTTTTAGTTATTATGGAATTCATCTTTTTAGAAGATTTTTCTCCAATTTCAATTTCTTTGATAGAATTAATTTTATCCTCCATCATTGGTTCGAATATTTCCTCATCATTCATTTTTTTTTCTTTTAATTTTAAAATATTCAATATTTTAAAATTTTCTATTTCCAATTCCAAATCACCAATTTTTTTTTCATTTGTTTTCATTTGTTCCATCATTTGAATATTTTCATGTTTGAGTAATGAATTTTCTTTCTGAGGCGTTAGTTTTTCTTCCTTTTTATCGTTTTCATTTAATTTTCGTTTTGTTTCTGAAAAATCATCAATTAAAGATTGTTCTTTTTTAATTCCTGAGATGGAAGATTCATTAGGGTTCAACGATTTTGAATAAGGAAGATCTGGCATTTCAATCTTGAATGAAGAAATTCTTGAGGAATATCTGGCTTTTTTTTCTTTTAATTCTTTATCCTTTGCAGATTTCAATGTATTTTTAATCATCAATAGAGACTTCTTTAGTTCATCAAGATCTAAAAATAAGGAATAGATTAAAAATTGGTAATTTTTATTTTTATACAATTATTTCCAAAATACTTCTCATAATGATTCAAAATATTTGAATTTTTAGCAATGACCAATTTAACAATCAGGCAACTTTTGACAATGATTAAAAGAAAATAACAATTAAAACAAAGTAAAGCAATCAAAAAAATGAATTTCATTTGTGAATTTTCACAAATTGCAGAAAACAATGCAAATAATAAAGTGAGGATCATTATCACATTCGAAAGCAAATTCAGATGATTTAAGTCTAGAGTAATGAAAGGTTTGCTTTTTAATTGGCAGAAAAAAGAAAGTAGGCAAATCAAGATACAAATTATAACTTTATTTGTTGGATAAACTTCTTCTTCATCGCCTATGTTCGCAAA
>Ga0302320_10026216_pt1 | contig 11299 bp, 10 predicted proteins | sample Bog_T0_3_FD_202130 | JGI IMG/M metagenome (GOLD analysis project Ga0302320, IMG submission 202130) | Peat permafrost microbial communities from Stordalen Mire near Abisko, Sweden - Bog_T0_3 | ecosystem: Environmental > Terrestrial > Soil > Wetlands > Peat | place: Sweden: Abisko, Stordalen Mire... | reverse complement strand
GGCCGGCGCGTCTATGACGAAGGCGCGGCGCGCGTTGGCGGTGGTCACGGCGGCGACCTGCTCGGCGCTCCAGCCGCGCAGCTCGGCCAGGAACTGTGCGGTGAGGGCGACGTAAGCGGGCCGGTTGGGCCGCCCGCGGTGCGGCATGGGCGTGAGGTAGGGCGCGTCGGTCTCGACCAGCAGCAGCTCGTCGCGCACCAGCGGAGCCGCCCGCTGCAGCTCGGCCGAGCTCTTGTAGGTCAGGTTGCCGGCGAACGAGACGTAGTAGCCGCGCTCGTTGCAGAGCTCGACGTACTCGGGGGTCGAGAAGCAATGCAGGACGATGCGCAGCCCTTCGCCGTGTTCGGTGAGCAAGGCGAAGGTCTCACCGCCCGCCTCGCGACTGTGCACGCAGACCGGCTTGCCGGCGGCCCGCGCCAGGTCGAGCTGCTCGACGAAGACCGCGCGCTGCACGTCGCGTGGGGCGAGGTCGCGGTAAAAGTCGAGGCCGCACTCGCCGACGGCCACGACGCGCGGCTGGCTCAGCAGCCGTTCAAGGCCGGTGCGCACCACGCCGTTGAAGCCCAGGGCGTCGTGGGGGTGGACTCCCACGACGGCGTAGACGTCGGCGTTGCGCGCCGCCAGAGCAGCCGCCGTACGCGACGAGGGCAGGTCGATGCCGACCGCCACGACCGCCTCGATGCCGGCCGCACGCGTCTCGGCGAGCGCTTCGTCGGGCGTGCCCTTGAGCAGGTCGAGGTGGCAGTGGGTGTCGACCAGCCCGGTGGCTGCTCCTTCACCCATGAGGTCGTGGCCGCTCGGCACGCGGGCGCCCCTATGCCTCGGCGTCGATGCGCGGGAACAGCGGCGGCGCGACGACCACGTCGGCCGCGGCCAGACCGTTCCAGCGCGCCCGCTCGAGGGCCAGGTCGGCGGCTTCGTGGGACTGCCCCAGGCGGCGCAGGATCTCGACCGCCGTGTCGGGGATGACCGGGTAGAGCGTGAGGGCGACCAGGCGCAGACCGGCCGCCAGGCCGTGCAGCACCAGGTCGAGGCGCTCGGCCTGGGCTGGGTCTTTGGCGAGCTTCCAGGGGGCCTCTTCTTCGACGTAGCGGTTGAGCCGCCGCACGAACTCCCAGGCCGCTTCGAGGGCGGCCGTGATCTCGACCGCGCCCAGGCGCTCGCTGACCGTGGCGACCATGGCCTCGCCCTCGGGGGCGAGGCCCTGGTCGCCGCCCGGCGCCGCCGCCGGCGACAGGTGGCCGCCGCGGTACTTGGCGATCATCGACACCACCCGGCTGACCAGGTTGCCGAGCTCGTTGGCGAGCTCGTTGTTGTAGCGCTGCTCGAATCCTTCGAGGCTGATCACGCCGTCCTGGCCGAAGGTCACCTCGCGGAACAGGTAGAAGCGCAGCGCGTCGACGCCGCGCTGCGCGATCACCGCGAACGGGTCGAGCACGTTGCCGCGCGTCTTGCTCATCTTCTCGCCGCCCATCAGCAGGTAGCCGTGGATGAACTCGCTGCGCGGCGCCTCGTAGCCGGCGCTCCACAGCAGCGCCGGCCAGATCACGGCGTGGAACTTGAGGATGTCCTTGGCCAGCAGGTGCGTGTCGGCCGGCCAGTAGCGCGCTTCGAGGTCCTCGCCGGGGCGGGCATAGGTGAGCGCCGAGACGTAGTTGATGAGCGCATCGACCCAGACGTAGATGACCTGCTCGGGGTCCCAGGGCACGGGAATGCCCCAGGTGATCGACTTGCGGCTGATGGAGATGTCGTCGAGGCCGCCCTCGATGAACGACAACGCCTCGTTGTAGCGCGAGCGCGGGCGCACCCAGTCGGGGTTGGCGAGGTAGTAGTCGCGCAGCCGGTCCTGGTAGCGCGACAGCAGAAAGTAGTAGTTCTCTTCTTCGAGCCAGACGAGCTCGGTACCGTGCACCGGGCACTTGCCGTCGACCAGGTCGCGTTCGTAGTAGAAGGCCTCGCACGCGGTGCAGTACTGGCCGCCGTAAGCGCGCTTCTCGATGTCGCCGGAGGCCCGCAGCTTTTCGACGAAGCGCTGCACGTAGGCTTCGTGCTCGGGGTCGGTCGTGCGGATGAAGAAGTCGTTCGAGGCGTTCACCTGCCGCGTCATCTCGCGGAACTTCGGGGCCAGGGTGTCGACGTGGGCGCGCGGCGTAAGGCCGGCCAGCTCGGCCGCCTGGGCCACTTTGTTGCCATGCTCATCGGTGCCGGTCAAGAAGAAGACGTCGTCGCCGAGCTGGCGGTGGTGCCGCGCCAGGATGTCGGCGGCGATCGTCGTGTAGGCGTGCCCCAGGTGGGGGTCGGCGTTCACGTAGTAGATGGGGGTGGTAATGGAGAAACGGCTCACGTTCTGGCCTCGTTGCTCTGTTCTTTTACCGTGAAGCCGTAGCTGCCGACCTTCTCGCCCAGCGTCCAGAACTCGCCCTGCACGTAGGCGAGCGGGTCGACCTTGCCGACCTGCAGGCGGCCGCGAGAGTCGACCACGTCGTCGCTGAAATGCACGGCGAGGACCTCGCCGATGAACAGGTCGTGCGCGCCCAGGCTCAGGCGATGGCGGGTGACGCACTCGATGTTGATGGGGCACTCCTCGATCAGCGGCGCGCCCACGATCGCCCCGGGGACCGTGTGAAAGCCGCAGGCGGCGAACTTGTCGGTGTCGCGCCCCGAGGCGTTGCCGCACAGGTCGACCTCGCGCACCTGCGAGGCGCGCGGCACGTTGACCACGAACTCGTGGCTGCGCTGCAGCAGGCTGTAGGAGTGCCGCGAGGGGCGCACGGAGATGCTCAACATAGGCGGCGCCGAGCACACGGTCCCCGCCCAGGCGACGGTGGCGACGTCGGGGGGACCGCCGTCGACGCCGGCGACGCTGATCATGACCAGCGGCACCGGCAGCAGCACGTTGGAGGGTCTCCGCTGGATCTTCATCGCTCTCCCGTCGTTTCCGCAAAGCCCGCGGGCGCTATCCTATATCACGCGTGACGACGCCCGGAGGCTCGCGCGCGTGCCCATGTCCGTTACCGCTCCGGTATGATTCCCCGCATGGGAGAATCCCCGCCTTTTGCCGGCATCGCAAGCTTCTTCAAGGCGCCTTACATCGCCGACCCCAGGAGCACCGATGCCGATGTCGCCATCCTCGGCATTCCCTACGACGAGGCCACCACGGCACGTCCCGGCGCGCGCTACGGGCCGCGCGCCATGCGCGACGCCTCCACCAACTGGGCCTACCGCGACGGCGCGACGGCGTTCTACGACGGCGAGGTGGGCGCGTCGCTGCTGGGCGGCGTGCGCTTTGTCGATTCGGGCGACGTCGACCTGCCGCCCACCGCGCAGCCCGAGCGCAGCCATCCGCTGATCGGTGCGCGCGTGACGCGCCTGCTCGAGCACGACCTCTTCCCCGTCGTGCTGGGCGGCGACCACTCCATCACTTTCCCCGTCCTCAAGGCCTTCGGCGGACGCCCCTTGCACCTGGTGCAGTTCGACACCCACATGGACTACTGGAACGACGAAGGCGGCATGCGCTTCACCCACGCCAGCCCCATCGTGCGCTCGCACGAAAGCGGCATCGTGCAGCGCGTCACCCAGTACGGCGTCCGCGGCCTGCATACCGCGGCCGACCAGATCGAGCTGGCCGCCGAGCGCGGCGTCACCACGTTCTGGTGCGAGCGGGCCAAAACCACGCCGGTCGCCGACCTGGTGGCCCACATCGAACCGGGCGAGGACGTCTACATCACCTTCGACATCGACTGTCTCGACCCCAGCATCGCGCCCGGCACCGGCACGCCCGAACCGGGCGGCTTCAGCTACTACGAAGCCAAGGCGCTGCTACGGGCGGTCGCCCTGCGCTCACATGTGGTCGGCATGGACATGGTCGAGGTCAATCCGCTCTACGACCCCATGGAGATCACGGCGCTGCACGCCGTGCGCCTCATCTTCGACACGGTCGGCGCCGCGCTGCAGAAGTAGGCGGCCCAGTGCCGCCAAGTGACTGCGTCGGTGTCGCTCAGGCGGGCGTGGCTTCGCTACGCGCCCAGTGCCGCCAAGTGACTGCGTCGGTGTCGCTCAGGCGGGCGTGGCTTCGCTACGCGCCTAGTGTCCCAGGGCCTGCGTCAGGGCCGCTATGTAGGCCGGCGTCGTGCCGCAGCAACCCCCCACCACGTTCGCGCCCGCGGCCACGATGGCCGGCATGAACGACGCGAAGCGCTCGGGAGTCTCTTCGTAGACCGTGTGACCCTGCAGCAGTCGCGGCTGCCCGGCGTTGGGCTGCATCACGAGCGGCGCGTCGGTGGCGGCGCGAAACTCGGTCACCAGGCCGAGCATCTCTTCTGAAGTGATCTCGCAGTTGGCGCCGAGCGCGTCGGCGCCGGCGTCGAGCAGGCGGGCGGCGGCCTGAGCCGGCGTGACGCCCATCATGGTGCGGTAGCCGCGCGGCGAGGGCTTGAACGCCATCGAGACGAAGACCGGCAGCGAGCCTGCCATGGCGCGCGCGCCGAGCACGGCGGCGCGCGCTTCTTCCAAGTCGAAGAAGGTGGTCATGGCGATCAGGTCGACGCCGCCCGCGACCAGCGCCTCGGCCTGCTCGGCAAAGACGTCGCGCAGCTCGTCGACGGTGGCGTTGCCGAGGGGCGGCATCATGCGCCCCGACGGCCCTATGTCGCCGGCCACGAGCTTGGCGGGCGCGACCTCGTCGCGCACCGCGCAGGCCAGGCGGGCACCCGCCGTGTTCAGTTCGACGACCCGCTCGGCCGCGTGGTAGGCGGCGAGCTTGGCGCGGCTGCCGCCGAACGTGTTGGTCTCGATGATGTCGGCGCCCGCCGCCAGGTAGGCGCGGTGGATGCCGGCGACCACGTCGGGCGCGCTTGAGTTCCACGACTCGGGCGCCTCGGTCGGCCGGTACCCGGCGGCGATGAGCTGCGTGCCCATGGCGCCGTCGAAGATCAGCGTGCGTGTGCGCAGCTCCGCAAGCAGGTCCACTTGAGCGCCTCCCGTAATCCGACGGCCGGTACCGAGCCCCAAGTCTACCTCAGGGTTCGGCTTCGATGGCCTTCGGCAAGCGCGAGCCGCCTACGGCCCGCCTCAGGGCTCGGGGCTCGCCTCGTCGACCAGGCGCTTGGCCTCGTTGCGCCTGACGCCGAGACAGACGGCGAGGGCGGCGGCGGCATCGCGGCGCGACAGACCGGCCAGCCGCAGCTCGGCCGCCGCCGCCCGCGCCCGCTCGCCGGCCTCGTGCTCGGCGCCGGTCGGCTGGCCGACGTCGATCACCACGGTGATCTCGCCCTTCGTGCCGGCCGCGAACCTGGCGGCCAGAGCGGCGAGCGTACCGCGCGCGATCTCTTCGTGGATCTTGGTGAGCTCGCGGCAGACGGCGCCCTGTGCGTCGGGCGCCAGGGCGGCCAGGCCGGCCAGGCTGCGCGCCAGGCGTGGACCCGTCTCGAAGGAGACGATGAGGCCGCCACAGCGCCGCCAGGCGCTCCAGGCGGCCCGCAGGTCGGCGGCGCGGCGCGGCAGGTAGCCGACAAAGCGAAAGCCCTGGTCGGCGGGGAGGCCCGAGGCGACCACCGCGGTGACCGGCGCCGAGGGCCCGGGCAGCACCGTCAGGGCAAGCCCGGCGGCGGCCGCGGCGGCCACCAGGCGCATGCCGGGGTCGGAGACGCCCGGCATGCCGGCGTCGGTGACGAGGGCCACGTCGGCGCCACCGGCCAGCATCTCGAGCACGTAGGCCGTCTTTTCGGCTTCGTTGTGGGCGAAAAGGCTGGTGAGAGGCGTGTGGATGTCGTAGCGCGCCAGCAGCTTGCGCGTGTGGCGCGTGTCCTCGGCGGCGATCAGCCTGACGGCGCGCAGCGTGTCGAGCACGCGCGCCGTGATGTCGGCCAGGTTGCCGATGGGTGTGGCGCAGACGTAGAGCACGGACGCATCCTCTCACAAGGAAGCGCAAAGCGGGACCCACGTCCGGCGAGACCGTGTCGGGAGGGCGAATGCCGCTTGGCCGCGGTCGCCGCCCCTCCCGGGGTCGCGGGCCGTGAGTCCCGCTTGCCAGGAGTATCGACCGCACGCGTCGCGGACTGCAGCTTTGTGGCCAGACGTGGCGACGGCTTGTCGCGGCGCCCGTGCAGGCCGCGCCGGAGCGCCGTGCGTCGCCCTTGTACGAAAGCGTGTGGGGGCGGGGTCCGCGCTTCATGCGCGCACCCCGCCCCCACACGGAAAAGGTCGGCCGCCGGGTCGGCGCCTGAGCCCTATCGGGCCGCGCCGCCCAGCATCCGGGATCGTCTTGTAACGCTACTCGGCGACGATGGCTTCGTTGGGGCACGAGTCGACGCAGGTGCCGCAGTCGGTGCAGAGCTCAGCGTCGATGACGTAGATGTCGTCGCCCTCGGAGATCGCGCCCTCGGGGCACTCGTCTACGCAAGCCGCGCAGGCGAGGCATTCTTCAGTGATCTTGTGCGCCATGTGGCCTTGTCACCTCCTGTCGGGCGAAGCCGTGCGGCGTTCGCCCATGATTGACCGTTCCTGTTCCAAGGATACCGGGAGCCCGCGTGCTCGGCAACACGGCCCCGCTGCGCCCCCTGAGCGCGGTGGCCTACAACGAGCGACCGTGCCCCGGAGCTTCGTCGGGGAACAGTTCGATGATCGCGAGCGCCGCGGCACCGAGCACGCCGGCGTCGACCCCGTGGCGGGCCGGCACGATGCGCACCTGGTCGCGATTGGGCTGCAGGGCGCGCTCGGCCACGACCCGGCGGGCCGCTCCGAGCACGATATCGGCGGCCTGAGCAGCGCCGCCGCCGACCACGACGAGCTCGGGATTGAAGATGTTGACCAGGCTCACGATGCCGAGGCCGAGCTTGGCGCCGATGCCGTCGAGCACGGCGGTCGCCACCGGGTCGCCGGCCAGGGCCAGCGCGCTGAGCAGCGGACCGCCGACCTCGTCGCCGGCGGCCAGCGCCCGCCCCAGCGCGGATTCGGGCTGAGCGCGGGCCGTGTCGCGAGCCGCCTCGCCCATAGCGTGGCCCGAGGCGTAGACCTCGAGGCAGCCGTGGTTCGGACACGAACCCCGGCAGGGCGGCCCGTTGAAGTCGATCATCATGTGGCCGATCTCGGCCGCGGCGCCGCTGGCGCCCCGATAGAGGTGGCCGTTCGTGACGATGCCGCCACCGATGCCGGTGCCGAGCGTGAGCATGATCATCTCGCTCGTGCCGCTGCCGGCGCCGTAGCGAAACTCGGCGAGGCAGGCGACGTTGGCGTCGTTGTCGACCACGACCGGCACGCCGTAGCGCTCGCTCAGCAGGTCGCGCAGCGGCACGTCGCGCAGCGGCAGGTTGACCGACTGCACGATGCGTCCGCCACGAAAGTCGACCATCGACGCCGTGCCGACCCCGATCGCGTCGATCGGACCGTACTCGGCCGCGGCCGCGTCGAGGCGCCGGTAGATGTCGTCGAGGCAGGCTTCGGGCGATGCCGTGGCGGCCGGACCGATGCTGCGGGCAAGGATCCCGAGGTTGTCGTCGACCAAGCCGACGGCGAGCTTGGTACCGCCCAGATCGACACCCATGATGGAACGCGACGCACTCAAGGCTGGCTGACACCTCCCGCCGGGACGGGCCCACGGAAAGGGGCCGCTCCGGCACACGATAGCATGCTGTACACTGACAAAAGAGAAGGAAACTCCCCGTGACGAGGCGTACTTACCCTCACCGGGTCTCCCGCAAGCGGCCTTGAGCCACGCGCGCCGGCAATCGGCGTCGCCGTTCCGCCGCCGGCGAAGGGCCCGCTCACCAGGCCGCCGCCGCGACGAGCACCACGAGGCGACAGATGGGCCACGCAGACGACAAGCCCTATAACAGGTACCGCGCCGCGCGCGTCCGGCGGCCGCGCACCGACGCCCCCGGCCAGCCCGCCGCACCACCACGGCGCGCCGCCGACAGCCGCCCCCGCCCCGCCGCCGACGGCCGCGAACGCGACGTCGCAAGCGGCCGCGAGCGCAGCGCGGGCAGAAGCGAGCGCAGCGCCGCCGACGGCCGCGGCGGGGGCGGAGCGGCGAACGGCGCGCGCGCCACGCGCTCGCGCGACGAGCCGGCGAGCGTCTACCGCACCGACCGGCGCGGCCATTCACGGTCCGACAGGGCCGAGCGGGCGGCGGCGCGACCGTCACGCACGCGCCGGCGCTTTCGCTGGTGGTATCTGCTCGCCATCCCGCTCGCCCTGGCGATCGCGTTCGGAGTCTGGGCCTTTCTCGGCTACTCGACCTTCAACAAAGCCGTCGCCGGGAGCAACCGTCACGTGGCCAAGACGACCCGCGCCGCCCTGACCGACCCGCACGGCAGCGTGCTGGGCGGCCCCACGACGCTGCTCTTGCTGGGCTCCGATCAGCGCGGCCGCGGGCCGGCCCGCTCCGACAGCATCCTGCTGATGCGCTTCGACCCCCGCACGCATACCGTGAGCCAGCTCTCCATTCCCCGCGACACGCTCGTCACCGTCCCCGGCTACGGCCAGATGAAGATCAACGCGGCCTATTTCTGGGGCGGCGCGGCGCTGGCCGTCAAGGTCATCAGCAGCTTCATCGGCGTACCCGTCAACCACGTCATGGTGGTCAACTTCCACGGCTTTCCCGCCCTTATCGACAGCGTCGGCGGCGTCGTGATCAACGTGCCGTCCGACATCACCTCGTGGTACTCGGGCAACACCACCGTGCACTTCAAGAAGGGTCCCCAGCTTATGAACGGCAAGCGCGCGCTGATCTACTCGCGCGTGCGCCACTCCGACAGCGACTTCATGCGCATGGGCCGCCAGCAGCAGGTCGTGCAAGCGCTCGAAGCGAAGATCGCCCGCCCCGGCAACCTCTTCCGCCTGCCGGCGATCGGCGCGCAGTTCATGAAAGACGCCAGCACCGACCTGTCAACCAACCAGATCATCGAGCTCTCCTACCTCGACTGGCGCGCCAAGGGCGCCCGCCAGTTCAAGGCCGTGTTGCAGGGCACCCCTCAGATGATCGGCGGCAGCGACTACGTGGTGGTCGACCAGGCGGTCAAAGCGCGCACGGTGCAGAGGTTCCTCAGCCACTAGGCGCGTCACGGAGTCACGCTCGCCTGAGCCGGCGACGACGAAGTCGGTCGACGGGACTAGGCGCCCGACGAAGTCACGCATGCCTGAGCGGCGACGACGAAGTCGGTCGACGGCCTAGGCGGTCCTATCCCCGAGTAGTCGCGCGACCGAATCGGCGCCGCGCTTCGGCGACGTCCGCCGACCTGGGGCCGCCGCCGGCCCCGCGTCAGCGCCCCGCGTCGCCGCGCGAGCGGATCTTGCGCCAGCGCTCGCGGTTGCTCATGACGATCACCGCGAGCAGCGCCACGACGGCCGGCAGATAGAGGTAGTTGTCGATGCCGATGGGCGCGAAGGCCACGTAGAACGCCACCAGCAGGGCGGCGATGACGCGCACCGAGTGCCGGCGCCCCGGAGCCGCCACCCGCGCCGCCAAGGGCAGCGCCGCCTCGAGCGTGGGCGCCAGCACCACGATCGCCCGGCGCACCGACGCCTGATCGCTCGTCGCCAGGCTGTAGATGCCGGCCAGAGCCGCCAGCACCACCGCTGCGACCTCGACGCGCCCGATGGTCAGCCAGGCCGGGCCGCGGCGCCCCACGTCAGTAGTCGACCCGCAGCAGGGCGAGGCCGCGGGCGGGCGCGGTGCGACCGAGCTCGGCGCGCCGTCCGCCGGCCAGTCCCGCCGATAGCGTCGCCAAGCTCAGGCGGCCCTGTGCGACGTCGACCATCGAGCCCACCGCGACCCGCACCATGTTGTGCAGGAAGCTGTCGGCGGTGATCTCGAACTGAGCCTCGCGGCCGTCGGACGCCAGGCGCCACGACGTGCCGGCGACCGTGCGCTCGCAGGTGCGGTAAAAGCGCGCCGACGAGGTCAGCGCCGAGAAGTCGTGACGGCCCACGAACAGAGCGGCGGCCGCCTGCAGAAGGTCGAGCTCGACCGCGCCGCGCACATCCCACACGTACAGGCGCTCGAAGACCGGCCTTGAACCGGGCAGCCAGAGCCGGTAGCGATAGGTGCGCGCGGCGGCCGCGCGCGCGTCGAACCCGTCGGGCGCCCGCGACACGCCCGCCACCGAGATCTCGCCGGGCAGCAGGGCGTTCAGGGCCAGCCGCAGGCGATGAGGCTCGACGACGCCGGCCGACGCGCCGAACGACGCCACCTGAGCGATCGCATGCACACCGGCGTCGGTGCGCCCCGCGACGCTCAACCGCACGGGCTCGCGCAGCACCGTCGCCAGGGCGACCGCGAGCTCGCCCTCGACGGTGCGCCGCCCGGGCTGCCGGGCCCAGCCGTCGAACGGCGTGCCATCGTAGGCCAGATCGATCCGCCACGACTCCGAAGAGGCGGCCACTCTAGATCAGCTCCGCGAGCACAACGACCGCCACGACGGCCACGAGCAGCACGGCGTCGCGCCGATGAGCCCGCAGCGGGTGCATGTGGGTGCGCGGCGCGCCCGGCAGGTAGCAGCGCGCGTCCATCGCCAAGGCGAGCTCGTCGGCCCGGCGAAAGCTCAAGATGAACAGCGGCACGAGCACCGGCACCAGCGCGCGCGCGCGGCGCAGCGGCCCGCCCCGGTTGAAGCTCGCTCCGCGGGCCCGCTGGGCCTTCATGATGGTGTCGATCTCCTGCAGCAGGGTGGGAATGAAGCGCAAGGCGATGGTGACCATGAGCGCCAGCTCCTCAGTGGGCACGCGCAGGCGGCGCAGGGGTCGGCCCAGCCAGGCGAGCGCATCGGTGAGCGCGATGGGCGGCGTCGTCAGGGTGAGCAGCAGGCTGGCGACGACCAGCACCACAAGGCGCAGGCTCAGATAGCCGGCAATGGCGAGACCGCGCGTTGACAGGTGGAGCGGCCCGAACGTGTAAAAGGCGTGTCCGGGCGTGAAGATGAGCTGCACGACGAAGGTGAGGACCAGCAGCCAGGCCACTGGGCGCAAGCCACGCGCGACCCACCCCAGTGGTACGCCGCTGAGCAGCAGGCCGGCCGCCGCCGCCAGTCCGTAGACCGCCAGACCGGCAAACGAGGAACGCACAAACAGGCCGACGACGAGCAACGTGACGGCGACCACCTTGCAGCGCGGGTCGAGACGGTGGATCAGCGACGGCCGTGGATAGTACTGGGCGATCGCCATCCTCAATGCGAGCACCACCGTTGCGCGCCGCTCACGACAGAGCCTCGGCGGCGGCGGCGGGGGGTTGGGGGGGGGGGGGGGGGCGCCGGCCCCGCCCCCCCGCCGCCCGCGGGGCCCCGGGCCACCCCGGGGCGAGAGGGAG
>Ga0302320_10026215_pt1 | contig 11299 bp, 6 predicted proteins | sample Bog_T0_3_FD_202130 | JGI IMG/M metagenome (GOLD analysis project Ga0302320, IMG submission 202130) | Peat permafrost microbial communities from Stordalen Mire near Abisko, Sweden - Bog_T0_3 | ecosystem: Environmental > Terrestrial > Soil > Wetlands > Peat | place: Sweden: Abisko, Stordalen Mire... | reverse complement strand
AAAATTTTTTTTTTTTTTTTTTTTTTTTTTATTTTTAAAATTTTTTTCGGATTTTTTAATATTCCGGCATTATTACTTATGAATTTTATTTTAAAATCAATAAATTTTTAAGCTAGAGGTGGAGTAATTTTTTTCATTTTTTTTTTCTTATTTAATTATTGAGATTAAACCGAAATTATTTCTTCAATCCCTTTTGAATCATCATGAATATTAATCCGAAATCAATATCAGACGGGTTTCTCTATAATCGCCTTTATTCCTTTGAAGAGGGTGCTAAAGAAAAATCAGTTTCCAATCGGATTCCATCACCCATTCAGGAGATCGAACCCTTTGATCCAGCTGAATATTGGGAAGCTATCAATGATCGAGATAAACGAATAGAAGCATTATATAACCAAAACGAAGCCCTATCGCTCGACAAAGCAGAACACATGAAGAAAAACCTCACCCTCATCCAAGAAACAGAGAGTTTAAAAAACAAAATTTATGAAATGGAACAAGAATACGCCGAATCCTGCAGAAAATATGAGAGAAATATCGCCAATTTAGAGAGAAAACTCTTGGAAATCAATGACAAATTGGAAAAAAGTACCAAATTGATCGAAACTTTCGAGGAAAACAGCAAAATTCTTGAAAATTTAGTTCACAACTGCAAGAACGAAGGCGAAATTTCCGAAGAAACTGTGGATTTTCAGGCCAATTTAGAAAAAAACTTCGAACAAATGCAGATGATTGAAACAGCCAGTGCCACAATTTATAAGGAGACCATCGAGACTTTGAAGAAGGGATACGAGGAAAAACTTGAAGATGTGAAGAAGAATTACGAGGAAAAGCTGAAAATCAAAGAAAAATCTGAAGAAAATAAGGAAGACTTGGAGCAAAAACTTGAGAAAATGGGTGAAATTTGCACTCAAATGAGTCTTTTTGAAGAAAAAGCTAAGAGTTTGGGGTACACAGGAATTGATGAGGCTTTGGAACAAAATAAATTACTTTGGGAGGAAATTAAAAGCTTGCGAAAAACGCAAGAAACTTATAAAAATGAAAACGAGCAATTGCATCATGAATTAGACTCTTTTGTCGAGAAAATAGAGAAGAAAGAAAATGATTTCAAAGAGGTTTTATTGGAGAAAGAAAACCTTCTTCAAGCTGAAACACAGAAAAAAATTGAAGAAAAAGAACTCGAATTCAAAGGAAAAAAGCATGAATTTGAAAGTAGGATTAAAGTTTTGGCACTTGAAATTGAGAAAAATAAACAAAATTTGGATGAAATTCAAGTTAAATATGAAGAAAATCTACAAAAAATGAACAAAGACTCAGAAGCCATGGATAAAATGAAGCAGGCTTTAGAAATTAACGAGAGAAATAATAGAGAATACCTCAATGAAATCGCCAATATAAAATCAAGCAAAATAAAACACGCCAAGATTTTAATGGGAATTGTCCAAGCGATCAAAAATGTGAAAAAGGACTTGGAAGAAATGAAGAAAAGTCCTCGGAAATACAATAAATCTCTTGAAAATCAGGTCTTCACAGAGTTGAAGAATTTTTTCTCTGATTTCCAAACCAAATTTCTAACAAATAAAAAGGAATACCAAAATCAAAAGGATTCGCTGAATGTTTCGAGAAATTTGACGATTTCTTTGAATTATGAAAAGAAATCCCCTAATTTCAATGATAAAAACAAAAGAATAGTTTCAGCAAGACCTATTTTCGTCGATGTTCAAGACTTTTCTGAATTCGTACAATTGAAAGAGAGCGTGCAGAAGCTAACCCATCAGAAGTCGGAGAAAAATGAAGAAAAAATCAGCAAAGAATTAAAGGATTTGAAAGAAAACTTTTCTTCTCTTCAAGGAGAACATATGAAAATCGCAGAAATAGTGGATGAAAGCTTGAAGGGAGGGTCCAACAAAGTGAAAAATGAATTCATTCTATTCAATTATTTCGAGAAACTTTTCGATAGATTATCTTTATCTTTGCAAAAAGAAAATGAAATCAAATCTATGATCTCCGTTTTAGATGAGAAATTCGATCGCAACTTTAAGGAGCCTGGATTAAGAACGTTTGAATTGGAAACTATGAAAACGAAAAACCTGAGACTTATTCAAGAGTTGCAAGAGAAAAGCGAGGCTTTAATTAATGTTGAAAATGAGAGAAACGATTATAAAAAAACTTGCAAAGATCTTCAAATTCAATTGGATTTCAAGAAGGTTCAGAATAAATATAGTCAAGAAACTCAAGAAACTCAAAACAATACTAATAAAACAGCGAACTATGATGTTTCTGAAATTTATCAGAAATATCTCAAGACGAAGCCTATGAATATGATAAGACAAACTGAGATTCCAGTGAAGCATTCGAATGGCACACCCCGAACACCTAACGGGAAAGATGTGAATAAGACGATAGCCAAGATCATTCAGGACAATCAAAGAACAAAGAATGGAAAGTTGAATGTTTCCAAGGACTCTTCTAAAGATGGCATTCATTATATATGACCTTTATTTTAAAAATAATTAAGTATAAAAAGAAAATTTTGTAAAATGAAAATAATAAAAGAAAAAAATTATTTTATAGGAATTAAAATCTCATCTTATAACAATATTAAAAGAAAAAAAAAGATTTTCTCTTGAAAAATGGAAGCACGCAAAGTTGGCAAAAAATCCAAAAGATCCAAAAACCTGAAGTCTCCAGATCTATCTGATGATGATGACAAAATGTCAATTGAAGATGAAGAAATTGATTGCACAACCAAGAAACAAGCAAAGGGCACAGAAGATGATTGGGAAGATGAGGAGATCACTGTGGAGTTTGAATTTTATGAGCCAAATCCAACTCAATTTTTTTCCATAAAATCTTTAATTAACGGTTATTTGGACGGGCTCAGCTACAGATCCTCTGACTTAGCCCAATTAATTATCGAACAAAAGGATTTGGGAACCATGATCGGAACAGCAGATGATGAAGAGGAGGAAAACACAATAAAAAACATGCCCAAAGATAAGACAATTTTAGGGTTCGCGACCTTGATGAGTTTTCAACAATATCATAAACAGAAGGTTTTTGAAGAAATAATTAAATATGTCGAGGAAAAAAGCAAAAAACATAATGATAGACATGATGAATTCATCAAAATCCTTCATGAAAAAAATGTTGGACTTTTGATAAATGAAAGGTTTTTTCAAAGATAAGAAGACTCTAAATTTTTAATTTTATAAGAATCATTAATTTGAGTCCCAAATTGGTTCCCATGCTTCATGGACAAATATTAAAGGATCTTGAAGGGAATCAAAATCAAGGCCCTCTTGGAAAAAACCAAATCTTTCTCAACTTCGATTATATACTATGTGTTACAAAGTATTACATAAAATGTTAATTTGTGGGAATTAAACATAAATTTTAAGGATTTTTAAGGATATTTCGATTCCAGCAGCCAAAAAAAAGAAAAACGAAATCAATTTCAAAGAATTTATATTCCAAAAATTCGAAGACTTCGCATTTGTTCAGGTTTTTTTCATTTTTTGAAATTTACATTTAAATATCTATTCTTTAGAAATCCATTAATTTCATGTTTCCGGGCGCTACTTCAAAAAATAATGCTGGTATCACGAATTTAGAAGCAGAAAATAACAAAGAACAATGTTATCGACTAGTATTTTTTTAAATTACGCAAATAAAAATTTATTTTTTAAGATTTGGCTCATTCCTATGAAAGAATTCGAAGAAACAGTGAAAGGATTGAATCAATATTTAGAGGGTTAAGACATAAATAAGTTTTTAAGAAAACCTTAGAGAAATCTTGAATTATAATCGGCTTTTAGATCTTATTCATTAACAAGCTCGTGTAGCTCAGCCGGTAGAGCGCCAGGCTGTTAACCTGTAGGTCCGTGGTTCGAACCCACGCATGAGCGAATTTTTTATTTTTTTTACAATTTAATAAAAAAAATTTTAATCCAAATTTAATATTTTTTTCTTTCATTTTCAGTCAAATACATTTTATTTGATGGATTTTGGAGTTTGGGTTTAGAAAATGTGTGAAAAAATCATTTTTAAAAGAAAAAAACAAAAACAAAAACTTTTAAGTTTCGAATTTTTCTATCTATTTATAAAATTCCTTTGTGTTCTTTTAAAACTTTAATCTATTGAAGAAGAATCTCAAATGAGCTCCTTTGTCGGTTGAGCTTTTGACGGCAGGCAAGGCTCGGTATTTGTCCTGTAAGGCTACTTTTAACGATTTTCTAAGCTCGTTCCTTTTTTCTCCTTGCAATTTATCTTCGGTGACCAAGTTTTTGAAGTCGATTTCTCCTGTGATTTGATATCTAAAAAGAAAAAACCGAAAATCTAATAAAAAGAAGTAATTTTGTCCACCTTGTTGGCATCAAATGGTTTAGGTTGACGTATTTCACAAAAGGCTTGATATTAGTTCTTTTTAAGATTTTTTTCTGGTTCATTCTCTTGGTCACTTTTCGGGGATATCTCTCAATGCCAGCAACCAAAGCGAAGCCGAATTTCTTGTCCTAAGCAGATTTCAGAGATTTTGCCTGTTTTTTAAATTTTTAAGTAGGATTCTTACTTTTGTGCCTTCTTCATTGCATTTTATTATCACTGCCTTTTTCCCGGCTTGTCTTCCGGCCAAAATAATCACAACTCGCCCATATTTCAAACTAGAAAGCAAAAAAAAAGTGAATGAAGCTTGAGGGGTTTAAAAAAAAAGTACAATTTGCCCATTAGATCAGCTTGATGGTGAAAAAATTTTTAGGTTTATATTTCTTTAAGCAGAAATTTTATTAAAAAACAAAGATATTCCTTATTTAAGATTTTGGAGTTTTTTTTTTCAAGCTTTTTTTTTGTAATTTAATTTATTTTAGAAATGAAAAAAATTATTTCATTTCTTTAAGTTTTATCATCATTCAAATCAAATATATACCTTTCCAAATAATACTTTAGCAATAAATTTTTTGATAAATGAATTTTTGTTTTTACTTCTAAAATACCTTCTAACTCCTCCTTATTTGGTATTTAAATAGATTTTGTTTTTGTTTTTTATCTATAGTAAATTGTTCAAATTTTGGAGATTTTTAAAAAAGTTAGGTTTATTTTATTTGAAATACATACAAAAACATTTTTTGAAGAAATAACATTATACAAATAAAAAATATTCGTTTTTTGAAATATTAAATTGGGGAAGAAAATGTCATCACCTATCATGTTGGTTTTTTTTGATATAGTTTGTTTTATTTACGTAATGGTTGGTTTGGCCTATCTCGTGAACAATTTTTTGATGCGTAAACACGATTTTTTCTTTTTTCCTTTTTTTTAATTTCTCTATTTAAAGCTTGTCTCGAAATAATTTGTCGCAAATGTGATTTTCGGGAACACACCGCTGGCATATTGTTGGCATTGGGTTGTTCAGTTTTCGAAATGACAACTAATATTTTCGCCTGTTTCAACGAAGATAAAGAAATGGTTCAATTTGGTTTAGGCATAATCGTGGGTTCAGGCGTTTTTGGTGAGTTTTTCTTTAATTTCATATTAAACAACTCATTTGTTTCCAATAAAATATAGATTTCACTCTGTGTTTTGGCATTGCTTCAATTTTTTCCAATTTTTATCATAAGGACGTCAAATACTTTCACCTTCAAACTTTACTCCGGGACATTTATTTCTATATATTGTCTTTAATATATATCGTATATATTTGTTGGGACTTCAAAGTGACTTTGATGGAATCAGCGATTTTAGTCAGTCTTTACCCAGGATATTTAGCCTTTTCTTATTATTCAAGTTCCATTGAGGAGAAGAGTCTTAGCGTTGAAAATGAAAGCATTAGCAATACCTCAACTATCAAGAAAAGTCTGCCATGGACAAGGTAGAAAATTAGCCGTTTTTGTGAAAATTTTCCATGTTTAGAATTTATAGCAATTTGAAAAAGAACCCATATAATATTTATAATTCTGATTATAAGTTCGATTTCGAAGAGAGAGAAGCTGCCAAAAAGAAAAATTCTGATCCCAGTAAAAAAAAATTATATTATTTAAGAAATTAAAAGTAAATTTTTTGCAGTTGATGATGAAGATGAAGAAAGCATGCTTCTATTGAATGAAACTACTTCGAACCAGAATCCAAAGAGTATTTGTTTTGATTGCTGCAAGCATATTTTCAATTTCATCAAAGCCCCCTGGCGTTTGCTATTTTCCAACACAATTTTTTATGAAAACTATTCCTTCCTGGCATTTGCGACGATTCTTTTCTATTGCACTTTGTTGTCAAGATATTTGATTTATTCAGTAGAATTAGTTGTTAATACTTTGCCTTTATCTCATGTTTTCGTGGGGCTCACATTTGCATCTTGGGGTGGAAATATTTCTGGTAAAATTATTTATTTTATTTATTGTAGTTTTTATTAAATAATGAAATCATTGCAAATAACTTCTTTTTTTTAAAAAAGATGTCGCAAATGCCACCATTTCAGCTAAAAATTGCAAAATAGAACTGGTAACCTCGACCGTAATTGGAAGCCAAATTGTGAATTTGCAGTTATGTTTGGGGATTCCTTGGATTTTATCAAATATATTGTATGGACCGATTTTATTTTCTGATGTGACACTCTTTAATTCGATTTTGGCGATTTTCATCATCGTTCTTTTGACACTCACATTGATGTGTCTGTCAAAGTATAGGTTGAGTTTATGGTTGGGACTTGAATTAGTAATTCTTTATGTTTTTTATATTATTTTCGAGTTCTATCAAACATTTTCAAAATCAAAATAAAAAAACATTCGATTTTTAATTTGTAATTTGACTTTCAAAAATACAATAATTTCAGAATTTTCCTCTCTTTTTTTTTGTTTAATACGTGAAATATGTAATTTTGATTTCTCGGATATTTATTCGTTCAAATTCGAAGCTTAAAACAAAAATCACAAAATATGTCTGAAAAACTTGAATTTGAGCAAATTCCATCAAAACCTAGTTTGAGCTTCGGCTATGAAATCGAAGTTACAGCTTCGATCGAAGATTATCAAGATAAAGCTGCAAACCTTCCAATAGAAGATCTGAAGAATATGCTAAAAGGTCGAAATAAAGAAAATGAAGCCATAAAAATAGAGAATGCCCCACTTAAAAACAGGCAATCTCAACAAGAGATCGAAAATTATGAAGAGATCGAGAAAGATGAAATAATTCAAAGCATAGGCTATGAGAATTTCACAGCAAATGAAAACATATTCGCGAGGCTGTTTTTCCTAAACTACTATAAATTGCTTTCTCATATAAAAAAAACGGTGTATGCAATGAAAAAGAGTCTATCAATAATAGACTTCCCTTTGCTTTCCAAGGATGAGCAATTATACATTTATTTGGAGAAAACAAAGAAAAAACTCATTTTATATTCAAAACTGACGAAAATGGCGCTCTTGAAGTCACTTTTCTTTGTTTTTAGCAGAGATGTGATAATTTTACTTATAACTAACATTTTTTTCATGGCTTTGGTTGGAATTAATTCCATTATCCTAAAATTCATCATAGTTTCTGTCGGTATGCAAAATACTCATGATGCTTTTATGTGGACAGGGGTGTTGATTTCTTTGCTTTTTATTAAGGCTGTGATCTTGCATAATTCGCAATTAGGCACCACCAACTTTTCCACGAAATTGAGACTTGTGATCATTTCTCTCTTATATACAAAACTTGAAAAGATTTCATTTTATAACGCGCAAAAAGCAAACCTTGGGAAAATCATCAATATTATCTCTGGAGATATGAATACCTTAGAGATAAAAATGCTTTTTATGATGTTTTTCTTCTGCATTCCAGTAACGATCTTTACTTTCCTGACAATTTTATCTGTGAATTTTGGGGTTGTGCCCGCTTTCGCAAGCATTCTTCCCTCCATAATCGTGTTTTCGCTTTCAATCGCCTTACAAAAATCCAATGAAAACATGTATCGAAAAAGAAACCATTATACAGATGAAAGGATTAAACTGGCCAATGAAGTAATAGAAGGCATAAGACTCATTAAAATGTATGGGTGGGAAAGGCCTTTCAAAGAAATCATCGATAGGATCCGAAATATTGAAATAAAGCAGATTTTAAGAATAAACACAGCGAATTTCCTCGATAGAACACTAGCATTCGCCTCAACTTTTATATTGGCATTTATTCTGTTTATTGTGTATTATTCGCAAGGCAACGTTTTATCTGTGGATTTGGTGTTTTCAACACTTCAACTATTCGATATTTATAGAATTTATGTGTTTATGATGTTCGGAACAGGTTTTCAATTAGTCTTTGAAGTCAAAGTGATTCTTCAAAGAATAATCGATGTTCTTGAAATAGATGAACAAAAGCCATCAAATACTGAAATCCTTTCTTCCCAACCTTTGTCTGATGAAACTGCAATGCAATTTTCAAATTATGATGTATATTGGAGTCAATATGATTTGGAAAATAATAAGCCAGTCTTAAAGAAAATTTCCACTGTTTTCTTAAAAAACAAGACCTACGCTATCATAGGCAAAGTCGGTTCCGGAAAAACATCATTTCTTTATACTCTACTGCATGAAATTCCATATTCCAAAGGCCATTATTATAAGAACCCCTTGCTGTCTATAGCTTATGTTGAACAGGAACCCTTCATAATGGCAGCAAGTCTCCGGGCGAACATTCTTTTCGGGAAGCCTTTAAACTCGAATCTTTATAAGGAAGTGATTTATGCCTGTGCCTTGCATAAAGATTTCTTGAATTTCGAGAATGGAGATTTAACTGAAGTCGGGGAAAAGGGGGTGACCTTAAGTGGAGGGCAAAGAGCCAGAATAAGTCTCGCAAGAGCCCTTTATTCAGAAGCAGATATTTACCTTCTTGATGATCCTTTATCGGCTATAGATGCAAAAGTCGTACGACATGTCTTTAGAAAAGCAATTAAAGAGAAAATGAAAGGAAAATGTGTTATTTTAGTTACTCATCAAATCCAATTCATAGAAGAAGTCGATGAAGTCGTTTTATTGAATGAAGGATCTATAGAAAAACAAGGCAAACCTAATCTTTTCGTCGAAATAATTGAAGAATTTTCAAGGAAGAATGAAGAAATGGCGATGGCATTTGATAATTTGTCAAAGGATGAACTAGATAACATCGAAATTAAAATTGAGAACTATTATACGAAAGCTCAGATCTTGGAACATCATAAAAAACAAAGCATCAAAAGCAAACTTGTGCATCGCAAAACATTCGATGATTATGATTTTAACAAATTTTTCTCGAATAAAAATCAACTTTATAAGGATGAAGGCACCGAAAAACCAGAAAAAACTTTCACTATCATCTTGCGATATTTAAAACAATTGCATTCCCCAGGTTTTATTCTTTTGACTTTCATTTTTTTTGTTTGCGCGGAACTTGCTAGATTCGGAATTGTTCGAATTTTCGGGCTTTTTTCGACTATTGAGCCTGAAATGGTCTTCATTTATAATGGAGTGTTGATAGTTGTTTTCTTTATTTTATGTTTTCTGAAATTCCGTTTCGTGAGTTACTTGATATTACGAGCTAATAATAACATTCATCATTCTATGTTTCACAGCGTGATAAGAACAACAATTGAATTCTTCGACACGAATCCAACGGGCAGAACTTTGAACCGGTTTTCTAATGATATCAACATCATGGATAATGTCATGAATCTGACTTTGGGGGATCTGTTGGATTTGAGTTTTTATTATATTTCGATGTTAGTGACGATTTTTGTCTTGAATCCTTATTTTCTTGTTTTGGTTTTCGTCACAATCATTTTATATATTTCCCTCATGAGATACTTTTACATAGTTTTATCTGATTCCAAGAAAATTGACCTAGCAAATAAAAGCCCCATTTTCGCTTTTTTCTCCTCGACCGTTCAAGGATTGCTCAGTATTAAAATCTACAAAAAATACTCGTTTTTCCAGAGAAAATTCATGAATCTTGTGCATCATTATGCAAGATCGAACTATATGCATTATCGTGTGACAAGAACCTTCGCATTTTCCATAGAAATGATTTCAATTACCTTTACTTGCATTGCTATATGTCTGCTTATATTAATTATTGAGGATAGTTCTTATTTCGGGATGTGTCTAATTTATGTGATGTTGCTTGGAGAAGTGATTCAATGGTTTTTGCGTCAAATCATAGCCATAATCACCATTTTCAACAGCGTAGATCGAGCTTTGGCTTTCACCAACCTACCGAATGAAGGTAAAATGAGACGACAATACGATTCGGTTCTAATTTCAAGCAAAAAGCTTCAAAAGGATGATTTATGGGATCGAAAACGCATTCCATCCCATAAATTCTTGTCTGATTCACCACAATTACTTAAAATCTCAACCAGTGAAATCCCTTTGGTAATCAAGCAGGATTGGCCTCAATTTGGAGGTGTGATTTTCAACAATGTCTTTATGAAATATAGAGCTGGCACCCCCATGGTTTTGAAAGGTCTTTCATTTTCAATAGCACCAGGCGAAAAAGTCGGTTGTGTCGGTAGAACAGGAGCAGGCAAATCCTCGATAACTCAGGCATTATTCCGTTTGATTAATATGGAGAAACAAGAAGGCTCCTCTTTGAAAATTGATGGGGTTGATATCAGAGATATCGGGCTTCATACATTAAGGCATAGTATATCTATAATTCCTCAATTGCCCTTTGTGTTTTCAGGAACTATACGCAGAAATCTTGACCCTTTGAATGAATATACGGATGAGAAATTATGGGATGTATTGGAGGATGTGGAATTGAAAAAGGCTGTGGAGGCGCAACCTGAGAAACTATTAACTGATATGACGCAAAGCAATGCTGTTTTTTCAACTGGACAAAAACAATTGATTTGCCTGGCGAGAGCAATTTTAAAAAATAACAAGATCCTAATTCTTGATGAAGCAACAGCCAACGTAGATTTGGAAACTGATAAATTCATTCAGACGAAAATAAAGGAGAAGTTTAACAAATGCACCATGTTAACGATCGCACATCGGATTTTGACAATCGCTAATTATGATAAGGTGTTGGTGTTAGAAAAGGGAATGAGTAAAGAATTTGATCATCCGTTTAATTTACTCGTGAAGGAAGAAAATGACAAGGAAATTACTCAGGAAAGCTTCTTCGCTGAACTTGTCAGAAACACGGGAGAAGCTGTTTCGAAGCAGATTTTTGATTTGGCAAGGGAAAAATATTTCGAGAAAAAAATGAAATAAAAATTTAATAATTTTAATGATTTTAATGGAATTTCCTTTTAATCAAAGAAGTTTTTGGTTTGAAAAATCAAAATTTCATT
>Ga0302320_10026214_pt1 | contig 11299 bp, 11 predicted proteins | sample Bog_T0_3_FD_202130 | JGI IMG/M metagenome (GOLD analysis project Ga0302320, IMG submission 202130) | Peat permafrost microbial communities from Stordalen Mire near Abisko, Sweden - Bog_T0_3 | ecosystem: Environmental > Terrestrial > Soil > Wetlands > Peat | place: Sweden: Abisko, Stordalen Mire... | reverse complement strand
GCACCAGGAATCACCGTTGCTGACCGGTTGGAGTATCATTTCGAAAAACACCGGAGACCATATGAGTGGATCCTGGAGCTATCTCCAGAACGGGAAACCGCAGGGTCCCGTGACGGAAGAGGAAATGAAGCGGCTCCTCGGCACTGGACAGGTGCCCAGGGAGGGCCTGGTTTGGCGCCCGGGTCTTGCGGAATGGACCAAGGCGAGCCAGTTCCCGGAGCTGTTGCCTCCGAGCCCCGACCTTCCTGGGTCCGCGGCGCTGGACCCGGTGGGGCCAAGCCCCTTCGAGCCGCCCAGGGCCAACGTCCGATCGGTTCCCGAAACCTCGTCGCTCGAAGCCCAGGCCGCCGTCGCCGGGGCGCTGGAAGCCCTGCGTGCGACCAAGCCCTGGGCCCGCTTCATGGGGGTCCTCGGCGCCATCGGTATCGTGCTGATGGTCCTGGTTTCCCTCCTGGTGGCCTTCCTGGGCAAGGGCCCCTTCAAGGGGCTGCCGCCGCCGATGCGCATCGTGCTGCCGCTGGTCTACATCCTGTTTGGTGCGCTCCAGATTCCCCCCGTGGTCTACCTGAACCGGTACGCCAGCCGGATCAGCGTCCTCCTGCGCAGCCATGCGCCGGAGGATCTAACCAGGGCGCTGGAAGCCCAGAAAACCTTCTGGAGGTATGTGGGCATCTTCGCCCTGGTGGTGACGTGCCTGTACGTCCTCCTGATCCTGGGCGCCGTGGGGGTTGCCGCGGCTGCGGGTGCGCTGCGGCGGTTCTAGGTCGGTTGGTCGAGGGCCGTGGCTAGCTTTTCCTCATGGCCTCCAGGATCCGCTCCGGGGTCATGGGCAGCTCGAACACCCGCGCCCCCACGGCGTCGTAGATGGCGTTGGCCAGGACCGCGCCCATGCAGACGATGGGGGGCTCGCCGCCGCTCTGGGCATTCAGCTCAGGATTGTGGATGAGCACGGTCTCGATGGTCGGCAGCCAGGAGAACCGGGGGATCTGGTAGGTGTCGAAGTTCTCGTCCAGGATCCGGCCGTCCTTGAAGCGCAGGCCTTCGCTGAGGGCGTAGCCCAGGCCCATGGTGATGGACCCCTCCATCTGCTGGCGGGCGCCGTCGGGGTTGACGACCAGGCCCATGTCCTGGGCCAGGACCACCCGCTTCACCCGCACCTGGCCGGTTTTGCGGTCCACATCCACTTCGGCCATGGCCGCGGTGAGGGTGCCGCGCCAAGCGCCGCAGGCGACCCCCACCCCGCGCCCGGATGGGGCGGCGCCTGCCACCCAGCCGAACTTCTCCGCCGCCGCCTCCAGCACCCGGATCACCCGCTTGTCGGTGAGGTGGCGCAGGCGGAAGGCCAGGGGATCCACCTTGACCTTGGCGGCCAGGATGTCCATGTGGGACTCCCGGGCGAACACGTTGGTGTTGGCCGCCGGGGCCCGCCAGGCGCCGGTGGGGAAGGGGTGCAGGCCGGCGGCGCTGGTGCCGATGTCCCCGGAATCCCCGGTGGAGGCGAACCGCTTGGCGGGAAGGTCATAGCCAATCTCGGCCTCCCGGTCGCCGGTGCCGGACACCAGGCAGTCCCAGAAGGTGATGCGCCCGGCCTGGTCCAGCCCGGAGCGGATCTTCACCACCGCCGCCGGGCGGAAGGTGTCCAGGAAGAACTCTTCCCTGCGGTCCCAGACCACCTGCACCGGGGCGCCGGCCTTCATGGCCAGCCGCGCGGCTTCCACCGCCTGGGGCCCCGCGGCCTTGCCGCCGAAGGCGCCGCCGATGTGGGGGGTGATGATGCGCACCTTCTCGGCCGGGAGGCCGAGGGCCTCGGCCACCTGGGCCTTCACCGGGAACGGGGCCTGGACCCCGGCCCACACGGTCATCCTGCCGTCCTTCCACTGGGCCACCGCCGAATGCGGCTCGATGGCGGCGTGGGCCACGTAGGCGTTGAGGTAGTCCGCTTCCACCAGGGTGGCGGAGCGGGCTTCGGCGGCCTTCAGGTCACCCTCCTGGACCCCCACCTTGGCGCTGGCCGCCCGGTCCGCGAGGCGGCGGTAGATGGTGCGGTCGTCCAGGGCCGGCGGGGTGCCGTCGAAGGTGGCCTTGACCAGGCCCAGGGCCTTGCGCGCCTGGTCCGGGAACTCATGGAGGACCGCCACCAGGTTGCCGTCCCGCAGCACGCGCACGCCGGGCATTCGCTCGGCGGCGGAGGTGTCCGCGCTCTTGAGCTTGGCACCGTGGGCCGGAGGCCGCACGATGCAGGCGTGCAGCGTCCCGGGCAGCCCCTGGTCGGCGCTGAAGCGGGCGGTGCCGTTGATCTTCTCCAGGGCGTCCTTGCGGGGGGCGGACGTGCCCACCAGGGTGTAGGCCGACACCGGCTTGGGCTTGACGTCCGCCAGGTGGCGCTCGATGCGCTTGCCCTGGACCAGCTGGCCGTAGGCCACCTGCCGGGACGGATCACCCTTCACCGAGACCACGCCTTCCTTCACTTCCAGCCGGTCCGCCGGGACCTGGAGGCGCTCGCCGGCCATGAGCAGCAGCACGGCCCGGGCCTCGGCGGCCGCCCCGAGCAGCACTGGGCCGAACTGCCAGATGCTGAGGGAGCCGCCGGTCCCGCCGTCCCAGGGGCAGAGGTCGGTGTCGCCCATGAGCATGTCCACCCGCTCCAGGGGCACGTCCAGCTCCTCCGCCGCCAGCATGGCCAGGGAGGTCATGTTGCCCTGGCCCATCTCCACCTTGCCGACGAAGCAGCCCACCCGGCCGTCGGCGCCGATGCGCAGGTAGGCGTTGAAGTCCATGGGGTAGCCCGCGGGGCGGGTCGGAACCAGCTGGGGCGCGGCCAGGACCTCGGTGCGGAACAGGATGAACAGACCGGTGAGCCCAGTGGCCTTGAGGAACTCACGCCGCTTCACAGGGCACCTCCCATCTCTTTGCCGGCCGCTTCCACCGCGGCCAGGATCCGCACGTGGGCGCCGCACCGGCACAGGTTGCCTTCCAGTTGCTCCATGATCTCGGCCCGGGTGGCGCGGGGCTTCTTCTTGAGGAGGGCGTAGGCTGCCAGGATCATGCCGGGGGTGCAGTAGCCGCACTGGACGGCGTTGTGCTCCTGGAAGGCGCGCTGGACCGGATGCAGGGTCCCGCCCTGGCTCAACCCCTCGATGGTGAGCACGGACTTGCCGGCCACATCCGCCAGGGGGGTGGAGCAGGAGAAGATCGGCTCGCCGTTCGCCAGGACCGTGCAGGCGCCGCACAGGCCGGCGCCACAGCCCACCTTGGTGCCCGTGAGGCCCAGGTTGTGCCTGAGCACCCACACCAGCATCCGGCCGGGGTCCGCGGTGACCCGCACGGCCTTTCCGTTCAGGGTGAAAGAGGTGGTCTGCGCCATGGGGCACCTCCCTTATCTGGCCATGCAGACATTCCGTCCGGAGGAGCGGGCGGAAGGAGATGGAGAATGACTGGACTTTCTCCCCATTGGACCGGGCTTGTCAAGGGTTCTACCGCCGCTGCCCGGACAACGCCTCCCCAGCCGCCTCCGCTTCCGGCGCCCTCGCCGCCACCGACCTGGCGGAGTGGTCCCGCAGCCGTCGGGCCATCTCCTCCAGCATCTCCCGGACGATGCCCGGGAACTCCCGCAGCAGGGCCTCGAAGTTCTTGCCGTGGACGACCACGCACCGGCAGGGCTCCAGCGCCACGGCGCTGGCCGAGCGGTCCATGCCCAGGAGGAAGGTCATCTCCCCGAAGAACGAGCCCTTGCCCACCCGGGCCAGTTCCTGGCCGCCCTTGCGGATGCTGATGGTGCCCCCCAGCACGAAGAACATTTCGTCGCCGGGCTCGTCCTCCCGGCAGAACACCCAGCCGGCCGGGGCCTCCAGGATCAGGCGGTCGCGGCTGCGCACCGGCAGCCCCGCGCCGCCGTCCAGGAGCCTGCGGATGAGCAGGGCCTCCCCCCGGTGCAGGGCTGCCGCCACCTCCGCCCCCAGCAGCATCATCGCCAGGGAGTAATAGATCCAGAGCACCACCAGGAAGATGGAGCGGAAGGCGCCGAAGGCCACGCCGAAGCCGCCGTCGTAGGTCAGCAGGAGGACGAAGGCGGGCCGGAGCAGGTACCACAGCACGGCGGTGGCGAAGGCGCCCGCCAGCAGGTGGACCGGGTGGACCCGGGTGGTGAAGAAGGCGAACACCCCCCAGACCAGGGCCACGGTGACCGCGAAGGGGAGGACGAAGCCCAGCCACACCGGGAGGTGGATCCCCCCCGGGGTCCCGGTGAGGAACTCCACCAGCACGCCCGCGCCGGCCATCCCGGCCAGGCCCATGATGAAGCCCATTCCGATGCCCAGGTCCATGAGCTTGCCGGTGATGACGGGGCGCTCCACATGGATCTTGAACATGCCTTCCAGGACTTCCCGCAGGCTCCCCACCAGGGGGGTGAGGGTCCAGGCCAGCACCAGCACATTCAGGACTCCGGCGGTGCGGGGGTAGTTGGCGAGGTCGTGCACTTCCCGCAGGACCACCTCCCCGAACCGGGGCACCACCTGTTGGATCATTGCCGAGGTCTTCTCCAGGGCGGCGTGGGAGGAACCGATGCCCAGGCTCAGGATGAAGGTCAGCAGGAGCAGGGTGGGCAGCAGGGTGATGGTGCTGTAGAAGGCCAGGGACGATGCCTGGCGGAAGTCGGAGTTGTGCACGAAGGCATTGCCGGCTTCGCAGAGGATCATCCAGCCGTGGCACGCCACGTCCACGGGCCGCTGGTGCCATACCGGGGCTCGGAAGGCCATGGGATCGTTCCGTTCAGAGGAGACGCCCCGGGGAGCAGGCGCCGCTAGAAATGGTGTTCTCAAGTCCTTGCATAATCAATCCCCATTATTGAAGGGTTATGCTCCGGCTATTTGTCGCCCACCAGGCTGGCGGCCTCAAGACCGGTCTGGTTGATGGCCGCCGCCGACGCCGGGGAGGCCAGGAACCTGATCAGGGCCCGGCCGGCCTCCGCGGATCGGGCCCCGACCACCACCCCCGCGGAGTAGAGCGTGACGGTGTTGGCCTCGGCGGGAAGCACGCCGACCAGATCGATGCCCGGGACGGCCTTCAGTTCGGCCACCTGCTGGAATCCCAGCTCGGCTTCCCCCCTGGCCACAGAGAGGCCGACCGGGTCCGCCGGGATCATGCGCGACTTGTCCTTGATCTGCTCGGCGATGCCCAGCCTGGGGAACAGGACCTTGGAAAGGTAGACGCCGCTGGCGCTGTCGGAATAGGCGATGGATCGGGCTTTGAGCAGGGCCGTTTTCAGGGCGGCCACGGTGCTGATGTCCGGCTTCCGGGCCCCGGCGCGCACCGCGGCGCCGATCCTGGACCGGGCCAGGAGCACGCCGGAACCTGGAACCACCTTGCCCTGGCGCACCATGTCATCCAGGGCGTACCCGACCATCACGACCACGTCGATGGCTTCGCCGCGCTCCAGGCGCTTGGGGATGGCACCCGCGGTCTCGCCCATGGAAGGACCCCACTGGGTGATCAGATGGTGGCCGGTGGTCCGTTCGAACTCCGCCGCCAGCGCCTGGAAGGCCGGGGCGAAGCCGCCGGAGCTGACCACCCGGACCTCGTCGGCCAGGGCGGCGGCCGCCAGCGCCAGAGATGCCGCGCAAACCAGCGCGAGGTTCCAGATTCCCCTGAACAGCAGCATGGGACGCTCCTGGATGGTCGTTTGGTGCAATTATGGCATCCAGACTGCCCACAGGAGTCCTTAATGAGCGACACCCCCTTTCTGCTGCGGACCGACGACGGTGGCGTCACCACCCTGACCCTTGACCGGCCCCAGTCCCGCAACAGCCTGTCCCTGGGCATGCTGCGGGCCCTGCGCGGGGTCCTTTCCGAGATCGCCACGGATGAGGCCGCGCGGGTGGTGATCATCGCCGGGAGCGGGCCGGCCTTCTGCGCCGGCCACGACCTGAGGGAACTGCGCGACAGCAGCTACGACCCGGGCTATATCGACGCTCTCTTTGTGGAGTGCGCCGAGGTGATGCAGGCCATCATACACCTGCCCAAGCCGGTGATCGCCCGGGTCCATGGGGTCGCCACCGCCGCCGGCGCCCAGCTGGTGGCCAGCGCCGACCTGGCCTTCGCCGCCGAGGACGCGCGCTTCGCCACCCCCGGGGTGAACATCGGCCTGTTCTGCTCGACCCCCATGGTGGCCCTGTCCCGCAATGTGGCGCCCAAGCATGCCATGCAGATGCTGCTCACGGGCGACCTGATCGACGCCGCCACGGCGCTGCGCATCGGGCTGGTCAACGAGGTGGCGCCGCTGGCCGAACTGGAGGCCCGCACCCTGGCCTGCGCCCGGAAGCTGGCCGCCAAGTCCCCGCTGACGCTGGCCATCGGCAAGGAGGCCTTCTACCGCCAGGCCGAACTGCCGCTGGCAGAGGCCTACGACTATACCCGCGGGGTGATGGCGGAGAACCTGCGGGCCCAGGATGCGCGGGAAGGCATCGCCGCCTTCCTGGACAAGCGGCCGCCGGTGTGGCTAGGCCAGTGAATTCAGCGCCCTGGCCGCTTTCGGCGGTACCTGGGAAAGGATCATCCCCGCCACCATCAGGGCCCCTCCGGCGCCAAGCCGCCAGGTGAAGGGTTCGTGCAGCAGCAGCACCCCGCCCACCCCGGCGAACAGGGCTTCCATGGACAGGATGATCGAGGCATGGGCCGGGTGCGCGGTCTTCTGGGCGACGATCTGCAGCGTGTAGGCAACGCCGATGGACAGGAACCCGCCGTACATGATGGGGATGGCGGCGGCGGCGAGGCCTGCGAAGGGCGCGGGTTCCCGGAGCAGGGCCCCGGCGAGGCTGAGGATCGCGCAGGTGGCGAACTGGCCCGTGGCGATCTCCAGGGCCTCCATGCGCTGGACCAGGTGGTTGATCAGCAGGATGTGGCCGGCCCAGAAGAAGGCGCCAAGCAGTTCGAGACCGTCCCCCGGGGCCAGGGAGAAGCCGGCGCGGACGCTGAGGATCCAGAGACCGGCCAGGGCCAGGGCCGCGCTGACCCAGATGCGCGGGCCCAGGGCCCTGCCCAGGCACATGCCCATGACCGGGACGAGGATGACGTACAGGCAGGTGATGAAGCCGGCGTTCCCGGCGGAGGTGTGCACTAGGCCCGCCTGCTGGAGGTTCGCGGCGGTGAAGACCACGAGGCCCGCCAGGGCGGCCCAGGCGGCCCTGCGCGCCACGCTCAGGGGCTCGGCGCCGGGGTGGGGCCGGCCCTTGCGGGCGGTCCGGCGCTTGGATAACGCCAGCAGGGGCAGCAGCGACAGCGTGCCCAGCGCGAACCGCGCGGCGCTGAAGGCGAAGGGCCCGATCACGGCCATGCCGCTGCGCTGGGCCACGAAGGAGATGCCCCAGATGAAGGCGGTGGCCAGCAGCAGTCCATCGGTCCTGATCATGCCGTCGCGGCCTCTCCTCTCCGCGCGGGGCATCACAGCTTGCCGCTCTGCATCAGGGCGATGAAGGCCTGGATGTCCGGGGACCATTTCCTGCCCGTGGTGAGGGCCTGGATGAAGAAGTCCTCCGCGCCCTTGCGGTTCCCGGCGATGAGGCGCTGGACGCCCAGGTAGAAGAAGGCGTCCGCGCGCCGGGCCTTCACATCCGCGGCATCCTTGCCCTTGCCGGCCAGGGCCAGGACCCCCGCCTCGTCGAGCTTGCCCTGGCCCAGGCAGAAGCTGGAAAGCGTCCGCACCCAGTCGGTGGACGGATTGGCCTGGATGAAGGCCAGGAAGGACGCGGCGACGGCCTTGTCATCGGCCTTGGCCAGCCGCGTGACCAGCAGCAGGTGGAGGTACGGGTACTCGAAGGTGGGCAGGAGCTGGATGGTCTTCCGGAAATCGGCGGCGGCCTGCGTGAACTCGCCCCGGAACTGATGGATGCGGCCCCGGTCCCAGTAGGCGTCGCCGTAGCCCGGGTTTGTCGCGATCGCCTTGCCGTACAGGGAAAGGGCCAGGGTATAGTCGTTCTGGATCTTCGCCAGGTCGCCCAGCAGGTCGTAGGCCTCGCTGGCATTGGGATTCAGTTCGAGGGCCTTGTTCAGGTCGGCCGCCGCCTGCTCGTACCGGGGCGGGGACGTCCAGAAGCAGGTGCGCGCCCGGACGATATAGACCGAGGGGGATAGGGGAAACAGCTCGATCACCTTGCTGAAATCGGCAATGGCCGCCTCATAATTTCCCAGGGAGGCATAGGCGTTGCCCCGGCCGTAGTAGGCCCGGCCTGCCTCCTTTTTCGTAGCGCCGTCCGTGATCCGGCTGGTGAATACGCGCACGGCCTCGTGGGGATCCGGCTCCTGCGCGCCCGGGGCGGAGGCTGATGCCGTGAGGAGAAGCGCAGCCGTGGCGAGGGCGGGAATGACTTTCATCCTTGGAACATTATCATGGCCAATTACTATAGTGCTATGACAGGGACAGACCGCAGCTTCAGGACCACGGCCCTGATCATCGCCAGCGCGATGTTCATGGAACAGCTCGATTCCACCATCCTGGCCACGGCCCTGCCCACCATGGCCCGCAGTTTCAAGGTGGCTCCGCTGTACATGAGCGCGGGCCTCACCGCCTACCTGCTGGGCCTGGCCCTGTTCATCCCGGCCAGCGGCTATTTCGCCGACCGGTTCGGCGCGCGCCGGATCTTCCGCCTGGCCATCGCGGTGTTCACCGTCGGCTCGATCCTGTGCGGCCAGTCCCGGAGCCTGCCCTTCCTGGTGGCGGCCCGGCTGCTCCAGGGCATCGGCGGGGCCATGATGGTCCCGGTGGGACGGCTGGTGCTGCTGCGCACGGTCGCCCAGGAGGACCTGGTCTCGGCCATGTCCTGGCTGATGGTTCCCGCCCTCCTGGGGCCCGTGGTGGGACCGCCCCTGGGCGGCTTCCTCGTCACCTACCTGTCCTGGCGCTGGATCTTCTACATCAACGTGCCCATCGGGATCCTGGGCCTGTACCTGGCCACGAAATACATCGACGACATCAAGGAACCGGACCCGGGGCAGTTCGACCTGCGCGGCTTCCTGCTCTCCTCCATCTCCCTGTCGGGGCTGATGTACGGCCTGGAAATGACCAGCCGCGGGGGCGGGCTGGGACGGGTCACCGCGGGGATCATGGCGCTGGGCCTGGTCGCGGGCGTGGCCTACGTGCGCCATGCCCGCCGGGCGCCCAATCCGATCATCGACTTCCGGCTGATGCGCATCCCCACCTTCGGCATCTCGGTGATCGGCGGATCCCTCACCCGCATCACCGGCGGCGCGCTGCCCTTCCTGCTGCCGATGATGATGCAGCTGGGCTTCGGCTTCTCCGCGGCCCGGAGCGGCCTCATCACCTTCAGCACCGCGGCCGGATCGGTGCTCATGAAAGTGGTGACCGGTCCCATCCTGCGCCGGTTCGGGTTCCGCACCACCCTGGTCTGGAACGGCTTGATCGCCACCGGGTTCCTGGCCATCTGCGCCAGCTTCCGGCCCAGCTGGCCCATGCTGTGCATCAACCTGGTGCTGCTGGCGGGCGGGTTCTTCCAGTCGCTCCAGTTCACCGCCTACAACACGGTCGCCTACGCCGAGATTCCCCAGCTGCGCATGAGTTCCGCCACCAGCTTCTATGCCACCTTCCAGCAGCTCATGCTGTCCATGGGCATCTGCGTGTCGTCGGCGCTCCTGGCCCTGTCCATGTCCATCTCCGGGCACGGGTCGCCCCGCCTTTCCGACTTCACGGTGGCGTTCATCGGGGTGACCCTCATCTCCTTCCTGGCCTCGCCGGTGTGCGCCCAGCTGCCCAGGGACGCCGGGGCCGCCATGAGCGGTCACCGCCGGGAGGCACCGCTGGGCGAAGATTAGGTATAGGGTGCGCGGACCGGAGTGGCGGGCGGGGCCGCGCGGAGGTACTGCTCGGGCCAGGGGACCCCGCCGTCCCCCAGGGCCGCGGCGGCGTGCAGCGGCCAGCGGGGATCGCGCAGGAGTTCCCGGCCCAGCATGATCAGGTCGGCCTGCCCGGTGCGGAGGATGTGCTCGGCCTGGGCCGGCTGGGTGATCAGGCCGACGGCGCTGCTGGGTATGCCGGCCCCCTGCCGGACCTGCTGGGCGAACCCGGTCTGGTAGCCGGGTCCCAGCGGGATCTTGGCATGAGGCGCGGTGCCCCCCGACGAGACGTCGATCAGGTCGACTCCCAGCGGCCTGAGGCGGCGGGCCAGTTCCACGGTCTCGTCGACGTTCCAGCCGCCCTCCACCCAGTCCGTGGCGGAGACCCGGACGAACAGGGGCAGGCCCTCCGGCCAGACCGAGCGCACCGCGGCGGTGACTTCCAGCAGCATCCGGATCCGGTTCTCGAAACTGCCGCCGTAGAGATCCAGCCGCTGGTTGCTGAGCGGGGAAAGGAACTGGTGCATCAGGTAGCCGTGGGCGGCATGGATTTCCGCCACCTGGAAACCAGCGGTCAGGGCCCGTTCCGCGGCCGCGGCGAAGGCCTGGACCACTTCCCGGATCTGCTCCCCCGCCAGGGCGGCGGGATCCCGGTGCTGGGGATCGAAGGGGATCTCCGAGGGCGCCACGGTGTTCCATCCGCCCTCGCTCAACGGCACGGTGCCCGGCTGGGCCGACCCCGGCTTCCGGGTGTTGGCCTTGCGCCCGGCATGGGCCAGCTGGATGCCCGCCACCGCGCCCTGGGCGTTGATGAAGCGGCTGATCCGGCGCAGCGGTTCGATCTGGTGGTCGGACCACAGCCCCAGGTCCTCGGCGCTGATGCGCCCCTGGGGCTGGACGGCGGTCGCTTCGGTCATCACCAGCCCCGCCCCGCCCACCGCGAAGCCGCCCAGGTGCACCAGGTGCCAGTCATTGGCCAGTCCGTCCCGCGCCGAGTACTGGCACATCGGCGACACGGCGATGCGGTTGGGCAGGACCAGGGTTCTCAGGTGCAGCGGTTCGAACAGGCGGCTCATGGGGTGACCTCGCTGGAACAGGTCTGCCAGATATCAGGGTGGCCGTCCATCCCTTTTACCTGGTGCCAGCCTATCTGCCAGAGGTGCGGTCCGCCAAACCCACGCTGATGGGCAGCGAGTTCCATTACATCCTTCGCCCCGGCGCCCCGCCGTGGCTGTGGTACAGCGCTTTCCCAGGGGGCCCGCGAATCTCCTACAACTTCGACTCTGACGGCTGGATCCACAACCCCTAGTACTACTGTGTTAATTACACGAACGTATCGACCCCAATCGTAAGTTCTAGGCAAAGGAACTAACTTCTATCCCCCCAATCCTGTAAATCAGCGGCCATTCTTTTGATTCATGCCGCCGAGACTCAGGCTCAGAGCTTGACTCATGCGCCA
>Ga0302320_10026213_pt1 | contig 11299 bp, 11 predicted proteins | sample Bog_T0_3_FD_202130 | JGI IMG/M metagenome (GOLD analysis project Ga0302320, IMG submission 202130) | Peat permafrost microbial communities from Stordalen Mire near Abisko, Sweden - Bog_T0_3 | ecosystem: Environmental > Terrestrial > Soil > Wetlands > Peat | place: Sweden: Abisko, Stordalen Mire... | reverse complement strand
CGAGATGAAGCTGGCGAGCATCACCCACGTGGCTGATGCTCGCCAGCTTCATCTCGCGCAGCTCTCACAAAATCCACCCTGCGATCTGATCGTTACGCATTTCTTTCTGGACTGCCTGACCACCGGCGAGGTGCAATCTCTGGCATCGAACCTGCGCGGCGCTGTTTCCGCCGATGCCTTGTGGGTGGTCTCGGAGTTCTCGATTCCGACGACGAGGTTTGGCCGGCTGATCGCTCGTCCCCTGGTCGCGTGCCTTTATCTGGCTTTCGGCTGGCTCACCGGGCTCAGCGTCCGTACCCTGCCGGATCATCGATCCGCCCTGAACGCAGCGGGCTTCACTCTGAAAGAATGCCGCAACTGGCTCGGCGGCCTACTCGTCAGCGAACTTTGGTCAGCAGAGGCCGCTCAACCCCCTCCGCCGTGACCGAATAATCGTTTGATCTCCATTGAATTGTTAACGTTGTGTTAATATTGAGCCTCAAGGAGCGGAAAGACCCGCACATCACCTTCCCGTCCGATACCTCTCTATGAACCTCTACCTCATGCGCCACGCCAATGCCGGACTCGCTCGCGAGAACCCTGCTCTCGACGCCAAACGGGCTCTCATCAAGGAGGGCAAGGAGCAGTGCATGTTGATGGGCCGCATCCTGAGTACGCTCAAGGTGCAGGTAGATGTGGTCGTTTCCAGCCCGCTTAAGCGCGCGCTGCAGACCGCGCAGTTTGTCGGCACGGAGCTGGGCTACGATGCCAAAGTCGAAATCAGCAAGGCTCTTGGGCCCGATGCCGAATACGCCGATTTCCAGGAGTTGCTGGCCAAGTATGCCGACCGCGAGGGCGTGCTGATGGTGGGCCACAATCCCAACGTCTTCCAGTTTCTCGGCCGCCTGATCACGGGCAACGGTGGCGCTGCGATCCGTATGAGAAAGGGCTCAGTGGCCCGCGTCGATCTTGACCGGCATCCGCCGCTCTTGCGGTGGTTGATCGATCCGCGCATGGCCCGCTCCATCTACTTGAGCGTGGCGAAGAGTTCCCGGCCGAAGACCTCGCGGAAGTAATTCGCTTCCTTGCGCAGGCTCCAAAGCTCCAATTCCGCGCCCGTCCGTCCCTGCTCCACTTCCAGGTAGACCCGCTTTGGATAAAGCTTCACCCCCACGCGCAGCACGTCGGAGGCGCGATCCTGATTGAGCGCCTCCGCAAGCCGCAACAGCACCACGGCTCGATGCACATGTTTGTGCTCGTCGGCGGGGATATTGCGCAGCGCCCTGTCTCCTGGCTGGGGACGGCTTTTGCCGAGGTATCGCGCAATCGCCGAGACCATGGTTCGCTGCAATTGCGTATACCCGTAAATCTCAGAGCTGGAAATAATGTATTGCGTATGCCGGTGGTGCCCTTGATGGTTGATGAACTTTCCGGTTTCGCGCAGCATGGCCGCCGCCGCCAGCCAGACCTCGTATTCGGGTGGTAATTCGTGCAGAGCTTTCAGCTCTCTAAATAATTGCAGAGCGTGGGCGCGCACCGGCTCTGCCCGCCGAGGATCGACCCCGTAGCGCCGCGCTGTCGCCAGCACACTCTCCCACCGCTCCTGCTCGAACTCTCGATGCGCCGTGGCCCGCGCGTCCTGCTCGGCCAGCATCTGGGCCAAAATCCCGTCCCGCAGCCCCAGCGGTGAATAGCGAAATCCATCCAATCCGAAGCTCGACAGCAGTTCCGCAAAGACCTCGGCCCCGGCCACAATGATCTCCGCCCGCCGCGGTCCAATTCCGGGTACTGCTTCGCGCTCCGGCAGCGTCATTGTGGAGAGTTTTGTTGCCAGCTTGCGCACCTCGCGCGTTGGCGCCATCCCGCCTCCGCCAGCCCGGCCTAATTCGGCCATCTGCGTTTGATTCAGCCTGCCAACCACTTTTCCCGCAGATTTTCCGGTGAGCTTTCCCGAGCTCTTGCCTGCTTTGCCGTTCGCGAACTTCCCTCCCCCAGCGCATACCTCGCTCAGCGCCGCGGCAGTCCCAGAGGTAGCAATCGCCAGAGAGACGCCCGCCGGCTGAATTCTCTTGTGCGCCCGTCTTAACTCGCGGCCGATCCACTGCCGCATCCGCGCCAAACCCTCCGCCGGCGCAGGGTCGGCCGGCAGAAACTCCTCGGTGAGCCGCACCGCTCCCAGCGGCACACTGATCGTCTCCTTGATCCGCTTATGCTCTGAGAGCGTGATCTCACAGCTTCCCCCGCCCAAATCCACCAGCAGGACCTTGCCTCCCACGCCCGGCTCAGGGCCCATCGCTCCGCCCGCCATCACGCCCAGATGAATCAGCCGGCCTTCTTCCAGCCCAGAAATGATCTCCAGCGTCCAGCCCGTCTCCGCCTTGACCCACGCCTGAAACGCAGCAGCGTTGCGTGCATCCCGCACCGCCGCCGTGGCCACCACGCGAATCTGATCCACCCCGTGCAACTGCACCGCGCGCTGAAACCGCTTCAATGCCCTGAGCGTCGCCGCCATCGCCTCCGGCGAAACCAGCCCCGACTCAAAGACACTGGCCCCCAGCCGCGTCACCTCGCGATCCTCGGCCAGCGTCCGCAACTGGTGCGCCACAACCTTCGCAATCTTCAACCTGCATGAGTTTGAACCGATGTCGATAGCGGCAAAAGTAGGCATAGTTTTTTTGTGTTGCTCTCCGGGGAATGGAATCACTCTCTCGGTCAAGATACACGACTGCGCCCGGGGCTGTTGTGGAGATGTTGAGAACAGAGCGTGAACGAGAGTTCGCATGGCAAAGAGCCTACGCACGGCTCATTGCAAAGCGAGAACGCCGCCGCTGCGCATGGCCTCGATTTCCGTGTGGGTCTCATCGGCTGCCGTCCGCCGGTCGGGGTAGACGCGCGGCTCTGCGAAGTGCACCTCCGCGGTGAAGCCGGGAGCGCCCAGCGCTTTCCACAGATGGGGCAGAAACGGCGCATCGCCAAACCAGCACAGCTCCCGCTCCGGCGACCCATCTGCTGAGACATAGCGAACCGCTGCGGCCGTTACCGGCACGCGCGCAGCCACTGCCGGAGTGAAGAACCTGGAATGAAAACGCAGCAACTGGCTGCCGTCTGAACTGGTGCCCTCGGGAAAGAACAGCACCGGAATCGTGCCCTTGAGGCGTTCGGCGATCTGTTCGGTCACCAACTCGGCGCTGGCGCGGCTGGAGCGGTCGACGTAGAGCGTTCCGCCGGCGTTGGACATCCATCCAAAGAACGGCCAGCGGCGAATCTCGGCCTTGGAGACAAAGAAGCAGGGCACAACCGTGCCGTAGATCAGAATGTCGAGATAGCTGAGATGGTTTGAAACCAGCAAGCCACGCTCTGGCAGAGGCCCGGTGACCTTGTAACGGATGCCGAGGGCGGCCATCAACTGCTTGCCTGTGGCCTGGCCCCACAAGGCGCGGCGCTCCAGCGTGCGCGGGCCTTTGAGCCGTAGGAGCCAGAAACGAACAACGCAAAGGGCCAAAATCAATCCCAGCGTCACAGCGCGCCGGAACCGGCGCAGTCTCATTGAACCAGCGGAGCTAAAAAGCGGTTGCGCGCCGAGGGCGAAACCAGCTTGAGATCGAGCAAGGTCAGGAAGTCGATAGTGCCGAATTCGCGGTCCCAGGCCGGCGGGCCGGCTATGCGCGCGCCGATGGCGAGATAGGTCTTCAGCAGCTTGGGTACCTTGGCCTGAGCCGGAAGCGGCGATTCCGCCAAATTCGACTCCACATTGCAGGGCGACGGCTGTGCGTGCGCGCCCTCTGGCTCGATGGGACAGGCGTAAGCATCGGTCGGCAGGGTTTCAAACTCCGGCGAAACCCGGTAGTGCTCAAGCTGGCGATACATCTGCCAGCCCTCGGCCGGATCTTGCGAGTTCAATGAGGAACAACCGATCAGGTAACGCAGTCCCATGTTAGTAGCATACTGCGCAATCCCCCTCCACAGCAGCGTCAATACTTCGGGGGTGCGGTGTTCGCGGTCGATGGAGGCGCGGCCCAACTCGAGAATGCCGGGGCGGAGCGGCTCATAGACGGCAAAGCTGAACTCCTGCTCGGAGTAGTAACCCAGATTGCGCGCGGCAGAGATTCCGGACTGCATCCGGTAGGTGCCCACGATGCGCCGCGCCGGATTGTCCTCCAGCTTGTCCTCCACCAGAAGATGCTCGCAGCAGGGATCGAAGCAGTCGGTATCGAGGCCGGTGCGGTAGGAGCTCACCAGCCCCTCGCCCAACTCGATGTTGAAGACTTTGAAGCGCAAGCGGCAAGCAGCGTCGCGATCTTCCGTGGTCTCTGCGAGGCGCAGCCGATAGCGGCCCACCTCCGCACGAATACGCGGCGTGGATGGAACCGCGGGCAGAGAGGGAGCCAATGTGGGGAGAGGGATCTCCACCAGAGAGGTGGAACCAAGAGCTATATCCGAGGGTACTTTTTGACGCTCGTACGAGATCACGGGTGTAGTGTGCGCCCGGAACTGTCAAGATACGGTCAAACACGTGCGAATACAGTGCAAATACTTATCTAAGTCTTTAACTCGGCAGTAATATAACGGGCTCTCCTGCAAGAAAGTCCCTCGTGGAAGATGTAACTTGAGGGACTCCCTGCTACGAACAGCCACCGCAACAAACCTAGTTTGTGTAAATCCGCACGTAGTCCACCACCACTTGCGAGGGAAATACGGTGGTCGCGTTGGGAGAACCGGGCCATCTGCCGCCGACGGCGAGGTTCAGCAGGATAAACTCCGGACCGGAATCGAAAGGCCACGTTCCGGTCTGTGTATTCGGCGTGAAAGTGGCATAGACGTTGGTGGGACTGTCGACATAGTACTGAATCTGCGCCGGAGTCCAGATCATGCCGTAGGTATGCCAGGCCGTGGCGGAAAAGCCCGCTGGATGGTATTGAATTCCCCCATTGAGGTTGGTCCCATGGATAGAGCCCTGAACCCAGTCGAAGCCCTCATTGGCCGGATTGCTCCCGTTGATATGCTCCATCACGTCCAGTTCTCCGCAGGCCGGCCAGTTGACGGTAGCAATGCTGTTGCCCAGCAGCCAGAAGGCGGGCCACATGCCCTGCGATTCCGGCAACTGCATGCGCGCCTCAATGCGGCCATATTGGAAGCTGAACGCCCCTTGCGACTTCAACCTTGCCGAGGTGTAAACGCCAGCTGCGGGCTGCTCGGCCACGATATGTAGAGCACCGTCGGTTCCCACATACGCATTTGGGCTTGCGGGGTTGCACGGTGAAGCCGATGAGCCCCAGGAGCAGTAGTTCTCAAGCTCGTTGTTGCCAAAGCCGCTGTTGCCTGTATCGTAAGTCCACGTAGCAGGATTGGGCTGTGCATTTGTGACGCCGGAGTTCGAAAACTCGTCGGACCACACCAGTGTTCCCGAGGGGATGTTGGGTGTAAAGCCCTGGCTGATAGCGTCGCTGGCCGCATCGCCTGGGGCAATGGCAACGGCCTTGACTGTGAGATTCGAGGTCACCAGAAATGGCGCCTGATAAGTAAGTGTTTTCGAGGAATATTGGTCGGGTAAACTACCGTCCAAAGTATAGAGGATGGTTGCGCCGGTAGCATTCGAGGTCAAGCTCACGATCACGGCGCCATTCTGCGCTGCCACTGTTGTAATGTTTGGCGTCCGCGATAGTGACGGCAGTCCTCCGCAGCCAAAGCACTGGGTGGCGGCAGTGACAGAGCCACAACCGCACAAGAAGACACTCGACAAAAAAACCGCTGCCAGCATCGCCGCACTTGCCTGCATTGGAATCTCCACTGTTCGTGGGGACAGGCCGAAGCCCCTCCCGCCACAACCATCAGAGCACTGCTAGAATCCCTGCGTCAATCGCGCCTGGAAGGGGGCCGGCAAAAAACGAACGGCCGGGAGTGCCGCTGCCGTGAAGCAGTTGCACCCCGGCCATTCGAGGAGGACACCATGCTCTCAAGTCGCTGTATTTCCAATGTTGCACAACGGGGAGTAATGATCGGCTAAAGCGGAATCCGAATTGAATAAAAATCCGCTATGGCTGCATCTCGCAGCGATCCACAACATATTCTCCTTTTATTCTCCTATACTGGTTCGGTGACATTCGGGTTCCCATTCATCGAGCGGAAGCAGTTCGTGGTGACGTGCAAGCGGTGCCGCCGCGAGGTGCCGCCCGCGGTGCGCGAATTCCCTTTCCAATCCATCGTTGTATCGTGTCCTCTCTGCGGCGAGATGAGGCGGTACTTGCCGTCAGAGGTCTACCTGGGTACGCCACACGCGCTGGTTCGCAAGCAAGCGCATAGACAGCAATAGGCCTAAAGCCCCCGATGCTAAACTGAGCATTGTCCATGGCTGCCTCTCACCTATCCCATTCGCACCATTCGCCTCTGCCCGCCGCCTCCGTTAGCGATGCGCGGACTGCGCTGCTGAAGCGCGCCGCGCGCGCCGCGATGGATTATCTGGAGGGCGTGGACGCGCGCGGAGTTGCTCCGAGCCCTGAGGCAGTCGCCGCGCTGAGCGCGTTGCGGGGACCGCTGCCGCCGGGGCCGACCAGCGCGGAGGCCGTGCTGCATTTGCTGGATGCCTATGGCTCGCCGGCTACTGTCGCCAAGAACAATGGGCGCTTCTTTGGATTTGTGAATGGCGGCTGCTTGCCGACAGCGCTGGCGGCGAGTTGGCTGGTGAGCGCGTGGGACCAGAACGCGGCGTTCTATGTGCAGTCGCCAACGGCGATCGTGCTGGAAGAGATTGCGCTTGAATGGGTGCGGCAGTTGCTAGGCCTGCCTGAGGGAACGGGGGGCGCTGTGGTGACCGGCGCTACCATGGCCAACTTTACCGCCCTGGCCGCAGCGCGGCACGCCCTGCTGGAGCGCGCCGGCTGGGATGTGGAAGCCGATGGTTTGTTTGGAGCGCCGCCTATTACGGTGGTAGTGGGCGAAGAAGCTCATGCCTCTGTAACCAAGGCGCTGGGGCTGCTGGGGTTGGGTCGCAAGCGCGTAGTGCGCGTGCCGGTGGACGGGCAGGGCCGGATGAAAGCCGATGCGCTGCCTGCGCTGGATGAGCGGACCATTCTCTGCTTGCAGGCGGGCAACGTGAATACCGGCGCCTTCGATGCGGCGGCGGCGATTTGCCCGATGGCGCGAGCGGCCGGCGCGTGGATTCATGTGGATGGCGCCTTCGGGCTGTGGGCCGCGGCTTCGCCGGAATATCGGAAGTGGACCAAGGGCTTTGAGCAAGCCGACTCCTGGGCCACCGACGGGCATAAGTGGCCGAACATCGGCTACGACTGCGGGATTGCGCTGGTGCGCGACCCCGCCCAACTGCGCGCGGCCATGTCGATCCAGGCATCGTACCTGGCTTTGGGTGAACATCGCGAGCCTTCCGACTACAACCCTGAGCTTTCGCGGCGCGCGCGCGGCGTGGAACTGTGGGCTGGACTGCGTTCGCTGGGGCGGTCGGGAATGGCCGAGATTGTGGAGCGGACATCAGGCCACGCACGGCGGTTTGCCGCCGGTATCAAAGCCGCCGGGTTCCAGGTGCTGAACGACGTGGTCATCAATCAGGTGCTGGTTTCCTTTGGCACGGCGGAGCGGACATTGCGCGTGATTGCCCGCCTCCAGGCAGAGGGGACTTGCTGGTGCGGATCGACCGTTTGGCAGGGGCAAACCGCGATGCGCATCAGCGTGTCGTCGTGGGCGACGACGAAGGATGACGTGGAGCGCAGTCTTGCCGCGATGGTGAAGGCAGCGGAGGAGTAGGACTGGCTAAGTCTCCGACCGCGCGATTTCGTGCGTTGGGTTCTTGCTTTCCCAGGTCCCCAAAAGCGAGGGACCTGGGGCACCCATCATTAGTGCTGATCCAAGCGGTCAGAGACCTAGCGCTTTTTGTCCGCTTGACATCTACAACACGCTCGCTGAGGCTGATAGCCATGTACAAATTCATCCGTTTCAGTTGTATCGCGGCCATTCTGGCCTTTTCGATTGCGCCGCTCGCTCTAGCTCTTGAAAAGCAGCCTGCCTCGGTCTACCGAGCGCGGCGTGTGGCGCTCGCCGCAAAGCTGCATGGCGGCGTGGCTGTGCTGTTCGCCGCCGAGGAGCCGCAACTGGACTTCATGCCCTATCGCCAGGATGCGGATTTCTACTACCTGACGGGGTGGAATGAGCCGGGAGCGGCGCTGCTGATTGTGGGCGAGTCGACCCAGGCAGCGGCTCTCCGCGCATACAAGGAGATTCTGTTTTTGCCGACGCGCGACCTGCGCATGGAAAAGTACACTGGGGCCAAGATGGATGCGGCATCGCCAGGGGTAGTTGAAGCCACGGGCGTGGAAGCGGCGGAGCCGATGACGGAGATGGCAACGACGCTGAATCGGCTGATCGCCGCGGACAGGCGGCTCTTGCGGAACGTATGGCTGCAACCCGATTCTCCGCAGGCCAAGTCCCTGCTCGGGTACACCGCGGTGACGCTGGGGATGGATGCGAGCGGGCCGTCGCACGACGTGACCGAACTGACGCAGGAGTTGCGTATGGTCAAGGACGCTGGGGAGATTGCGCTGCTGCACAAGGCTTCGGACGCGTCGATCGTTGCGCAGCGCGCGATGATGCGCGCTGTGAAGCCGGGCGTGACCGAGCGGGCGCTGGCCGGCAAGATGACCGCTGTGTGGATGGAGAACGGCTGCGAGCGGGCGTCCTATGCGCCGATCGTAGGCTCGGGAATCAACTCGACCATTCTGCATTACTCCGAGAACACGCGAACGCTGGCGGATGGAGACATTCTGCTGGTAGATGCGGCCTGCGAGTACTCGATGTACGCATCGGACATAACGCGCACCGTGCCCGTCAACGGCCACTTTAGCGCGCGTCAGCGGGAGATTTACAACATCGTACTGGGAGCGCAGCAGGCAGCAATCGACGCGTTTGTGGCCGGCAAGTCGAAGATCAACGACCGCGACCGGCGCGATCCGGATTCGCTGGACAATGCGGCCTACAACTACATCAATACGCACGGCAAAGATCTGCACGGGCAGCCGCTGGGCCAGTACTGGCTGCATGGGCTGGGGCATCTGGTCGGCATCGACGTTCACGATCCTGCGGATTACCCCACACTCCTCAAGCCGGGGATGGTGTTTACCATTGAGCCGGGCGTGTACATTCCCGAGGAAAATCTGGGCGTGCGCATCGAGTGCGTCTTCCTGGTGGGCGCGGATGGCAAACTGATCGATCTGGTGGCTGCGCTGCCGCATACTGCCGAGGATGTTGAAGCGGCGATGCAGGGGAAGTAAGCAAGAGGGCGCAATGAATCAAGGGGACAAGATTCAGGTTGAACAGCTCGAAGCGCTCGACACCGCCTTTCGCGCGATGCTGATTCCATGCCTGGAAGAGTGTGCGCAAGGCCGCTCGGGGCTATTCGGCCAGAACGCTCATATTGTAGAGGCCGCACAGTACTTGGCTTGGCCCGAGGCGGATCGTGTGCGTGAGCTGGCAGTCTCAGTACAAACCATTCTGGCCCAGTCCGGTGAGCAGAATTCTCTTTGCGAAGAGTTTCTCGACCTGTGTACAATTCACGGAGAAAACAACCCTGGAGAACCGAAACTGGCGCGGGCGTTTCTGGCTCGAATCGATAAGGGTGAAGTGGGAACGAAGCCTACGGAGGAGAGACGGCCTTGGTAATTCTTCATGCATTTCTGGCACTGCTGGCTGGCTTTGCCATCATGGTTCTGGTCGTGATGGGATTTACGATGCTGCTGGCTCGCCTTGCGCCCAGTTGGGCAGGCATGGAGGGACCGCCGCAGCGCGGCTATATCTTCGCGGTTCTCGGCTACTCGTATCTGGCTACAGCTCTCGGTGGTTTCGTGACGGCGTGGCTGGCACAAGCCAATCCTCTGGAACACGTTCTGATCCTGGGGATTGTGGTCCTGCTGCTGAGCGGGCTGAGTGCGATTTTTTCGAAAAGCCAGCAGCCGACCTTGTACCAGATTGCGCTGGTGGCGATTATGCCGCTGGGAGTTCTGGCCGGGGGAATCGTTAGGCTCAAGGTGATGGGAATCTTGTAGAGTACTTCGCTCCTCACCCCCAAGGCCCTCAACTTGACTTGCCGTGGGATCAGTACCGATAACCATGGACAACGGACTTAGGAAGTTGTAGATCTTCCCGTCAGGCGCGTTGTTGATTTTGTTTAAACAATCCTGCGGTTTCTGCTGCGGCGTCGCCGTTATTTGGGACATCAATGAGATAGCGCACTGTCACAAAATCTCCGCCCTCCGTATCTCTATCTACTTTCGCATCGCACGGTCTAGTCGCGCGGCCTATTGGTCCTGTTCAAAGAATCGCGTTTCCAGTGGATTCTTTGGGTTCACGCGGATTATCGGATGAAGGTCGCGGGATAGACTTTCTGCGTATGTTTTGGCGTGCCAGTGCATAAAAAACGGAATCTCATCCAAGCCAGTGGTCGAGCTTCCCTTTGAGGGAAATTCGTAATGCAGTGTAACAAACGGGCATCCGCCGAACCAACCCGGCGCCACCACGGTCCAGTCCGTGAACGAGGCTTTGCTTCGCTCCCATCCGGAACTTTTGAAGAAACTGAACATCCGCAAAGCGCATTTGAAGAGATATACCAGAGGGACATCAATGGTGAGCCACCAACCCATTCGCTTACTCCTTAGAGTACCTATCGCGAGTTAGAATTGCGCTGCGATGGCGCACCCAGCATATACCGTGAGCTGGGCGACTGTCGCCGCTCCTGTTAGCAGCCGCAAAACATCCCTCGCGAACGTCAACATGGTTCCAGCTGTAGCGCCACTTATTATTTTGGCCGAGCGCTCAGCTTGTCGAGAACCCGCTTCAAATCATCTAGCTTCTGTCCGGCATCGCCGAGCTTGCCTTCCGATGTGAGGCGCTGGTAGTCCGAGAAATCCTTGCCAGCCTGGGAGATAAGCGTGTTGAGATCCTCAGCTGGTTTGGGCGCTCCTGCGGTTTCCGGCGCGGCATGGGGCGCTTCGGTCGAGCTGAGCGACGAAGTCTCCGAGCCAAAGAGCGAAGCCAGCGCGGCCTCGAAGGTTGGCGCATAGGCGAGACGGTCTTGCAGCGCGAGTACCACGAGACGCAACTCCGGCATGGGGCTTCGGTCCGCTTGCAGATAGATGGGTTCCGCATACAGCAGCGCACGTCCGCAAGGAATGACCAGGAGGCTGCCGCGGCGCACGTGCGAGCCCTGCTGATTCCACAAGGTCAACTGTCCTGAGAGCTGCGCATTCTGATCGATGCGCGACTCGATCTGCTGCGGCCCGTCAACGAGTTTAGTTTTAGGAAAGTCGTAAACCACCGATGT
>Ga0302320_10026211_pt1 | contig 11299 bp, 13 predicted proteins | sample Bog_T0_3_FD_202130 | JGI IMG/M metagenome (GOLD analysis project Ga0302320, IMG submission 202130) | Peat permafrost microbial communities from Stordalen Mire near Abisko, Sweden - Bog_T0_3 | ecosystem: Environmental > Terrestrial > Soil > Wetlands > Peat | place: Sweden: Abisko, Stordalen Mire... | reverse complement strand
CGGAGAGCACGGGCTCGGTAAACGGATCGAGCCATCAGATGGCGGTCTCGCTATCGTCGGGAACGGTGGGATGCTACGGCTACGTCCCCATTTTTATGGATACGGTTTATCACACGTTTGTTTTTCAAACCGAGGCGGGGAATAACAGCTGCCCGTAAGGTAGAGCACTGAGGTTGCTATCGGCACAAGTAAGAAGGCCAGTCTGAGAAATTGGATTGGCCTTTTCGTTTTACTGCTACACGGCGGCCTGCTTTTTGAAGCGAGTTTTTGCCTCGCACACTTAAAGGAGATTGAGATGCCCAAAGTTATTCTGACGGCACAGGTCGAAGATGCTGCCAAGTGGGAGGCTGGGTTCAGAACTCATGGCGATGTTTTTCGCGCCTACGGACTGCAGGCTCGAAGAATTTGGTTATCCACGTAAGTCACATCGCCCGCCGTCAACAGCAGGTTCCCCTTGTCTCGCTGCGCTCGCGCGTCGGAATTACAAACATTAAGGACTAGTGCGGAGGTCGAGTCCGGGGGACAGGGCGGGGGTGGCTGCGGCCCGATGGGGCTGAACCGCTGGACGCAAATCAAAATCAGGATCAAAGTCAAAAGCAAGAACAGCGGCAAAGGCAGCGGACGGGGGCGTCCGCTTTACACGATCAAAGGCATTGGACAGGAGTGTCCGATCCGCGTGAGCATACACACAATAAGCATACGCACAGGATTTATTTTTTGCGGGGTTTGAGGGATTGCCAATCTTCGTTGGTGAGGGCGCGGCCGAGAGCGGTGAATTCGCCGGCGCCCTGGAGGAATTCTCCGCCGTCCATGCGGATGACTTCACCGTTGATGTAAGAGGAACCGTCGCTGATGAGAAAGGCGGCGAGGTTCGCGAGTTCTTCGGTAGTACCGAAGCGGTGCATGGGGTTGCGATCAAGGGCGAGGGCTTCGAGGTCGGGACGCGGAAGGACGCGGGAGAATGCTCCTTGCGTAGGGATGGGGCCGGGAGCGATGGCGTTCATGCGGATGTTGCGATTGCCCCATTCGACGGCGAGGCTGCGGGTTAGAGCTTCGACTCCAGCTTTGGAGACGGCGGAGGGAACGACGTAGGCGGAACCAACGGGAGCGTAGGTCGCGGAGATGCTGAGCACGGTGGCTTTGTGATTGGCGGCGAGCCAGCGTTTTCCGCAGGCCATGGTGGCGTGAAGTGTGCCCATGAGGACGATGCCGATGACGGCGTCCCATGCGCGCGGGGAGAGATCTTCGGTGCGGGAGATGAAATTTCCGGCGGCGTTGTTGACGAGGACGTCGAGTGGGGCGTCGAGCCAGATGGTCTCGATCATTTTTTCTACAGCGTCGAGGTTGCGCACGTCGCAGGAGAGCGCGTGGATGGGGCCGTGCGGGGAGAGTTCGGAGGCGGTTTGTTGGAGGACTTCTTCGCGGCGTCCGCAGATGTAGACGGTGGCGCCGAGTTCGAGGAAGCGTTGGGCCATGGCCTTGCCGAGTCCGGTGCCGCCGCCGGTGATGAGGATGCGTTGGGAGTGGAGAAGGTCGGTACGAAACATTCGCTTCACCTCGAATTCTAAGTCAGTGTTGGCTAACAGCAGGTTCCTCACCGGGCTTCGCCCGATTCGGAATGACAAGAGTATAGGAGAGGGCTGGCTAATGGTTAATGTTGCAGGCAACGCGGAAGCCGTAGTCGGCGTAGTGGAACTCGGGAGGGATGCTGGAGCGGGCGGAGCAGCGGGAGACTTTGACGGCGTGGCGCCACGAGCCTCCGCGGGAGGATTTGCGTGGGGCATTTTTTAGGGCGAGTTCTGGGCCGCTGGGATTTCGTTCCGGGGAGGTGGCGTAGTAATTGGGATCGTACCAATCGCTGCACCATTCGTGAACGTTATCGCAAATGTTGCAGAGGCCGAAGGCGTTGGGAATATAGCGGGCCACGGGTTCGGGGCCGGTCTGCCAGCGAGTAGCGTAATCCGGAAGCGATTGTGGAGGTTCGTCTCCCCAGGGAAAATCTTTTTGTTCAAGGTCGCCGCGGGCGGCGCGCTCCCATTCGGCTTCGGTGGGAAGGCGGTAGGGGCGGGCGGTTTGCTGGGCGAGCCATTGGCAATAATGCTCGGCGTCGAACCAGGAGACCGCGGTGACGGGCTGCTGGGGATGATCAAAATTTTTATCGTTCCAGAAAGGCGGAGGGTGGGATGCGGTGGAGCGCAGGTAGAGAGCGTATTCGGAGTTGGTCACTTGCGTGGTAGCGAGAAAAAAAGTGTCGATCCGGACGCGGTGAACGGGACGTTCGCAATCCTGACCGGTGGAGGAGCCCATTAAGAACCAGGCGGCGGGGATGGAAGCGAGTTGTGGTTCGAGGAATTCCGGCGGGAGGTGGGATGCGGTGGCCATGGGGCGGCGAATGCGTCTAAATAAAGTTTAGCAGCGATTGGCGGCGAGGAAAATTCGACAGGGCATCTGACCTGTAAGGTTCTGTCATCCCGGGCGAAGAAGATCGTGCGCGGCGCGGACGATTTTCGCAGTCGAGGGACCTGCTGTCTGGCGGGGCGCGGTGGCGCTTGCTGCAGAAAGCAGGTCCCTCCACTCGCCAGTCGATCGGCTCCGCCGCTCGACTAGCTCGGTCGGGATGACAGGTTTCGAAAACTGGAAACGAGCACAATTACGCGATTGGCCGACGGCTAGAATTAATTTCGGTCGCGCTGAGGGCTGAAGAGTGCTTTCAGCAGCATGTTGACCAGGCTGAGGACGATTGCGCCCAGGAAAGCGGCGGTGAAAGTGCGGACCTGGAATCCAGGAGAGAGTAGCGCGGATGCGAGCTTGAGCATGAGCGCGTTGATGATGAACCAGAAGACGCCGAGAGTAAGAAGCGTGAGCGGGAAGGTGAGAACTTTCAGGACGGCGCCGATGGTGGCGTTGACGAATCCGATGACGAGGGCGGCGATGAGGGCTTCGACAAATCCGCTGACGTACATGCCGGGGATGAGGCGAGCGACGATCCAGACGGCGAGGGCGCTGAGGAGCCAGTTGAGTAGGAGGCGCATTGGGGAACTATATCAAGAGAACAAAATCTTTAACACAGCGTCACACGGGGTTTGCACGGAGGATCACGGGGTAGGGCTTGTTCTGCGTTAGACTGGCTGCGGGATCATTTTCTTTAGGAGAAATTTTATGTTTGAAAGTGCGTTGAGCGGAACTGAGTTTAAGAAACAACTGCAACAGGGGATTCCGAAGCTGGGGTTGTTCCTGAATTCGCATAGTCCTACGGTGGCGGAGCAACTGGCGCACAGCGGATATGACTGGCTGCTGGTAGATACGCAGCATGGGCCGATGCACAATGAAAAACTTTCGGCGATGTTGAGCGGGATTTCGAATGGCGGCGCGAAATCTTTAGTGAGGGTAGGCGCGTACAACGACCGTCCGGGGATTCAGCAGGCGCTGGACTTGGGAGCGGACGGCGTGCTGATCCCTTACATTAATACTGCTGAAGAGGCGCGGCAGGCGGTGAGTTGCACGAAGTATCCGACGGTGGGGACGCGGTCGGTTTATTTTCCGCAACGCAGCATGAATAAGGCGGGGCTGCTCGGCTATGCGGGGAACTTTAATAAAGATGGAATCGTGGCGCTGCAAGTCGAAACCGCTTCGTGCATCGAAAATATTGTGGAGATTGCGGCGGTGCCGGGAGTGGATATTTTATTTCTGGGGCAGAACGATTTGTGCATGTCGATGGGACTGTTTAATAAGTATGAGTTTCCGTTGATGTATACGTCCCCGGAACTGGATGCGGCGACGAAGAAGCTGATCGAGAATGCGCGGAAGAATAATGTAGTCCTCGGATTATTTTTGTTTGGGACGGCGCGCGTGGGAGAGTTTCTGGAAAAGGGATTTACGTTTATCAGCGTGGGGAATGATTTGCATCACGTGCTGACGCAGACTGCGGCGTATGTGAATGATGTGGAGAAGGTTTCGGTGGAGAAGGGGAAGGCGTGGAAGCGAAGGGGGACGGCGCTGTTTTAGGAAGTGCGAGACGACATGTGCGGGGACGAAACGTCCCCGCGACAGCCGGCGGGACGCCAGCGCTACGGCCCCGCGGTGAGCGATCTGGAGAGTGTGCGTGGAATTTTTGAGTGATGTTGAGGTGCGGGTGTTGGGGGCGTTGATTGAGAAGGATATTACGACGCCGGATTATTATCCGCTGTCGTTGAATGCGCTGGTGAATGCCTGCAATCAGAAAAACAACCGCGATCCGGTGATGGCGCTGGCTGAGGATGCGGTCCGGGCGGCGCTGGAATCGTTGCAGCGGCAGAGGCTGGCGGGTCCGGCGAGCGGAGCGGATGGGCGGGTGACGAAGTATGAACACCGGTTGCAGGAAGTTTTTAATTTTGACCGGAGGGAGACTGCGATTTTGTGCGTGTTGTTGCTGCGCGGAGCGCAGACTCCGGGCGAGCTGCGCGGGCGGACGGAGCGCATGTACAGGTTTGAGGAACTCGAGGATGTGCTGGGGACGATGGAGAAGTTGAGCCAGAGAGAACCTGCGCTGGTGGCCGTGTTGCCGCGGCAGCCCGGGACCAAGGAATCGCGGTATATGCATTTGTTGTCGGGAGGTGCGCCGGCGGAAGTTTTGCCGATAAGGGTGGCGGGTTCATCGGGCAGGGATCGAGTTGAGGCGTTGGAGGGTGAAGTGGCGGAGTTGCGGCGGGAAGTCGCTGAAATGCGGGATGCTTGGGCTGAATTTCGGAAGCAGTTTGAGTGAGAGCTTTTAATCGCGGAGTTCGCGGAGAAAAGTCCGCGGAGTTCGCGGAGAAGCATTTGTATCATCGAATGAATTGACAGTAGGAGGTTTTATGCGGCGGCGCGAATTTTTGGTTCGATCGGCGGCAGGGTTGGGCGGGGCGTGGCTTACGTCGAAAGGCGTGCTGCGCGCGCTGGCGGAGCAAAATCCGCTCAGAAAGTTTTCTGCAACTGATACGGTCACGCTGGGCAGTACTGGGATTAAGACGAGCCGTTTGGCGATGGGAACAGGGACCGTGGGGTATGACCATCATTCGAATCAGACTGCGCTCGGGGTCAAGGGGCTGTCGGAGTTGCTGCTGACAGGTTACGACCGCGGGCTGCGATTTTTTGATGCAGCGGATTCTTACGGCAGTCACGCACATGTAGCTGCGGCATTGAAGCAACTGCCGCGCGATAAGGTTACGGTGCTGACGAAGACGTGGGCGCGCGATGCGGCAGGAGTGCGCGCGGACCTGGACCGGTTCCGGCGCGAGTTGGGCACGGATTATCTGGACGCGTGCCTGATGCATTGCGTTACCGAGGCAGATTGGACGACGCGCTTTCGCGGGGCGATGGATGCGCTGGAGGAAGCGAAAGCGAAGGGCGTGATCCGGGCGCATGGGTGTTCGTGCCATAGCATTGAGGCGCTGCGGGCGGCGGCGAAATCTCCTTGGGTGGAGATTGATTTTGCGCGGATCAATCCGATTGGGTCGCACATGGATGGCGATCCGGGAACCGTGGTTGCAGTTTTGCGCGAGATGAAGGCGGCGGGAAAAGCTGTCGTCGGAATGAAGATTCTTGGCCAGGGCGATTTGCGTGCGCGGCAACCAGAGGCTCTGCTCTACGCACTGGGATTGGGTTTGCTGGATGCTTTTACGATTGGCGCCGAGAGCAAGAGTGAGCAGGAAGATTTGATTCGGAGAGTCGCGGCGGCTTGAGTTCGGTGCGCGAGATTATTTTTCTCCGGCGGGCACGCCTTGTTTGAAAAAGAATTCATGTTTGCTGCCGTCGGGCATGGTGACGGTGGTCTGCACGATTTCGTTCTGCTGGTTCAAAAAATATTCATAGCGATACACTTCGCCATTGGCCAGTTTCTGTTCTGAAACTCGGCTGCGATCGCGGTAGGTGTTCTGCAAGAGCACATTCCAGTTACCGTCGGCGATTCCCGTCATCAGATAAGGATCGTAGCCATCCAGGTGAAGCAGCGGGGCGTACTCGAATCGATAGAGAACATGCGTGGCGTCGGAGACAGTTTCTAAATGTCCGGAGGAGTTGTAGGAATATTTTCGAACGTTGCCGGAGTCGTCGCGGGCTTCGGTGATGCGATCGAAGTTGTCATATTGGAATGTGAGTTTGTGGCTGGAGGGAGAGATCGCTTCCTGTAGATTTCTTTCCTGGTCACGCCGCAATTCAATTTTTCTGCCGTCGGCTTCCTGCATTTCCGTCGGGGCGCCTTGCGCGTAATTTTTTGCGAGGTAGGCTTCGGGGAAGCGAAAGCGGCGTCCGTCGCGGAAAGTCAGGCTCCATCCGTCGCCGTTCCAGGCGATTTGCGCTCCATAAAATTCGGAGGAGGTTTCTTCGTGGCGGAAAACTGCGTCGGCATAGCCTGTGCCTTTGGAGATGCGGCGAAAGTGAATCTGGCGGCCATCTTCGAGGTTGAGGTCCATGTAGGTGTAGGGGAATCTGGTGCCGGTGGGGCAGATATCGTAGGGATGATTGGTTCCGGCGCCGAAGGCCCGAGCGTGAAAATCCCACAGGCGATAGGTGCGAGTGAGCGACAGAGGTGTGGTATCGGGGACAAAGAGATCGGTCTGGCGAAGGATGAACATTCCGGAATGCAAGTCGACCTGGAATTCGTTCACCGGAGAATTGTGGAGAACCGTGGGCTGGATGCGGGAGATGGAAGTTTCGAATTTGTGATTGGTTTGAGAATTGGTATCGGTGATGGTGAGAAAAGGATAGGAACCGTCCCATGGCGGAGGCGAGGCGGTGAAGGGGAGAAGTTCGACTTGGAGGGGACGAGGGCGAGGATGGTAGAAGGCGAGGAAGGCGGCGCAGGCGAGGAGGATGGCGACGAGGGTCCATTTCCATGAGCGAGCAATCATTCGTTAGCTCGGAATTCGGAAATTATTTCAATGATTCCCACGATGTTCGCGTTCAAAGTGCTTAGATCGGAGGCGGGGATCCAGTATTCGCGATGGATTGAATCGCCAACAATGCGGACTTGATACTGGTTGAGAAATTCCGTTCGCACATTAAAGCGTAGAACGTAGCCGACGAAATCTGAGCGCTCGTCTTTTGTGTTCCAATCGCGTGCGATCTGCGTTGCGTATTCTTCGTTCAGCACAGGGTAGAAGAAAGGCTGTTCTGGAAGTCGAGGAGGGAATTCGCGAAATCCCGTGGCGCGGATGAGGTCGAGCTCTTTTTGGCCGACCGGGCGGAAGAGTGTGGTCGCGGATGGGTTCACCCAGCAAGGATAGCGCGGGTGGCTTGCGTCTTGCTTATCGAGGCTGATGCGTTTGTAAACCTCCGCGGACGAAGGCGTCCGCGGCTACACGAGTTGTGGTGGCTCCAACACATCTGTGTTGCGGTCGACACGGTCTGGAATGCCGCGGGATGCGCTAATTGGCGTGAAATCAACGTTTGGGTGATTGGATTTCTCCGTGCAAATTCATTTGCGCTGCTTAGCAGCAGGAGGCGATCGACCATGAACCGTATCAATGTATTTCGCAGGAAGGCAGTTGGAAGTGAGGAAGTTTGCAGTGACGTGCGCAGTAACCCGGCAGCTTGTGAGTCCGTTGCATGGGGCAAGATTCATTTCGATCAAACCGGGAGCGTGGTGATGTTTGCCGCGCTGTTGATTGTGTGTTCGCTGGCGGTGGGATGCTCGAGCGATAAAGGGCAGCCGGCAACCACGAACACGCAATCCGCGGTAGCTCCGCCGGTGATGAGCAGTCCGCCGAGTGCACCGACGGCGCCTGTGTTGCAGGCTGAGGCAAAGCCGGTACACAAAAAGGCTGTCCGCAGAGTTGCGCCGACGTTAACGTATGCGGACAAAACTTCGGGCGTGTCCTTTCAATATCCACGCAAGTATTCGTTGAAGACGGGCGACGCGGCGGATGAGTTGGTGTCGTCCGATCCCGTCCCGATGAATTTCGTGCAGCCGGGCGGAGTTGCGATCGCGGCGATTACGGTGCCGGAGTCGGCTTATCCCAAGAGCGATTTGGGGACGGCGTTTTTTGATGTGAGCATGAACAAGGCTTTGACGGCGGAGCAGTGCGGACAGTTCCCTGCTGATAAGCCGGCGAATCCGGAGACGCCAGAGACGGCGAAGGTGCAATCTTCCAAGCTGATGATTGGCGACATGGAGTTGCAATCGAGCGAAACGCTGGCCAGTCAAGGGACGCGCGAGGAAGCAGCGAAGTATTACCACGTGTTCGAGAATGGGACTTGCTACGAGTTTGCGCTGAAGGTTGCGACCATGGGAGTTGAAACCGAAGGCGCAAAGCATGTGGACCGGGAGGAAGTTTTCAAGAAGCTGGAAGGAATTCTGGCGACGGTGAAGATTGCGGCTCCTGCCGAGCCGGTGACGGCGAGTGAAGCGGTGGCGGTGACGGGAACTGCGGCACAGTAAGTTGACTGGTTAAGGGCCACGCTGCTTCGGCGGCGTGGCTTTTTGTTTAGGCGCGGACGAAATCGCGCTAGAAAAGCAAACCCCAGTGGCTAAAGCCTAGAGTGAGGTAGGGCGCTTACGGCACGACTGAACGTCGTGCCCTTCACGATCGTCCCCTTAACGATCGTCCCACCCGCTCTTTCCGCCTAATTTATCGACAAAGTTAGCGGCGCAATTCGCGGACGATGGTGGCGATATCGTTTTCCTGGAAGAGGCGGATGGCGGCGATGCCCGCGGCTCCGGCCGCGATGCACGAGCGGGCGTTTTCGAGGGTGACGCCGCCGAGGGCGAGGACCGGAATCCTTGCGCGGCAGGATTGGCGGAGGTTTTCGAGTCCGGCGAGTTGGGATGCGGGAAGATCTTTCTTTTCGAAGATTGGTGCGAAGAGGGCCAGGGTGGCTTGGTTTCGTGCGGCTCGGGATACTTCTTGTGGGGAGTGGCAGGAGACGGAGATCAGTGGATCTGGGGGTGAGATTTCGCGGGCGAGGGCGCCCGCGCCACATTTCCAGGCGGTGCGAACTTCTTGCGGGGTGAGGTCGTTAGCGGGCAGGTGGACGCCCGCGGCTTTCACCGCCAAGGCTACGTCGGTGCGGGAGTTGATTAGGAGAGCAGTGGGTAGTGGGTAGGGGGCAGTGGTTTCATGGATTATTTTTGCCGCGTCTTTCGCCAGGGATTCCAGGGCTCTGATGGAGAGATCTTTTTCGCGGAGTTGGATGTAGTCGATACCGGCAGCGGCGGCTTCGGCGATTTTGTCGAGGAGGAGGCGGCGGCTGGTTGTTTCGTCTCCGGGGAATGATTGGCGATCGGTGATGTAGTAGAGGAGCAAGTGGCCAGTTTAACGCTGAAAGGGAAAAGTCAAAGTCTTTAACACGGGGGACACGGAGTAACACGGGGTAGTGCGCTTTGATACGTTTTGCGACAGTTAGCTTGGTGGCGGATGAAAAGCGGGTCCTTCGACTACGTAACACGATTCGTTTCACGAATCGCATTGCTGCGCTCAGGATGACAGAACGGGAGGCGCTCAGGATGACAGGGCGGGTGGCGCTCAGGATGACAGAACCCACAATTCTATGGGCGGGTTTTGGCGATTTCGGGCAGGACTTCTTGTTCTTTTTCTTTTTTGGGAGGGCCGCCGAGGTGGTATTCGGTGAGGCCGTCGCGAAGGAAAGCGAAGGCATCTTCTGGAGTGTCGACGAATTTAAAAAGATTTAGGTCGTCGGGAGAGACGGTGCCGGCATCGACGAAGGCCTGGAAGTTCATGATGCGGTGCCAGTATTCGCTGCCGTAAATGACGACGAGAATTTTTTTGGCGAGCTTGTCGGTTTGCGCGAGAGTGAGGATTTCGAAAAGTTCGTCGATGGTGCCGAAGCCTCCGGGAAAAATCACGAGGGCTTTGGCGAGATAGGCGAACCAGAATTTGCGCATGAAGAAATAATGGAATTCGAAGTTGAGCGCAGGCGTGATGTAGGGATTGGGATACTGTTCGAAGGGCAAGTTGATGTTGAGGCCGATGGTTTTGCCTCCGGCTTCGTGAGCGCCGAGGTTGGCGGCTTCCATGATGCCGGGGCCTCCGCCGGTGGTGACGACGAAACGGCGGCGGCGCGCAGGAATTTGAATCGACCACTCGGTGAGCATGTACGCGAGGCGGCGGGCGTCTTCATAGTAGCGGGCCATATCGATGGCGGCGCGCGCGGTTTTTAAATTCGCTTCGTGTTCGGCGGCTGCGAGTTTGGCTTCGTTCCGTTCGATATTGGCAAAATTCTTTTTTGCGGCTTCTCCGCCCTGGAAGCGGGCGGAGCCGAAGAAGACGACCGTGTCCTGGATTTGTTCGCGGCGGAAACGGGCGAGCGGTTCCTGATATTCGGCGAGGATGCGGAGAATACGTCCGTCGGGACTGTTGATGAAGGTTTCATTCTCGTAGGCGAGGGGCGCGGGATTGAGTCGATCAACCATTGATTAGAGCTCACTTCTTCATTGAGTTATCACAAGTCTTTAAGGGATCACACACGACTGCCGTCCCTACGGGACTTGTTCCCTGCCGCACTCCGACCCCACACTTACGTGCGGGGCTAATGAATCCCGTCGCTTAGCGACTCCGGCCCTCCGCGTTACTGATGTTCGTGGTAGTGGAGGGCTTCCGAAAAACCGATCCAGATGTCGAGCAAGCCGAGGCCGCTGCACAGGCCGCGGAAAAAATCTGCCGTCACGATGGTGCGGAGCGACGGGTAGGAGAGCAGGAGATAGTTGTCGGTCCACTCGGGAGTCCAGGGGAGGATTACGAGAAGAACTCCGGCGACGGCGCTGATCAGAACAAAAAGAAAGACGGAGCTGCGATGTAGCCAGCGTTGCACTGGGGTATGGACCTGGGGCGCAACCGCTTGAGGCGGGGGATCGAGGACGGCGGCGCTGGTGCTGGAGTGCGCGGCGGTCACGGGTTGCGCGGGCGCGGCACCGGGCTCGACTGGCAGGTTGGGATCGGGAGTCATTGAGTGCTCCGATCGGACGGCGATTGGGGAGCTAGCGGCAAAAACCAAGGTCGCTCGCTGCGCTCGGGATGACAAGCATCCGGCTCGGGATGACAAACTTCCAGCTCGGGATGACACGCACAATTATTGGGGACAGAACCCATCGGGATATTCTACGACCTTAGGGGCTTAATGCGCTCGGCGACGTCGCGATAATCGATGTTGCGGCCGTAGACTTCCATAAAGTTCTTGAGGGCGGCGGGCTTGTCTCCGGCGGTCTCGTAGGCGGAGGCGAGTTCGTAGTGGAGAGCGGTGCGGGTTTCTTCGTCGATGCCGGGAGCGGCGAGAGCTTTGTCATACCAGCGGATCGCGGCCTCGGGCACGCCTTTGTCGAGGAAGC
>Ga0302320_10026209_pt1 | contig 11300 bp, 5 predicted proteins | sample Bog_T0_3_FD_202130 | JGI IMG/M metagenome (GOLD analysis project Ga0302320, IMG submission 202130) | Peat permafrost microbial communities from Stordalen Mire near Abisko, Sweden - Bog_T0_3 | ecosystem: Environmental > Terrestrial > Soil > Wetlands > Peat | place: Sweden: Abisko, Stordalen Mire... | reverse complement strand
TGAAGTTCAGGTCGGGAATCTCCTGCGCCAGATTTTGCGCAGCGGCGGCCAGCCCCTTGGTCGACGTGCCGATTTTTACCAGGACTTCTTCACCTGGCGCGGTAGTGAAAGTAACGTAGGCACCGATTGGGGTTCCACTCGCCCAGGCGGAGTTGGTGGTGATGGTCCCGTTCTTCCAGGTGCCCCGGGTGGCAAAGCCCTTGTTAAAAACCGCGTGGAAATAAAATGTCGTTCCAGCACACTGCTGAAACCCCTCAATGGTGTGTTGGTCAACGAAAGTCACCCCCGCGTCAGACGCCTGCGGCCGGCAGTTCGCCAAATCAATGAGCACATTGGCCTGCCCGGAAGCGGGAAAAGTGTAGCGATGAAAACCGCAGTTTTTCGTGGCCGTAAGCTCAACTTTGATGCCGTAGGTGGCCAGGAACACCGAGTAATATCCGGCCGAAGCTTTCTCCCGCAGCGGATCCCGTTCCGACCGGTAACCCGCAGCCGGATTGAAACGGCTGCCCGGGCTGGTTTTGATGGGGCCGACGGTGGGCATGAAGAGCAGCTGATTGACGTCGCTGTATTCCCCATTCAACTGGGTGAAGCCCATGATGGTGGAGTCGTCGAAGCGATAACCGGCGCCGCGCATGTGCCCCCCACGCCCATCATAGCCCGTCACCGGACCGACACACACATACCCCTCCGGGTCCGGGACCATGGCCCCGGGATTCACGGTGCCCGTGTAAAGTTGTTCTCCGGCCACCGGATTATCGCCCGCATACTCGCGATCGGACAACGGGGCGGTGCCAATCATCGGATTCACATAATCAACCGGGCGCGGCTGGGCCAGCGCCTGTGCCACCACCACCAGCAGAAAAATGATTGCCGAATGGCTTTTGTTCTGGAATGCGATGTGCATGGAATTTTCGACGCTGGATCAGACCGATTCAGACCGATTATTTGATGAATTCAATCTTCACCACGCGCTCGCTTCGGGGAACCTGCACCGGACCGGTTTGCGATTGGCCATTCACGAGCGCTTTCGTCCAGCCGGGCTCGACCGTAACCGTGAAGCGGGTTCCAGCCAATACCACATCGTGGAGCGAAAAGCCGATGGTCTTGAATGGATTCAGATAGAACTCTTGCGCATCTAGCTTGAGGCCCAGCATGGACCGGAGAAATTCCCAGCCTGATTTATAGCGCGGATATGGGGGAAAGCGGGGGGTATCCTTGTTCGGCTCTTCGGGCAGGGTACGGCTCAGGCCGTCGGGGCCGACGGATTGATTCCACTCGCCCAGAAACAGATGATTGTTGTGCAGGCTGGCCTCCAGCGAGTTGAAGACGTCCAGGGACTTTGCCTCATCGCCCACATCGGCCAGCAGGGAAGCGAGTGCTTCCTGCGGTCCGAACCAGCAGGTGCGGGAGTGATACCCGGCGTTCATTTCCGGCTGATGGCCGGGGCGCATGCCATTGGCCCAGCCGCGAAAGCCCTTGGCCGGATCGTCCACAAGATTGTTCGTATAAATGGTCAGCAGCGCGGCCTGGACCTTGCCCGCCGGCAGTACGGTCTCGGATTGCGGGTCGAGCAAGCAAAGCCATTTGCCGAAAAGCTGGTCGCTGAACGTGTCCTGCCCGTCGGTGCGTTTCAGGCCGTCGACGTCTTCGGGGCGGTTGGTCGGGACGTAAAAGGCATTCCAGTATCCGTCCGCATTCCACAGCAAGCCGTCCAGGCTTTGCCGAGCCCGGGAGAACATTTCGTTCACCGGCAGACCGTCCACGGTGGCGGGCTGATTCAGGGATTGGGACAGGTGGTCAACGCTGTAAAGCCCATAAACCCACATCACATTGACGTAAGCATTGACGCCCGGCATTTTCCAGATGTCGTAGGACTGGTTGCCAACGGGATTGTGCAGGAGGTATTGATAATGGTCGGCGCGATAAACATGGTTGGCTGCAAGCTCGGCCAATTGGAATCCTTTCGCAGTCCAAGCCGGATCGTTGAACCAAAGCGAATCGCGATAAACACGGCCGAGGAAAGTCGGCTCTTCGGCATAATCCGAGCTGTCATCCCACAAGGAGTGCCAAACCAAACCGCCATTTGTGCCGGTGGGGGCAATGCTCTGGTAATATTGATTCATGTCCATCCGTTCAATTTCCGGCCAATTGACCAGGTAAAGCCAGTTATGATAAACGCTGACATCCATGGTATTGACCCAGCCGTGGGGGACTTCCTGTTCGAAAAAATAGGAATCGTCGGTGAGGATCGTGGAGGTGGCGACCGAGCAGAGCGCCGAAAACCAAAGCCGCTTACAGGCGGCGGGGACATCATAGGCGGCGTGCCATTGATCGATCGCCGCGGACCAGCCATCGGCCGATTTCCTTGCCACGGCAATGACCTGGTCCGCATTCTGGAACCGGGTGGTGTAATACCGTCGATATGTTTTGCGCGCGGCCGAGGACGTGGTTTTGACGGCGGGATAATCCCACGCAATGTAGAAGCGAGTGGTCTGGCGTTTGCCCGGCTCGAGCCTCAAGATCCGGCTCACGCCATGGACGTCCGCCGCCCCGCCCTCACAGGCAAAAGCCGTCTCCCCTTTGCTGTCGATCAGCACGGCATCCTCGTGCCGCACTACCAGCTCATCGCGGTGCCGGAGGGCGAGTTTGAACGAGCGCGTCCGGTCCGCCTGATTCTCCACGGTGACCTCAAACACCTGCACGGGAACCGTGGAATTGGTGAGGTCATGGGGCAGCATTGGCGAGAAGCCCGTAATGACAAGCCCAAGCTCCGCACCCGACTTTTCCAAAACGAAGTGACCCTTGGGCAGATCGGCGTAAGCGCGCACTCTGTCCACCGGTTCGGCGTTTGGCAACCAATCCACCCGCGTTTCCTGCAGCACCACGCTTTTGTCCCCCTCCGAGAGCTGAAGGGCAAACACCGGTTTCTCCGCCGGCGGCTGGGTGATTTTCCAATCCCTTGCATCAAGGGACCGACCGTCGAAATAGACATCCACAAAACCAAACTTGCCAAACACCGAGAAGCCCGTGCCAATGCCGCCAAAAGGGACGCCCGGCCCGTGGCTGACGTCCACCATTTCTGCCGTGGGATTCACAAAGGCCGATGGTCCTTGGCCCTCGCGGGCGGAAGGCCATCCCTCGCAACCGGAAATCAACAGCAGGCCCGCCATTCCCAGGAGGGACAGTGCGCAAACGGATGGCCTCATTTTCAAAGTCAGGGAGGCCCGGCTAATGGTGGCTGATTTCATATTGTGGAATACTGCCGATAACGATGGTTTGGGAACCCTCGGCGAGTCGTTGCTTTTCCACCATGACTTGAGCCGATGGATTGGTTGTAAATTTGTTTGTTAGTTTGAGCAGCATAACGGAATGTCAGCCGGTTGCCCACCCCCTTAATCTGATAGTTTTTTGGTCGACGAAATTCCGGCAACAGATCCGGAGCGGGCGAATGGGACGGAAATTCAATTTGCCGCAACCGGAAAAAGCGGCAGGTCTTGAGCGTCATTTTTCTCAACCTTCCAAACCAGTGTCGCGCCTGCGAGTTTTTCGGATGTCGCGGAAACGCGGAATTCACCGGGATCGCAACCGGCCTCAACGACGGCGAGGGCGAGGCCGTCGAAAGTTTTCCGTTCGTTCGCCTGAAAGCTTTCGTGACTCGCCGGATTGCCGTTGTCCACGCCAAGTAATTTGCCTGCGCCTTGCAACTCAAACTCCACGAGGTTTTCAGCGCCCGGGACGATATTGCCGTGCCTGTCCAGGATTTTCACAAATAGATGCGCGACATCGCGCATGCCGGCGCGCAACCTTTCACGATCGGTTGAAAGCATGATCTTCGCGGGTTTACCCGAGGTGCGGGTTCTTTCTTCGCAAACCTGTCTGCCGTTCATGAAGCCGACGGCTTTCAATTCGCCGGGTTCGTAAGGCACGTCCCATTGCAGGTGCAAGTCGGCGGTGGTGGGAAAAACCTGCGGCCGCGCGTATTTGTTCCACCCGCCCGCCGTGCCTTGGCGTGGAAATTCGCGCGCCTTGACGCCAAAACTTTTGCCATTCAAAAACAATTCCACGCCGTCGCAACTTGTGTAGGCCAGGACGGGCATGACCTGCCCCTCACGGCCCGGCCAGTTCCAGTGAGGAAAAAGGTGGAGCATCGGCTTCGCTGCCCAAACGCTCTGGTAGAAAAAATAGCCGTCCTTTGGAAAACCGCAGGTGTCGAGCGCGCCGCTGGTCGCATTCTTCAACGGCCAGTGCGATTCGCCGAGATAGTCAATGCCTGTCCACAAAAAATCGCCGATGACGTAATCATGGGTGGCGACAAATTTCCAAAGCTGCTCCTGTCGGATCATGTCGGTGGCGTAAACCGCGCGTGTGAGCTGGTCCGCGCCGAGTGGCGCGAACTTGTAGCCACCGCGAATGCCGCCGACACCTTCGCTTTCCGTGCCGACCATTTTGCGTTGCGGGAAATCTTGGCGGTCGTCGCCGTAGGCCGTCTCGCGACGCGTGCCCCATCGGTCCGCGTAGTTGTAACCGACGATGTCGAGGAGGTTGAGGAAATCGAGGTTTACGCCGCCGTTTTCATCAGCAATCCGGTCGCACGCCGCGGTGACGGGACGCGTCGGGTCTTCGGCGTGGCAGCGTTCCACCAATGGCCGCAATACGTCCGGGCCGTGGCCGCCGACTTGCTCGTAAATTTCGTTGCCGACGCTCCACATCACGACGCTGGGATGATTGCGGTCGCGGTGCAGCATCGCGGTCAAATCTTTTTGCGACCACTCGGCGAAAACTTTATTGTAGCCTTGCTTGACTTTGCCGGCCTGCCATTCGTCAAAGGCCTCGTCCATTACGAGCAATCCCAGGCGGTCACACAAGTCCAGAAATTCCGGCGATGGCGGATTGTGGCTGGTGCGAATCGCATTGCAGCCCATTGTCTTCAATGCCTGCAAGCGCCGCCACCAGACCGCCTCCGGAACCGCGGCGCCGACGCAGCCGGCATCCTGATGCAGACACATCCCTTGCATTTTAATATGCTCGCCGTTCAGGAAGAATCCCTTGTTCACATCGTAGCGGATTTCGCGGATGCCGACGGGTGTTTCGTAATCATCGACAATTCCCTGACCAAACCGGATGACACTGTGAATCGTGTAAAGCCGCGGCGAGTCAAGCGACCACAGGCGTGGCTGCGGCAGTCGCAGCGTCTGATCGCAATCATGTTCACTTTTCGCCGCCAGGTTTTGCCGACCCTCGGTTGCGGCGAGTACGTTGCCGTTTTCACCAACTATCTCCGTGGCCAGCGTGAATTCGCGTGCGTCGCTGGATTCGTTTTGGATTTTTGTCCGCACGCGCACGGTGGCCGAATTGGTGGAGACATTCGTTGGCGTCACATACGTTCCCCACCGAGCGACATGCAGCGGGTCGGTGACATTCATCCAGACGTGGCGGACAATTCCCGAACCGGAATACCAGCGGCTGTTCGGTTGCTGCGAATTGTCCACGCGCACGGCGATGACGTTCGGAGCGTCGCCGAACTTCAAGAATGGTGTAAGATCGTAATTGAAGCCGAGATAGCCGAACGGATAATGGCCGAGAAAATGGCCGTTGAGCCAGACATCGGAGTAGCGATAGACGCCGTCGAACTCGATGGAAAACTTTTTGCCATGCAGCAATTCCGGCGCGAGAAAATGTTTGCGATACCAGCCAATGCCCGTGGGCAAAAAGCCGCCGCGCGGATCCACGGAATTGGTCTCCGCATACGGCCCGGCGATGCTCCAATCGTGCGGGAGGTCGATTGGTTTCCAATCGGTGTCGGCGAAAGTTGTCTGTTCCGCATTCGTCAAATCGCCCTGAAAAAACTTCCACCCCAAGTCGAAATTTTCGTGAACGCGCGCGGGACTTTCCGCGGCGAAGAGTTTCATGCCAGTAAGGACGACAATCAACAGCAGCCAAACGGGCATCCGGAGCGACTTCAAGATACGCATGATAACTGGATCGAATTGTTCAATAGGCCTCACGGTAGCGGAGGTCCGGTTTTTATGCGATAGAACCATAGCGCAAGTATACATCGGAATTTCTTCAAAGTTGATTCTGCCATCAAATTTACCTTGCCTCCACGGTCATTGCCGCAGGGGCGATCCCGTCGCCAGTGGCGGTCAGCCGTAATTCACCCGGCTTCCCGGACGACTGCACGAGGATCTGCGCCAGTCCGTTGAATACACTGCGCTGCCATTGCGGTTGATCGCTTTTCTTAAACACTCGCAGGGCCACCCCATTGCCCAGACCGCCGAAGCCGTCAGCGTTGATGATCGCAACCGCAATCGTGTTCGTCCCCGCGTGCAAGAACGGCTGGATGTCGAAACTCGGTGACGAGGCCCAATCTTGAGACTCACCCGCAAGTTTGCCATTCACATAGACCCAGCCCCGATCATCAATGCGGCCAATCTTCAATTCAACCGCCTCCGCCGCCAGGACCTCGGCCGTTACGGCCACCTGACCACGATAGATTGCTTTTTCTGGCTTTTTCAGCGAATCGGCATTGTCCTGCGCGTTCAACTTATCCCAGCCGGAATCGTCCCAGCCGGGTTGAAGCTCCGCCATCCGCGGATTCGTCACGTCGGGCAGGATTTTATAACGCCAGCCGATATTTGCCGGAATGATTTGCACATCCGGTTTCGTCACGAAGGCATCTGCCTCATGGTCGGTGGGATCGCCATTGCCCACTCCAATAATTCTACCGGGGCCGCTTAACGCAAAGTGAATCAGATTGGTCGCCAGCGGAACCGTTCGGTTTTGGGCATCGGCGATCGCCACCGTAATCACGCTGACATCCCTGCCATCGGCGTTGATGGTCGTGCGATCCCCCGCCAAGGTGATAGTCGCCGGTTCACCAGTCGTTTCGACTTTGGCCGCGGCCACCAGTTTTCCGTCATTGTAACCCCGGGCGCTGACCACGCCGGGCTTATATTTCACGTTCCATTTCAATTCGGCATTCCGCTGCATCGTCTGGCGCCCGAGACTTTCACCATTCAAAAACAACTCCACTTCCTGGCAGTTGCTCAAGGCGCGCACGTCAATGTCCTGACCTTCCCGGCCCGCCCAATTCCAGTGCGGCAGCAGATGCAACACAATGTTCGTGGTCCACCATGACTGATAATACCAGAAATTGTCCTTCGGAAATCCGCAGGTGTCCAGGATGCCAAAATGCGAACTGATGCACGGCCATTGGTAGGGCGTTGGCTCGCCACGATAGTCAAATCCCGTCCAGTCAAAGGCGCCGGACGCCCACGGGCGCGTGGCAAAAAAGCCCCACCATTCTTTTGCCGACTGGCCCCAACGCGGATTGTGGTCGTCATAAGCGCTGATATACCCGCGCGCAGCGTCGTTGGTGTAAATGCCGCGGGTGCCAATGCCGCTGCCTTGTTCGGTGCCCAGGATGTTCGCCGCGGGAAACGCGGCGTGATACGCGTCCATGCTTTCGAAGTGATAATTGAACCCATTGACATCGAGCGCGGAAAAAATGCCGAAGTCGCCATAGGAACCGCTATTGACAGCCAGCGTGCATAAACGGGTTGCGTCGACCGAATGGGCCGCGTTCTGCATGGCTTTGGTCACCGACGCCCCGGTGGCCGTGTCCTGCGCACTCCACTCCTCATTGCCCAGCGACCAAGCGAAGATGCTGGGGTGGTTGCGGTCGCGCACAATCTGGCCTTTCAGCCGTTCCAAATTCGCGGCGTCACTGCCAAACAGCCGGTTTTCGTCCAAAACCAGCATGCCGAGCCGGTCACAGGCTTCCAGCAGCTCCGGCGTTGGCGCGTTATGCGACGTGCGGTAGGCATCGCAGCCCATCTCCTTTAACTTCGCCACCCGGAAATACTGCAAGGCATCCGGCAGAGCCACGCCGACCCCGGCAGCGTCTTGATGATTGCACATGCCGTGGATTTCATAATGTTGGCCGTTCAACAAAAAGCCGTTGGTCGCATCAAACGCGATGGTGCGGATCCCGAATTCGGTTTCCTCGCGATCTACGATTTTCCCGTCGCTTTGAACCGTCGTAATCAGCCGGTATAGCCGCGGCGATGCTGGCGACCACAGTTCCGGCGCCCCCACTTTGCCTGCCAACCGCAATGTCTTATCGGCCAGCGGCTTCACTTTTTGCGAATCGTGGAATTTTGCCACCAGCTTGCCCGTGGGCGAAATGACTTCACACCTGACGTCCACGTTCGCCGCGTTGGTCTGTCGATTCAACAGCTTGGCTTCCACATTGACTTCGGCCACGCCCTTGGGCCGGTTGTTGGGGAACCGGCTGGAGACAAAAATGCCGTCCGGGGCGATGGCCAGCGGACTGGTTTTCACCAGCCAGACGTGACGGTAAATTCCCGCACCTTCGTAAAACCAGCCTTCGAATTGGGACGCATCGATTTTTACCGCGATCACATTCTTTCCACCCGGATGTGCCACCGGGGTGATGTCGCAATGAAAACTGTCGTAACCGTCGTCATGATGGCCCATGAACCACCCGTTGACGAAGATATCACAATTGCGATATACGCCGTCGAAATCCAGCCACAGGCGCTTGCCCGTGTCGTCACCGGGCAGGTTGAAAGTGCGGCGATACCAGGCAATGTCGTTGGTGGCGAAACCCGGACCCACCGGCTTGAATCCGTGATTGCAGTCGGCGCTGGGATCAAACGGCAGCTCGATCACCCAGTCATGCGGCAAGTTGACGGTCCGCCAGTCGAGATCTGAAAAATCCGCCTTGGCCGGCCCCCGGTTATCATCCGCCTTGGCCAGACCAACCACATCGCCCCAAGGATTGCCCAAATAAAATTTCCAGCCGGAATCCAATGATATCCGCTCCCGTGGCGTGGCGTTTTCCGCTCTTGACACGCTGAAGTTTACAACGGCCAGTAGCGCCAGGATTTGATGGGTTTTGAAACGAAATTCGGATTTCACGGGATTATTTTGAAAGAGGCAATTCTTTGATTCAAAAGCAAATGTTTTCTGTTAGGCCCATATTCTGAATGCATGGAAGCAGGACGGCATTAGTCGGCCAGCGTTGTGGGTCGAAATACACAGCCACCCATCGGCAACAACGCGTTGAGGAGATTGACATCTTTTTCTTTCGCGCCCAGGTGTAGCGAAAAAGAATTCCCACTCACGGACCATCTCCCTTTCGCGTCTAATTTGCAGAAACCGGCGGATAGCACCTTGCAGTGTCGCGCCACATCTTGATGCAAGAGGGATTGGGAAAATACAATCACCGCTTCGCATCCATCATCTTCGATGATGATATATTTGGCTTGAACCATGGCAGGAGGCGTTTTTGGTTCTGAAGCATGTTGAAGCCTTCGCCCGGTCACAAATCTACGGCACAGCCATGACAGGAAATTAAATTCACTGAAATATTTAAATCCACTGCCCATTAGTCGCGCAAAACCAATTGTTAAATATGGGCTGACAGCATGAAGAAACTTCAAGGTCGCCGACCAAGGAGAGAGCCAGTGATGCGGAAGCAGCAATGGGCGACTCAAATGCCCCGTTGTTCGCAGTCGGACTGATCAAGACGGTTTGGGCAGAAAAGACTCGAGAAGCAAAAGCAATGCCAAGCGCCGCAGACAGACAAACGAATTTATTTATTGCGGGTTTGTTCATGCTTTTGTTCAAGGTTTCAAGCGTTACATCTCCCATGACCGAACACCTATTCCGGTGATGCTTCCATTATGGGAGACACTTCGAAGAATTTAACACACGGTAGACAAATGCCTAGCCCCACGAATTGATAGTTTTTACTCCGACGTGAAGGAACGGCAAGGTGCGTTCGAAAACTGTGCCGTTTTAAAAAGGGCGCGGGGCAAGGATGGCTACGCTCGCGGACGAAATTTTACCAAGACCTCAGTTCGCGTATGCACGTGGAGCTTCTGATAAATGTTCCGCAAATGCCAGCGGACCCCCTCGATTGAGATGCCCAACCGATCCACGATTTCCTTGTTTGAAAGACCGCGCACAACCAGATCGAGAACTTCACGTTCCCTCGTGGAGAGCTTTTCCACATCAACGGCGGCCTTCTCTTGTTCCTGAAAGTGGGAAATGACTTTGCGGGCGATCTCGCTGCTCATGGGCACGCCGCCTTGCTGAACGTCGCGGATGGCGGCCACAATCTGCTCCGGCGTGGAGCGCTTGAGCAGATAGCCGCAGGCACCGGCGCGCAAGGCGCAAAATATCCGGTCCGGGTCCTCATAGACTGTCACCATGACGACCTGTACCGATGGCAGAAGTTCCTTTAAATGAGTCACACATTCGATCCCGGACATCTTGGGGAGTTGAATATCCATCAGGACCACTTCCGGCGCGTGCTTCGGTATCGTCCGCAATGCATCTTCCGCCGTCATGCAAGTACAGACGCAACAAAACCCCGAAGCGAGGTTGATAACCGTCTCTAAACCTTCGCGCGTGGTTCTATCGTCTTCAACAATCGCAATCTTTATCATGACGTCAACTTTTCCAGGGGCAGATTGAATTCAACCGTCGTGCCTGATCCCAAATTGCTATTAATGAAACAGTGGCCGCCCAGTCCTTCCATGCGGTGATGCATTCCGGCGATGCCGTCGCTTCCGGGTGCGCCGGATCTGACAGCAAACCCGCCACCGTTGTCAGCGATCGAGATCCTCAATTCCTCGCGGATCATGGCGATCTTAAGTTGCACTTCGGTTGCGCCAGAATGGCGGACAACATTGTTCAGCGCTTCCTTAAAGGCAAGAAAAATGCTATGGCGAAGGTGTGAATCCAACGGGTGATCGCCCAAGTTCTCGGACGCCTCAAAACGACAGGCAATCCCGGCCAGGTTCAAAAATCGCTGGGTAAACAGCGCGAAATAACTGGCGAGCGAGGAAACCGAATCATACTTCGGATTGACGGCCCAGACAATTTCATCCAAGCCCGTGACCAGCGTACGGGCCGATTCGGAAAGCTGATCAAGATAGAGGTTCTTGCGTTCGGTCGAGAGGGAAGGATTTTTCGCCAGCGATCCCAGAAGGGCGACCTGGGTGAGTCCCGTCCCCAATTCATCGTGCAAATCCTGCGCCACGCGGGTGCGTTCCTGCTCCATAATGCGACGTTGTTCAACGAGTTGCCGCTTTTCGATTTCTTTCTTCAATTGCCCAGTCCGCTCCTCGACCGTCCGCCGAAGCAGCAGGATCCAGATCATGGTGATTCCCAACCCGCCGGCCAGGACGGCAGCCGCGCTGATAGCGCGCCGCACTGTCCACCAGGTCGGTTGCTGGAGAACCAGGATATCTGCCGGGCTGTTCAGC
>Ga0302320_10026208_pt1 | contig 11300 bp, 10 predicted proteins | sample Bog_T0_3_FD_202130 | JGI IMG/M metagenome (GOLD analysis project Ga0302320, IMG submission 202130) | Peat permafrost microbial communities from Stordalen Mire near Abisko, Sweden - Bog_T0_3 | ecosystem: Environmental > Terrestrial > Soil > Wetlands > Peat | place: Sweden: Abisko, Stordalen Mire... | reverse complement strand
TCGCCGCTGAACTGCATGGCCGGCCGGCTCAGCGCCTCCTTATCCCAGGGCTGCACGGTGGCGCAGCCCGCCGCCAGGGCCGCCAAGGCCGCCGCCGGCAGGAGCCGGCGGAGATGCCCGCGGCGCTTCATGGCAGCAGGAACACGGTGAAGGCCCGCGAACGCCGGTCGTCGGGCCCTTGCAGCACCCGGGTGACAAGGTAGTAGGCCTGCGGCGCCAAGCCGCCCAGGGCCAGGGTCGCCTGGTTCCAGCCGCCCGGCCGGGGCCCCAGATCCTGCTCGCGCAGGGCCACCAGGGCCGGGCCGTAGAGGCGCAGCCGAACGTCATCGGCGCGGGCCAGCAGGTGGAAATGCACCACCGCCTTGGCCCCATGCATGGGATTGGGCCCCACCCACAGCCGGTCCACGTCGGGGAAGGACAGGCCCGACACGGCGCCCGGCGGGGCCGTGGGGCTGGCGGTGACGGTGGGCCCAGGCGTGGCGCTGCGCGTGGCGCTGGGGCTGAGCGTGGGCGTGGGAACGGTCGGCGTCGCGGTCGGCGAAGCCGAGGCCGTGCCCGAGGCCGATGGGGTCGCCGAGGGGGCGGGCGTATCGGTGGGGCTGCTGCCGGCCGGCACGGGGGAATCCGTGCCACTGGGGGTCAAGCTGGGCGTCAGGCTGGGGGTCGAACTGGGCGTCGGGCTGGGGCTGTCGGTGAGGCTGAAGGTGGCGGTGGGGGCGCTCGACGGCGTGGCGGTGGCGCTGGGCGCCGGGACGTAGACGCTGAAAGGCTGGGTCCATGCCACCGGGGCCGCGGCGCTGTGGCCGACCCCCGCCAAGGTCAGCGTGTAGACGCCCGGCGCGACGGCGGCTCCCAAGGCCACGTTGGCGCTGAGGACCTCGTTGGAGGCCAGGTGGTTCTTGTCCACCGGCGCGGTGAGCGAGCCGTTGTCCGCCGTCAGGCCAGCCACCCCGAAGCTGTTGTCGGTGGCGGGATAGTCGGTGCGATAGAACAGCGTGTTGGCGGCCGTCCATGGCGTGGACCCGCTCTGCCCGTTGTCGGCCCAGGGGGGGCCTTGCGACACCACCCAGCGCACGGTATCCGGCGGCACCACCGCCCCGCCCACGTCCGGATAGGAGGCGCTGCTGTCAAGGCCGGTGGCGCGATAGACCAGGCTGAACGACGCGCCAGCGCTGACGGTCACGCCCCAGGGCGGCCCCGCGGCGGGGGATCCATTGACCAGCAGGACGCTCAAGGCGCCTGAGGCGGGCGTGGAATTGTGGCAGCTCATGCAGGTGTCGCCGGGCCCCACCAAGGTCGGCAAGGCGGAGGCCGGACGCCCCGTGGCCTGCGCCGCGGCCAACAGGGCCAGGGCCAGGAGCGAGCGGCGATCGAAGACCCTGGGGCGCGATGGCATGCGCGGCTGGAGCGGAAGGGGCGTATCGGTTGCCGAGCCCCCTTGTGGGCAGGCGTCAGCGCACCGCGTCCATGCAGGCCGCCTGAGCGCAGCCCACGCAAGCATTACGACCGACCCTGCGCGCTTGGATCAATCCGCCGGGATAAATGCGCCTTCCTTCACGGAAAGTGCGCGCGGGCCGGCGGGCCAAAACCCCATCCATCCTCCTTGCGTAACCCAGGTGCACGCATCCTCCCGGAGGCCCGATGAAAGGCTCAAAACGATCGATCTGGATGGTCGCCACGCTGAACGCCCTGGTCCTGGGCATGGCATCGGCCCTGGTGGTGGCCGCAGGCTGCGGCCACGGCAGCAGCGGCGGGACCATGGGCCCGTCGACGGCGCCGACGGCGACCCCCCTGCCCGCCGGCACCCCGACGAAGACGCCGGTGGTGGTGAGCGCCGCCGGCACGACGTTCTCGCCCAACAGCTTGACCGTGCCCTCGGGCACGGCGGTGACCTTCAATTGCAGCGGGCATACGGTGAATATCGATGACGGCACCGGCACCGGCACCTGCAGCGCCACGGATCTGGTGAGCTTCCCCGCCTCGCACACCTTCACCGGGGCCAGCGGCACGGTCTTCCGGATCCATTGCGACATCCATTCCAGCTGCGGCGCCAGCAGCTGCTCGGGTTGCACCGGCATGACCATGACCATCACCCTGCAATAGCCGGGGTCCCATGACGCAAGAAGGGCGGCCCCGATCACGGGCCGCCCTTCCTTTTTCATCACGCCCTCCAGGCTCCTGGCCTGGGGCCCACACCCTGCTCAAGCCTTACGCCCTCAACACCCCAGCCGGCTCATCCCTTCCGCGGCTTATTCTTCGGCTTCCCTTTTTTCCCCCTTGGCGCCGGGCTCGGCGGCATCCCGCAGGGCGTCCTGCAGCCCATCCTCTTCCGCATCGGTGTAATAGGCCGGCTTGGCCGCCGTGGCCAGGCTATGGGCGGCGTCCAGGGTCAGGTTCAAGCCCGCCTCCTGGGCGTCGTTGGCGGCCGCCAACTGGCGGTCCAGCCCCGGCGCGCGCACCTGGATGCGGCCCCGGCAGATGCATACGTAGGCCCGGGCCTCGGACACATGGCGCACCAGGAACAGGGTCCCCCGGGCGTCGACGCGGGCGCCGCCGGCACGCACCCCAAAAACGGTGCCGGGGAGGATGGCGCTGAACAGGATGCCGTGGGGCAGGTCCGCCAACACCGCCGCGCCGTCGTGGGACAGGCGCACCTGGGTGCCGGCCTTCAGCAGCAGCACCGCCTGCCCGCCCACCTGCACCTGGGCCTCGCCATCCGCCGCCGTGGCCAGCAGGGCGTCCCAGGCCAGCGCGCCGCCGGGCGCCACCGCATGGCCCGATTGGGTCAACGCGCCTGAGCGCAGGGTCAAACGCGGCCCTGCCGACGCGGCGGAGGCGGACGCTGTGACCGGGGCCGCCTGGGGGCGCGCGCCATGGGCGAACCAGGCCAGCACGGCGCAGGCCGCCAGGCCGGCGGCCAGGGGCGCCCACAGGGGCCCGCGCCACCAGGCCCGCTGCGGCCCGGGCTCGGGGCCCAGGCGCCGCATCAGCTCGGCCTTCAGCTCGGGCCGGGGGCTGCGCTCGGCCGCGGAGAGCGGCAAGGCGGCGGCCACCCGGCGATAGCCCGCCGCGCGGCCCTCGCAACGCGGGCAGCCCTTGAGCAGATGGCGTTGCATCCGCGCGCGCTCGGCGGGCGTCAATGCGCCCAGGAAATAGGCCGGCAGCAGCGAATCGAACTCGCGATGCGTCACGATGCGCTCTGCCCCCTTCCCAAGGCCTGGGCCAGCTTGTCCATGGCCAGCCTCAAACGGCCCTTCAAGGTGCCAAGGGGCAGCTTCAAGGCGCCGGCGGCCTCCGCCTGGGTCAGCCCCTTGAAATAGACCGCCTCCACGGCGGCGCGCTGGGCCGAGGGGAGGCGCTCCAGGGCCCTGGCCAGGGCTTGTCCCAGCGCCGGATCGGCATCACCGGGGGCGGCGTGGGCCAGGGACTCGAGCAGGGCCTGCTCCATCGGCTGCTCGCGCCTCCGGCCGCGCTGGCGCAGGCGGTCCAGGCATCGGGAGCGGGTCATGACGCAAAGCCAAGCGGGCGCGCCGCCACGGCTGGGATCGAAGGTGTCCGCCCGCTCCCAGGCCCGCAAAAAGACCCGTTGCACCACGTCCTCGGCCTCGCCCACGTCGCCCAGCATGCGGCAGGCCAAACCGTAGACCAGGCGGTGATGGCGGTCGTAAAGGCCCTCAAAAGCCCGCCGATCCCGGTCCCGGGCGATGGCGCTCAGCAGCGATGCGTCTTCGCCCAGCGGCATACACGCTCACAAGGGTTACGTCGTAGGTGGGCCCCGCAGCTCAGCGGGGGTCGCAATAACCGGCGCTCAGCTCTTGGCGCCCTTGCCGCTGTCATGGCCATCGTCGAAGCGGGACATGAAATGCTTCAGCTCGTCGCTGAAGGCCTTCACGTCCTTGAACTGGCGGTAGACCGAGGCGAAGCGCACGTAGGCCACCTCGTCCAACAGGTAGAGCTTCTTCATCACCAGCTCGCCGATGGCGGCGCTGGGGAACTCCTTGTCGAAGGCCATCTCCAGCTCGCGCTGCACGTCGTCAAGCATGCCGTCGAGGGTGTCCTGGCCGATGGGGCGCTTCTCGCAGGCCTTGCGCAGGCCCGCCAGCAGCTTCATGCGGTCGTAGGCCTGGCGGCGGCCGTCCTTCTTCACCACCATGGGCTGGATGTCCTCCAGCTGCTCGTAGGTGGTGAAGCGCTTGGCGCACTTCAGGCATTCGCGCCGGCGGCGGATGGCGTCGCCGTTCTTGCTGCTGCGCGAATCGACGACCTTGTCCTCCAGGCTGGCGCAGAATGGGCATCTCACGGCTTCACCCCCATCTGCTTCAGCAGGGCCAGGGCTTGGGCGTTGCCGGGGCTGGCGGCCAGGAAGGCCTGCAGCGTGGCCACGGCCCCGTCGCGCTGGCCCGCCACGGCCTGCAGGTGGGCCAGGTGCAGGGCCGGCTCCGGCATGGCGGGGTTGCCTTGCAGCGCCGTGCGGTACGCCGCCTGGGCCTCGGCCCCGCGGTGCGCGCCCTCCAGCAGCATGCCCAGGTTGGTGGCGGCCAGCGGCTTGGAGGCGTAATCGCTCTTCCATTCGGCGTTCACGGCCTTTTGGAAGTAGAGCATGGCGTCGGCCGCCTGGCCCGTGCGCATCTTGATGAAGGCGGCGTAGCTGTAGGGCAGGGCGAAGTCGGGGAACTTCTCCGACAGCTTAAGGCACAGGTCCAGGGCCTCGGCGTTGCGGCCCAGGTCCAGCAGCGTGGAGGCCTTATCCAGGTTGAAGTACACGTTGTTCTGGTCCAGCGACACGGCCCGGTCGTAATGCTCCAGGGCCAGCTCCAGGTAGCGCGACTGGCCGAACTTCTCGCCCATGGCCTTCAGCACGCGGCCCTTGTTGTTGTAGTTGTAGCCGTTGATGGGGTTGAGCTGCAGCGTGTAATGGTGGATGGCCAGCGCGGTGCGGTAATACAGCAGCTGCTCGTCGGGCTTGGTGGCCTGGGCGGCGGCGCCCTCGAAGGCGATGCCCATCTTCACCCAGTAGAGCTCCTGGTCCGGATAGAGGCCGGGCACGACCTGCAGCAGCCGCGAGGGCACCACGTCGGGGTGATGGATGTCCTCCAACTGCTCGGGGCTGACCCCGGCCAGGCGGCCGGCGGCCACCTGGTACATGGCCTCGGCGTAGGGCGCCTGCCCCACGTTCATGCCCACCTGGCCCTGCTTGTAAAAGCTGTCGCCGGCCCAGGTGCGCACCGAGAAGAAGCTGAAGAAGGCGGCCCCCAGGGCGCAAGCGCCCAGCAGGACCACCTCGGGCAGGCCGGGGGCGCTGCGGCGGCGCTGCAGCACCAGGTAGGCCAGCGCCGCCACGCCCACGGCGGCCAGCAAGGCGCGCGGCACCACGCCAGCGTCGCTGGAGAAGAACAGCGGCCCGCCCAGGGCGCAAGCCAGCAGGGCCAGGCCCAGGAACGCCACGCCGGCGACCCAGGCGGCCCGGGGGCTGCCCCAGGCGCCGGACGGCTCGGGCGCGATGGCCGCGGCGGCGGGCGCGGGAGCCGCCGAAAGCGCCGGCTGGTCCCAGGTGCGGGCCATGGCGGGCACGAAGCCCCACAGCACCCACCACAGGCTGCCGTAGCCCACCACCGTGAAGCTGAACAGGTTCTGCACGAAGAAGCCCAGCCAGGCGCCGAAACCGGCCAGCAGCAGCCATTTGCGGCGGTCGTCGGCCTGGCGGCGCCAGTCGCGGAAGCCGGCGGCGGCCCAAGCCAGGTGCATCCAGGCGAAGGCCAGCAGCCCCATGAAGCCCATGGTGGCGGCGGTCTGCATGACGAAATTGTGGGCCTTCTCGGGCGTGCCGTTCCATTCCAGGATCCAGTACAGGGCCTCCCGGTAGGGCGGGAAGCTGATCTGGAAGGTGTCCAGGCCCTTCCCGAACCAGAAGTTGTCCCTGAGCATGCTCAGCGCCGAGCGCCAGATGAACAGGCGCGGCGTGTACTTGACCTCGGAGGGGTGGAACAGCCGCCCCACGCGCTCGAGCATCTCAAAGGTGGTGTTGCGGATGGCCGGCATGGAATGCGCCGCCCAGATGATGGCCAGCAGCACCATCACATAGTCCAGGTTGTGGTTGCGCCGCAGGATGCCCCGGCCCGGCCGCCGCTGCACCAGCGCGCGCAGCCCCAGCAGCAGGCCCACGAACAGCGCCAGCGCCGCCGCCCGCTGCCGGGTGAACAGCAGGTCGTAGACCGGCATCCACCAGCCCAAGGCCATGGCCAGGGCCACCGCCGCCAGCACGCCCAGCATGGCGGCGATGCCCTTCCAGCGCCCCAGCTCCCAGGCCATGGCGCCGCCGAACAGCAGCGACAGGGCGGCCATGCTGAACACGCCCCCGCGCGACTTGGTGTAGAGCGTGGAGACCAGCTGCCCCAGCAGCGAGAACAGCAGGATCCAGCGCAGGCGGCCCCAGGTGAGCATGAGCGCGGCGATCACGGGGAAGGCCAGGAGCAATTTAGGGATGATGAATTTCTGGCTGACCAGCATGCCGCCCACCGACCCGGCGCCGAAGCTGGCGGGGTCCATGTCGAAGTAGTTGACCTTGAACAGCACGCACAGGCCGGCGGTGGCGATGAGGCCCAGCACCACCAGCGCCATGCTCAGGGCCTTGTCGGTGCGGATGCGCTCAGGCAGGTCCAGGAACAGCACGAAGGTGATGGGCATGCTCATGACCGTGTAGGCGGCCAGGAAATTGGGGTTGCCCATGGTGCTGAACATGCGGTCGGGATTGTAGGTGTCGGGGTTCCACGGCACGAAATCGATGCCGAAATTCTGCAGCAGGCCGTAGAAGCCGGCGATGGTGCCCGCCAGCACCACCGTCCCCAGCACCAGGCGGATCTGACGCTCGCTGCGCACGTGCTGCAGCGGCCACCAGAACATGAAGACGTACATGACCCAGGTGGTGATGCCCTCAAAATCCTCGTACACGCCGTGCACCGACAGGCGCCAGTTCACGGTGTGGAAGGTCGCCACCAGGCAGACCGCCAGCCAGGCCAGCACCGGCAGGTCCAAGGCGCTGCGGGTCAGTGCCAGGGGCCGCACGAACAGCAGCTTGAAGAGCAGCGTGGCCGCGGCCAGGCTGCATAGCGCCCGCAGGATGGTGATCTTGTTGAATTCGAAGACGTCATAGCCCTTGGTGTAGAAGACCAGGGGGGCCGCCAGGAGCGTGGCCACCAGCAGCAGGTCCAGCAGCTGGTCGGCCACGCGCGCGGCGCGGCTATCGGGGGCGAGATAGGTCAAAGAGGCACCTGATGGCGGGACGAAGGCTGGCTTAGGCGTAGACCGGGAACTTCTTGCACAGCTTGGCGACGTCCTTCTTCACCGACGCCTGGACCTTGGCGTCGCCGACATGGCCCAGCACCAGGTCGATCCACGCCGCCACCTGGCGCGCCTGCTTCTCCTTCAGGCCGCGGGTGGTGATGCCGGCGCTGCCCAGGCGGATGCCGCTGGTCACGGCGGGCGGGGCGTCGTCGAAGGGCACGCCGTTCTTGTTCAGGATGATCCCGGCGTTCTCCAGCGCGTTGCCGGCGTCCTTGCCCGTCACGCCCTTGTTCCGCAGGTCCACCAGCATCAGGTGGTTGTCGGTGCCGCCGGTGGTGATGGCGTAGCCGCGCCGGGTCAGCTCGTCGGCCAGGGCCTGGGCGTTCTTGACGACCTGCTTGGCGTACTTGGCGAAGCTGGGCTTCAGGGCCTCCCCGAAGGCCACCGCCTTGGCGGCCACCACGTGCATGAGCGGCCCGCCCTGGATGCCGGGGAAGACGCGGCTGTCGATCTTCTTGGCGAAAGCCGCCTTGCACAGGATCAGGCCGCCGCGGGGGCCTCGCAGGGTCTTGTGGGTGGTGGTGGTGACGATGTCGGCATGGGGGAACGGCGAGGGGTGCACGCCGCCCGCCACCAGGCCCGCGATGTGGGCGATGTCGGCCATCAGCACGGCGCCGACCTCGTCAGCGATGCTGCGGAAGGCCTTGAAGTCGATGATGCGGGGGTAGGCGCTGGCGCCGCAGATCAGCAGCTTGGGCTTGGCCTCCTTGGCGATGGCGCGCACCTGGTCGTAGTCGATGCGGAAATCCTCCTTGCGCACCGGGTAGGACGCCACCTTGAAGAACATCCCGCTGTAGTTCAGGCGCATGCCGTGGGTCAGGTGGCCGCCGCAGGCCAGGTCCATGCCCATGATGGTGTCGCCGGGGTCGACCACGGCCAGGGTGGCGGCCATGTTGGCCTGCGAGCCGCTGCTGGGCTGCACGTTGGCGTGCTCGGCGTCGAACAGCTTCTTGGCCCGGTCGATGGCCAGGGTCTCGATCTCGTCGTAGTGCTTCATGCCCTGGTAGTAGCGGCGCCCCGGATAGCCCTCGGCGTACTTGTTGGTCATGACCGAGCCCTGGGCCTCCATGACCGCGCGGCTGGTGTAGTTCTCGGACGCGATCAACTGCAGCTCCAGCTCCTGGCGCTGGTTCTCGGACTTCAGGATGCGGTAAACGCTCTTGTCGGACCGCTTGATGCTCTTGTACTCCATCGTCAGCACTCCAATGCCATGATCTTATTCACGCGCGCCGCGTGACGGCCGCCCTCGAAGGGCGTGTTCAGGAAAAGCTGGGTCATCTCGGTGGCGATGGCCAGGGCGATGAGGCGGCTGGGCAGCACCAGGACGTTGGCGTCGTTGTGGCTGCGGCACATGCGGGCGGTGTAAAGGTCGTGGCACAGGGCCGCCCGGATGCCGTGGACCTTGTTGGCGGCGATGCTCATGCCGATGCCGGAGCCGCACACCAGGATGCCGCACTTGGCCTGCCCCTGCACCACCGCCTGGCAGACGCGCTGGGCGTAGTCGGGGTAGTCGCAGGGCTCCTTGTCGTGGGTCCCCAGGTCCAGCACGTCGTAGCCCTGCTCCTTCAGGAAGGCGCGCAGGCCCTCCTTGAAATCGTAGCCGGCGTGGTCGGTGCCGATGGCGACCTGATGGGGCTGGCTCATGGCCGTCCTTTAAAAGCGGTAGGCCAAGGCCGCGCCGTTGGGCAGCGGCCGCAGGCTGACGTTGGGCGCGGCGGCCCGGGCCTTGGCCTCCAGCGGCGAGCCGATCATGTCCCAGGCCCAGCCGGCCACGAAGGCGCCGCCGCCCACCCAGGCCAGCGCCTGGGTGGTGTCGATGCTCTGGTCCGGGCGACCCACGGCCGCGGCCAGGGTGTAGGCGCAGAAGCCCGACACGAACAGGCTGAAGCCCTCCATGCCGGTCAAGGCCAGGGCCATGTCGTTGTCGCCGGCGGCGGCGTAACCGGCGCCATGCCACAGGATGCCCGGCCAGACCGCCGCCTTGATGAAGGCGTCATGCGGCGTCACCGGGGCCAAGGCCGCGGCCTTCTCCAGGCTGGCGCGCGCGTCCACATGCATGACCGGGCCATCGTCGGCGCGCGGGGCCGCCACCACCGGCGGGGCCACGTCGGCCGGGCTCGGCGCCTGGGCGCTGGGGCTCACGGCGACGGGCCCGTCGGCCTTCAAGGCCGGGGCCAGCAGCACGCCGGCGACGAGGATCACAGCTGGTAGAGCGCGCATAATGCCTCCCTGTGGATTCAGCGCCGGGCCAGGGCCCGGTGCCCGATGTCCCGGCGGAACTGCATGCCGTCGAAGTGGATCTTGGCGCCGGCCGCATAGGCCGCATCCAGCGCCGCTTGCAGGCCCGGCCCCAGCCCCGTGACCGCCAGCACGCGGCCTCCCTGGGTGATGAAGCCGTCCTGCGCCTTGGCCGTGCCGCCGTGGAAGACCAGGGCCCCCGGCATGGCGGCGGCCGCCTCCAAGCCGGTGATGACGCGCCCCTTGTCCGCCGAGGCGGGATACCCGGCCGAGGCCCACACCACGGTGGCGCAGGCCTGCCCGCTCCATTGAAGCGGCGGCAGGGCCTCCAGGCGACCTTCGGCGCAGGCCAGCAGGGCCTCCAACAGGTCGCTTTGCAGGCGCGGCAGCACCACCTGGGTCTCGGGGTCGCCGAAGCGGGCGTTGTATTCCACCACCTTGGGCCCCTGGGGCGTGATCATCAGGCCCACGTAAAGGCAGCCGCGGAAATCCAGTTGGTCGGCCACCAGCCCGTTCAAGGTGGGCGTCAGCACCCGCTCCCACACCGCCTTGAGCATGGCGTCGTCCAGCACGGGCGCGGGGCTATAGGCGCCCATGCCGCCGGTGTTGGGTCCCTTGTCGCCGTCGAAGATGCGCTTGTGGTCCTGGGCGCCGACCATGGGGCGCAGCGACCGGCCGTCGCAGAAGCACAGCAGCGAGGCCTCCTCGCCGGCCATGAACTCCTCGACCAGCACGCTCATCCCCGCGGCGCCGAAGAGCTTGGCGTCAAAGCAGTCGGCCAGGGCCCCTTCCAGCTGGGCCTGATCCTCGGCCACGGTGACGCCCTTGCCGGCGGCCAAGCCGTCGGCCTTGACCACCACGGGGAAGCCCAGCGTGGCGGCATAGGCCAGGGCCGGCGCTTTGGCGTCGAAGCTGCGGGCCTGGGCCGTGGCCACCCCATGACGCGCCATGAACGCCTTGCTGAAGGCCTTGCTGCCCTCCAACTGGGCGCCCTTGGCGCCGGGGCCGAAGACCGGGATGCCGGCGGCGCGCAGGTCGTCGGCCAGGCCCGCCACCAGCGGCGCCTCCGGGCCGACCACCACCAGCCCGATGCCGCGCTCCTTGGCGGCGGCCAGCACCGCGCCGTGGTCGTCCACCTTCAGCGCCAGGCGGGTGGCCAGGGCGCCCATGCCGTCGCTGCCGGGCGCGGCGTAGAGCGCGCCCAAGCGCGGGCTCTGCGCGATCTTCCACGCCAAGGCGTGCTCGCGGCCGCCCGAACCGATCAAGAGGACGTTCAACTTAGGCATGCGCTCTTTTTAGGACGTGGCCAGGACGCCGCCCAGGCCGCCGGCGACCATGACCAGCAGGGCCGCCGCCACGGCGACGAGCCAGGCGAACTTGCGGCTCTTGGGGAGGAAGGTCAGGATCAGCAGCAGCAGGGACAGCCCCAGGCTGACCTTGCCCAGCAGGGCGTGCAGCTCCAGCGTGTCGTGCAGGCGGCCCTTCGCGAACTCGTCGGCCTGGGCGGCGCCGGTGGGGATGCTGGCGGCGCCGGCGGCCAGGCCCAAGGCCAGCAGCAGGCGGGCCGAGGCCAGGAAGTGGGGCCACTTCAGGCTGAGCAGGTAGAACAGCGCGCCGATGACGCCCAGGGCCAGCGTGAAATGCACGATCTTGTTGTGCAAGTGGCTGTGCAGGCCGGCCTGCAGCAGCTTCAGCGGCTCGGTCTCGGCCTCCACCTTCTC
>Ga0302320_10026207_pt1 | contig 11301 bp, 13 predicted proteins | sample Bog_T0_3_FD_202130 | JGI IMG/M metagenome (GOLD analysis project Ga0302320, IMG submission 202130) | Peat permafrost microbial communities from Stordalen Mire near Abisko, Sweden - Bog_T0_3 | ecosystem: Environmental > Terrestrial > Soil > Wetlands > Peat | place: Sweden: Abisko, Stordalen Mire... | reverse complement strand
GGCGTCCGCGGCGCTGGATATCTAAACCCGCAGCTTCGGGGTGCGCGTGGCGTGTCTCATGCCGGGGCCGTTCAAGACTTCGCTTCCTCAGAACTCCCTGGATCGCGCTGCCAGTTTGCCGTACGCGGCAATCACTAAACAATTCTGCGCGAAGTTCGACGCCATGGAGGCAAACGCGCCGGAAGACTTGACACCGGTGGTCACTGCCGCGCTGGCCGCAGCCACCGACCCGGACCCGGCGATCCGCTATACGGTCGGAACCGATGCGATCGCCATTTTGCCCCCCATCCTGCAATCTCTGCAGCCCCTGCAGCACCTCGGGCTACTGCTGACGGGACAGGTGTGAATCGCCACCGCGCCTTATGCGGCTGGGGCGGTGCGGCGGCGCGGTTGCCTGCGGCCCAATGAATTCTGGCAGCTAGCTTTTCTGGTACCTGGGAGCGTTGAATTGGGATTGTCCATCACCAACAGCCGGAAGGTGCATGACGGGCCAGAATGCGCTCGACGCCAAAGTTTTTTCCAGAGCTCCGCGTATCGGCCGCATAATTGCCTAATATGGGAGCTGAAGTAATGGCCAGACATCTGTGGATGGGTGATCTATGAAACATGCGGACTGGAGCAGGGATTTGAAACTCAGGAGTGTAGTCCTTGTAATCGCGGTGCTCTGCTGCAGTTCTATCGCATACGCGCATCACTCCTTTGCTTTGTTCGATCGCTCCAGACTTATAACCTTGAGCGGTACTGTGCGCGAGTGGAAATGGGCAAATCCCCATACATGGCTGAGTGTTGTGGTCCGAAAAGCCGATGGCACCGACGAGGAGTGGGCGTTGGTGGGCTCCAGCCCCAACATGATGGCCCGCTGGGGCTGGAATGCGGCCGACATCAAGACCGGCGACAAGGTGATGGTCGATATTCATCCGGCCCGCGATGGAAGAACGATCGGCGAACTGCACACGGTCTTCCTGCTTGATGGCAAAGTGCTGGCCGATCCGGGCGGACAGACCGGCGAGGCATTGGCCGGTGGTGCGACAAATCTGCCCACCAAACCTCAGGGAGTACCGTACCAATGAAGCCCGCTCCAGCAAGAGTAGTTCGGCACCAGGCGGCCCGGATGCTCAGTAGTTCCGTCATCTGCCTCATCGCCCTGGTCCTGGGGGGGCACCCCGGTGCAGCGCACGCCGCCGCGGCTCCTCAGTCGAAGGAAGCGATGACCAAAGCTTGGCGGGTGATCGCAAGCCTGCCCGATTTCTGGCAGGGAACATGGCAATCAGTCAGCCCGATCGCCGACGATTTCCCCACGCCACCTGACTACACGCCCTCGGCGATGGAATACATCAAGAGCTACAAGCCAGTGGAGGACAGTCCGTTCGCCAATTGCAAGCCGCTCGGCCTGCCATTCGTGATGAACATCGGCGGCATGCCGATGAAGTTCTTCCAGTCCCCGGGCATGATTGCCCTCTACATTGAATCCTCGGGCATGACGCGATTCATCCACACGGACGGTCGTGAACACAGCGATCGCCCGAATCCGACCTACCTGGGCGAATCGATCGCCCACTGGGAAGGCGAGACCCTGGTTGTAGATACGACGGGATTTGCGCAGGACACGCTGTTTCAACTCGGGAAGCTGGATAAGAAGAGCCTGGCGCAGGGAGATCCTTCACCCCTGTCGGGCGTTATTTTTGGTCAGCATGGCCCCAATCTTCGGTTAGTGGAGCGCATGCACCTGACAGACTTCAATACGCTCGAGATCCAGACAAGCATTTACGACGATACCGTGTTCAAGCGGCCTTACACTCTGGCCGCACGTCGGTATATTCGCGGTATTGAACGCAGAAACGACCCGCAAGAGTGGGCTTGCACAGACAATCGGGATTACTTTGATCCCACGACCGGTCAGCTCGAATACAACGTGAAGGACAAGGCCCAGAGTCGCTAGACCACAAGGTTTACACAGGGTCGAAATCCCGCCTAATGCCGCTCGCGACTGCGATTGATGGAGCACCGATGACTCGACTCGCTAGTTTCTTGTTGCTGGTATCGCTCGCGGCCGGCACGGCCGCGGCCGCTGATGTCGCGCTCCCGAGTCCGAGCGCTGTGGATCAGAATAAAGCCATTGCGATTGCTTACTGGAACACGCTGAACTCGAAGGGCTGGGACGCCGCCAGCATCTATCTGGACGCCTCCTATCGCGAGCACAGCGGCTCTTCGCCAAGCGGCAACGAGGAACTGAGGGCCTACTACAACACGCTCAAGGCCGCCAAGCCCCGTCATTACAGCGTCATCGTGCGTGCGCTTGCGCAGGATGATCTGGTGTTTCTGCATGTGCATGACTTCGCTGCTCCGGGCGATTTTGGCGAGGCACTGATGTGTTTCTTTCGGCTCAAGGACGGCAAGATTGTTGAGCAGTGGACGGCAAAACAAGCAGTGCCCGGCATACGAAATTTCAATGGCATGTTCTGACATGGAGAAGCCCGTGTTTCAACCACGAGGGACTGCACTGCTGGTACTGCTTGCCGTGGCTACAATGGGGCAGTCTTCGCTCTTTGCTGCGGAATCGAAGGCGACGCTCCAGGCCGATGCCAACAAGAAGGTTGTGCTTGGCTTCTACGATGCCGTCAGCCGCTTCGACTTCGATTCTGCCCGCCAGTTTATCGGTGACTACTATATCCAGCACAGTCCGATGATCGAGGATGGGACCGATGGCCTTCGCAAAGCTCTGGCCGGCTTCAAAGAGGAATTCAGCTCCAGTTCGCTTCCCACCCTGGATGAGAAACTGGTGGTGGCCGAAGGCAATCTCGTCGCGATGTTGTCACACATCACGCCCAAGGCCGGTACGCCGGGCATCGCTGTTGGCGACCTTTTCAGACTTCAGGATGGAAAAATAGTGGAGCACTGGGACATCACCGAATGGTTGCAGAAGAAACCAGCGGGCGCCGGCATGTTCGATCAGAAATGAGAGCCCGTTGTCCGGTTCACGACCGCTCGGCCAATTCCTGACACGGGACCGGCCAGCTTTCAGAATGCCGTGAGCGCGCTATTCTCTATCAAAAGGGCGGTCCAACAACTGGCCCCCGCGGTGATTCTGGCACTCGGCTCAATTTGCGCTGCGCAGGAGCCGCAGCCCAGTGGATTGTCCAGTCCCCCGGCAGGTCCTCTGGGCGAAGAAATGCAGCGCAAAATGGCCGACTTCCTGCGCGAGAAGCTGCCGCCACCCGAAGAGATCTCATTACCCGTGCAGTCTTCAAATCCCAGAGACCTCGAAGGGACCTGGATCGCAGATCAGCTGACTCTGCTGCGGCTTGGCAATGACATGTACGGCCTGCCGCTGCCACTTAAGCCCAGCGCTCAGCGCATTCTTGATCGCCGGCTAAAGGCGACCTACGTGGATAAGCGGCCTTACGCAAACGCGGCCGCCCGGTGTCGACCAGCCGGCCAGCCGTGGCAACTTGGATTGATTTATCCATTTCAGATTTTTCAGAAGAAGCAGTCAATGGTGTTCGTGTTCTCCGAGATGCACACCATCTGGAGCGTGCGCATGGACTCAGCGCATCGCGAGTCCAAGACGCAATACCTGGGGGACTCGGTAGGGCACTGGGACGGCGATACGCTCGTAATTGATACCAAGAACTACAAGGCACCACTGTGGATTGACCCGGACGGAACACCGGCCTCGGTTCACACCCATGCGACCTTTCGCATACGTCGCATCAACTACGGGCAACCGAAACTGGAGATCGTCACAACGATTGATGATCCGGATTCGTTCTCCAGGCCATGGTCCATAGTGCGTACCTATGTGTGGCGACCCGATTTCGCGTTGTTTCAGGAGTACAACTGCGAAGGACAGGTAAGTTCGCCAGATGGACTTAGTCAGTACGGCTATCAACCTGAGCCTGATGAGGCACCGTGAGCGCCTCGAATCATCGGTGGTGGCGGATAGGGACGGCGGTGTTTGCGACTTGCGCCATATATATCAATGTCGGTTATGCGCAGAGCAAAGGCATCGAGGGCGTGTGGCGTATAGCGGCGCCGCAAGTCCTATTCACACCGCTGGATGGCCGCGCCATCCCGTTTACAGCGCAGGGGCTTCGCGCTTATCAATTGCACAAGCAGGCGGCTGAAGAGGGTGATCTCAGTTTCGATCCAACGATGACAGGTTGCGCATCGCCAGGTCAGCCGCGACTGATGCTGACCTCTGAGCCGTTCATCATCTTTGCACGTCCGTCGATGATTACCATACTGTATCAGTGGAATCGCTTGTTTCGACAGATAAGCATCGGCAAGCCGCTCAAGAATCCGCTCCTGGCTCCCAATTACTGGGAGTTCCTCGCCAGTCAGGGATATGCCCAGGGCACTTGGATGGGCAACGCGCTGCTGGTAACGACTATTGGACTGTCTGACGAAAAATTGCTCGACAACCTGCTGCCGAGCAGCGACCAGCTGATCCTCAGAGAGAGATTTCGGCTGCGCGATCGCGACACGCTTGAGGATCGCCTGACGATCCAGGATCCGGTCAATTTCACTCGCCCCTGGGACGCGCTGCTCAGCTATCGGCGTCAATCAGACCAGTTGTTCCCGTTCCCAGAAGATGTTTGCCTCGACCACCTAGAGGCCAAACAGGCGCCGTGGCCCACGATCAGCCAACTTCCCGCGGACTAGCGATGCCTTTCGGTGGTCTACCGGCGGACGAGTGTCGATATGACTCGCATAATGAACGCCCAAGTCGGTGCGACTCATCGCGGCATCCTTGTAGCGGAGTCCGGTTCCGCGGCGAGATCGATCGGATCCCATTTATAGAATCGATGGCGGCCGGCCTCGGTCCCGAAGGCTGTTCAGCCTTTGGGTTCTCTTAGGTGCCGCGACCGGATCGCGTAACGGCCAGGTGACATGATGCCGTTCGGATCAACCGCGTCCTTGAGCGTCTCCAGAAACTCGCGCAGTGCATGATCGTTGAACGAATAGGTTTCCATAACGAGTTCGTAGAAAGCGGGCGCTGTCCGATACTCACCCCAGCCGCGTGCGCTGGCCATAGAAAGCAGTTCCTCGAAAGCCTTGCGCACCTTGGCGTTGACGACAGGAGATCGGGTGACGGGCAGGCCGACAGCGAACAGGAAAGCACGTTCGAAGATGGCCGAGGGGAACTGTAGCGGCGGGTAGGGTAGCCTGTACTTGCGGGCGATTTCGGCAAAGACGTTCATGGCTTCGATCGCCGCCTCGCCCGTCCGCGGGATGACCGGCGAGAAGAAAACGTGGCCGACTACGTCTTCCCCTTCATAGGAAATCATCGGACCGAGACTGAAGGTGCGCAGCGAGGGGATGCCGAGCGGGCCAACATCGAACAGTTTTGCCAGATCCTTCGCTGGAAGAGGCAGGGTGCGGATCTCATTGAGTTTGAAGCGCGCGCCTGGTATGGCCGCCAGCGCATCACAGATGCACTCCCACTGCGCCGCGATGAATTTCTTCGGCCCGTAGAGGTTGAACTCGCACGACCAGAAGGGAACGCCCGTGCTCAGCGCCGCGGTGTCGAGCTTATCCAAGTTGACGCCGTCCGGATCGGTCAGGATGGCCAAAATACTGGGATCTACTTTGGCGCCGCCGGCGCTGTGCGCGGCGTCGCCGCCCGTGCCGGTGGTGGGACTCGAGAGTGTCCATAAGCCCTGCACGAGTTTGCTCTGCTCGAGTCGCCCGATGATATCGACCAGCGGAATCAGATCATGCAACCTCGGGACCGTGACTAGGCCGGTGGTGTGGTTCTCGGGCGCAGGCATGAGCCAGAAGCCCATCTTGGTCACCACGCCAAAGTTCGATTGCTTGAACAACCCATCGGTGCGCGGGCCAAAGCCCGGCTTGAACTGTTGCCAGGTCTTGGCGCCAGGCAGGGCGCCCATGCCGGTCCGCACCATCCTGCCGTTGGGCAGGACCACCTCCATGCCGCAGTGTGCGTCGAAGTGGCTGCGGTAGGGCGCGAGCGTGACGCCAACGCCGCCATCCAGCGCATTACCCATTACACTGCCCCAGCCCGGACTTGGGCAGTCAATCCACAGCTTCAGGCCCCTCTCCTGAATGTAGTGGTACAGATCGAAATAACTGACGCCGGGCTCCACGACCACGTAGCCGTGCTGCTCGTCGATCTCGACGACCCGGTTCATCCGTTTCAGGTCAAGCACGATGCTGCCGGCAAGGGCCGGGGCGGCCCCGCCGTAGCCCAGATTCTTGCCCGTGGAGATCGGGTAAATGGGAACGCGATAGCGATTGGCGAGCTTCACCAGCTCAATGACCTGCTCCGCATTCTCTGGCGCGACGGCCGCAGACGCAGTGCGCTCATCAGCTTCGCCCCACAGTATCGAGTAAGAGTCGCGATAGAGTTCCAGGTCCTCATCGGAAGTGAAGAGCCACTGTTCACCAACGATTTTCGCGAACGCTGAAAGGGCTGCCGTGAAATCGGCCTGACTGACGTTTGGCGGTAGTTTCATGCTCAAACTTCCCGGCGTTCAGGGCGAGCGGCACGGGGCCTGGATTTCTGCATGCACCAGCCGTGCAGCGTTCCGTCCGCGCGCGAGGGTCGGTAGCTGCGGGCAAGAGGCGAGGGGCTTGCGGCGGAATAAGGTGCCCCTTTCAGCCATGCCGCCACTTCTTGCTGGCATGCAGCACCGTTAAGGTCTGCGGCACACCATTGAGTGCGCGCGCGCAAACGCAGGCCATGATCCCAGCCGAGCCGCTCCAAGCAGAATAGGGTGGCTCCCGAACTGATGCCAACGATCGCGCTGCTCTTGTTGAGTACTTGCATTAATCCGGCATGTGCAGTTGCGTCGAGCTGGATGCCGACGAGCGGCCACCGCTGGCCGCAGGCCTTGATGAACGCAGTGATTTGGCGGGGCATCTCAATGGTTTCGTCGATGAGTAGGGCATCGATCGGGCTGGTTTGGCCGCGGCGCGCGCGCGTCTCAAAGCTGGCGAAACCCGCGGTGCAGGCCGCAGCCGCGAGGGCCAGGCCAGCGCCGATCGCAGTCCTTCTTGTCATCATTCGCGCTTTCTCTCCACTGGCAATCGCTTGGGCTGCTTCGTCACTGGAAGTGTCCGTCACTGCGAGTGCGCAAGATAGGCGGCCACGAGCGCCAGATCGGCATCGCTGATCTCTGTCTTGCGGAAGGAGGGCATGAACGAAACGCCGTTCCGCACCGCAACCGTTACATAGAGGGGGAGCAAATCGGTCCGCTGCTCAAGAACGGCCGGGAGGCTTCCATGGTACTTGCGCTGGAGAGCCACGCTGCCAGGACCCCCGGGGGGCCTGTGACAATCGCTGCACCATTTGTCAAAAATCACTTCGCCGGCCGAGCGCACAGGTTCTGGCCCAGGGGCGGAAGGCAGCGAAGAGCGGGCGTCCAGCGACGCGCAGCCGCCCAGCGCCAGCGCCAGCAGCGCGCAGACGCCCATGGCGGGGCTGCGGCTGAGTCGAATGCCCTTCATTTCCCCTCTCCATCTGCGCCCCAGGGCATTGTCGCCCTGGCGCTCCAGAAAACTTGCTGACCTGAACAAGCAATAGTAGCAGGCGCTGCAGGGCAAGTTAGGTGCACAAATGTTCTTGCCCGTCCATGCTGAAGCAGTGAGCTGCACTTCAGCGTTGCGTTTGCCGTTGTGGTGCCGACAGCTCATATTAGGCGTGCCCAATTCTCCCGATCGCGAGAGAATTGGCGCTGCCAATTGAGGTAGCTACCTTTCCAAGTCCCTTGGGTGCGAAAATCGGCAGCGTCCAGTGGTGATATTACGAAGACATTCGGAAGGCAAGAACGCAATGAATGTGCACGGTTCAACTCGTCTTTTGAGCCTGTCGGCAGTATTAGTGCTCGCTGCGGCAGCGTTTCCGGTGTCGGCGCACCATTCGGCGGCCCCGTTCGACATGTCCAAGTCCATTTCCATTCAGGGCACAGTCGAGAGGTGGCTGTGGGCTAACCCGCACTCTTGGCTTTATGTCCGGGTCGAAAAGGCCGATGGCTCCCAGGAAGTCTGGGGTTTCGAGGCCGGCAGCACAGGCATGCTGGCGCGCGGCGGCTGGAATGCCGCCGATATGAAGCCCGGCGACAAGGTCACCGTGACTGCTGCGCCCGAGCGCACTGGCAATCACATCGGATTGTTGAACAAGATTCAGTTGGCAGATGGCCGTGTGCTGAACGCTGGATTTGGTGCACCTCCTCCCGGTGCAATTCCGCCTCCAGGCGCAGTCCCGCCTCCTCCCGGCGCGGCGAACAGTGCCCCTGCCCCCCGCTAGTTGCTGAGGCAGATCCATGATCAAACAGAAATTCGTACTCGCCATCGCGCTGTATTCGGCAATGCTCGCCGCTTCGGCCACTGCCGCGGAGCCGCTCGGATCGAAGTGGTCTGATGTCACCAAACTGCCCGATTTCTTCACGGGGAACTGGCAGAGCAATACATCGTTTCTGGATAGCTCGTCCAACGTCCCGCTCACCCCGCAAGCGCTGGCTTACATCGCGCAGTACAAGCCCGTTGAAGACATCCCTTTTGCCGGACCAAATTGCAAAACTCCCGGCATGCCGATTATTCAACGCCTGGGATCGCCGCTGAAGTTCTTCTATGAGCCAGGCATGATTGCTATTTATATCGAAAACAGCAGCATGACGCGCTTTATCAAACTCAATGGGAAGCATTCCGCACGGCCAAACCCGACCTTCCTGGGCGAGTCGATTGGGCATTTCGAGGGGGACACCCTCGTGGTGGACAGTGTCGGCTTCGATGACACGCTCCTGCAGTATGGCGATTTGCCGGGCCGGGGAAGCGGTCCCTTCGTTCTGCCTCCTGATGCGATATTTGGTCCGCACGGACCCAATTTGCGCATGGTCGAGCGTATCCGATTGCTCGATCCGGACACGCTGGAGGACCGATTGACGATCTATGACGACACGGTCTGGAAAGGACCCTATGAGGCCAATTCCGGGCGTACTTTCAAGCGCAATCGCGGGGAGAACGGCTGGCCTCACGAATGGGTGTGCAATGCGGCTGAGACATTGATTTACGATCCTAGCCAGGGCAAGACGATCGAGGAGGACCCCGCCGAAGTTCTCAAGCGGCTCCAGCAGAAAGAGAATCACTAAGCGCCAGGTCTGCGTGGGCACAGAAGGGCGAATGGTTGCTTGATGGGCGCTGGTAGCGCCTATGCGCAGAGCGCAACCGCAAATGCGACCAGCGCCCAACTGATTTTCCCAGCCTCTTGCTCGATCGGGCCCAATTACGCGGAATTCAGGCCCGCCACCCAGGTTCGCTCGAGTATGTGCTCGGTCGGCAATGTGATGCGAACCCCGAGTCCAAACCCCGCCCGGTTACTCGCCGTGATCGTTCCGCCCTGCGCCGCGACCGCCCGCTTGGCAATGGCCAGGCCGAGCCCGAACCCCGGACTCGTTTCGTCGGCGCGCACGAAGGGCTCGAACAGTGTGGAAAGCGCGGACTCCGGCGCCCCGGGTCCCTCATCGACCACCTCAATCGCGTAGTTTCGAGCAGCCCCGTCGTAGGCCAGACTCACGTGTACCGACTGACCGCTCGTCGAGAAGCGCAGCGCGTTACGGACGACGTTGTCGAGCGCCCAGCGCACGAGCTCGATGTTGCCACGCAGGCTTGGGTGCTCGCTGTCGCCGGCCGAGTGGTCCACATCGGAGACGATCAAGACGCCGACCGCCTCCGCCTCGAACCGCGCATCAGTCAGCACGCTCTCGAGCAGTGCGCGAACATCGAAGTAGTCCTCGCCCGGGGAATGTCCGCTCTCCGCTCTGGCCAGACTGAGCAGCTCGCGCACCACCGAATCGAGACGGCGCCCTTCGTATTCAATCCGGTCCAGAGAAGCCTTGACTCCGGTTGGATCCTGCCGTGCCAGACCAATGGCGAGCTGTAGACGACTCAAGGGCGAGCGCAGCTGATGCGAGACATCGTGTAACAGGCGCTCGCGCGCCTGGATCGATTGTTCCAGCTGCGCAGCCATCACGTCAAAGTCTCGCGCGAGGTCGGCGATCTCATCACGTCGCCCGCCTATGCCCGGTGCAAGCCGTGTCGCCAGATCGCCCGCGGCCAGCCGCTCGAAGCCCTGCCGAAGGCGTTTTATTGGGGCCACCAAATACAAGGCCATGACGCCTCCGAAGATCGGCCCGAACAACAATGCGAGAATGATAGGCTCGATCGGCACAGCCAGCTGGAAGCGCCTGGTGCCCTCATAGTGATAACGCAGTCGGAACATCGCGCCGTCCGGAGCCCTGACCTGGCGCTCGATGAACCCGTCGGATCGGGTCAGAGGCGCAGGCTGTGCCGAGGGCGGCACGATCTCGAGCCTGGCGCGTTCCGACGCGGGCAGGGAATCGCGCGCCTGCACGGCGGAGACCTCGCCCATGCGGCTGAGCGCGGTTCCGACAGCGTCCAGGACAACGGGAGCCGCACGCTGTGCCCCGATGTCGTCCTGTGCCGTGACCGGGGATTCGACAGTCACAAGGACCCAGACCAGCTGCGCGATGACGAAAAACGCCAGCCAGAAAGCCAGCAGAAATTTCCAGAACAGGCTGCCCTTCACTGTCGGGCCTTCGCGCGGTAACCCACGCCCCTGACTGTCTCGATCTCGAGGCCTCCCTCGGAGGCGTTCAGCAGCTTCTGTCGTAAGTTATTGGCGTGCACGTCAATGCTTCGGTCGTAGCTCTCCCAGGGCCGTCCCAGGACATTGCGCGAGAGCTGGTCCCGGGTCGCGACCCGGTCGCCGAACTGCAGCAGGGCCACGAGCAGGTTGAATTCGGTCGTTGTGAGCTGCACGGGCGCACCTCGCCAGGTTACCCGGCGCGCCGGCGCATTGACCCGAAGTTCAGACAATGCAATCTCCGCTTCTTCGTCGGCACCCCTGGCTGCACCGTTGCGCCTGCGCAGCACCGCCCTTAATCGAGCGACCAATTCCGGTGCGTAGTAGGGCTTGGGCAGGTAGTCGTCCGCGCCGAGCTCGAGTCCGATCACGCGATCGACCTGATCGCCCTTGGCCGTCAGCATGATGATCGGGATCGTGCATTCTTGTCGTATGCGCCGGAGCAGTTCGATCCCTGTGATCGTCGGCAGCATGACATCGAGAATGACCGCATCGTACACGCCGCTGGTGGCAGCGGTGACCGCTTGCCTGCCGTTGAAGTCAACCGTTACCTTGAAGCCTTCGTTTTCAAGATACTGGCGCAGCATCGTGCTCAGTTCGACATCGTCGTCGACCAGCAGGACGTGCGCGCCCGGGCTGTTTGTGCTCATCTGGGGCACTGTGCCGCTCCGGTCCCT
>Ga0302320_10026206_pt1 | contig 11301 bp, 11 predicted proteins | sample Bog_T0_3_FD_202130 | JGI IMG/M metagenome (GOLD analysis project Ga0302320, IMG submission 202130) | Peat permafrost microbial communities from Stordalen Mire near Abisko, Sweden - Bog_T0_3 | ecosystem: Environmental > Terrestrial > Soil > Wetlands > Peat | place: Sweden: Abisko, Stordalen Mire... | reverse complement strand
CGCCGCGTCGAACCCCAGATCGCAATCAGAAAATACTTCGGCACAATTGCAATTTCGTAAAAGACGAACAGCAGAAATAAATCGAAGCTGAGAAAAACTCCGTAAACTCCGCCGATCAACGCCAGGAAAAATGCAAAAAACTCATTCGTGCGCAGTTCGATATTCCAACTGAACAGAACGCCCGCGACCGCAGCCAGTCCCGTCAACAAAACCAATACGCGACTGATACCATCGGCGGCCAACAGGAAGCGAATGCCCATCGACGGCACCCACGGCACGTCGACAATCACCGTGCGGCCCGGCCCCGGCCCCATGCCCGCAAAAAAGCCCGCGGTGGCCAACGCCAATCCAGCGACAGCTACAGACAGAGCGAGCCAGCGCGCCAGCGCCGCACGTCCTTTCGGCAGCAACGCCTGTGCCAGTGCCCCGGCAAACGAGAGATAGATCGTCCAAGCTAACATCAAAATCTCCAGTGAGCCAAGAGGTTCATGACCGTCGGGTTCACGCTGTCGACAATCAGTTGAGGCAACAGGCCAATCAGCAGCATCAAGCCAATCACCGGTGCCAACGCCAGCCGCTCCCCATGATGCAAATCAGGAAAATTCGCGCAGTGTTCTGGAACCGGTCCGGTGAAAACTTTCTGTATCACGGTCAGGATCACGGCCGCCGTTATCAACAAGCCCAACACTGAAACCGTAGCCGCAACCCACGCCAGCGGAAAGACACCGCGAAAGATCAGAAATTCACCGACAAAGCCATTGAGTCCCGGCAGCCCTAAGGATGAAAACAGCGCAATCCCCATCAATCCAGCCAACACTGGCGCAGGTTTACGCAGTCCGCCAAAATCGTCGATGCCGCGATGACCGCCCGTCCGCTGCTGCAAGATCGCGACGAACCAGAACAGCGCCGCAGCCGTCAATCCGTGATTGAACATCTGCAAAATTACACCATTCAACGCCATCGCTTGATTCGTTTGTGCCGTAGCGCCAACGGCCGGTACTGCCAGTGCAAAAATTGCCAGCAGGCAATAACCCAGGTGATTGACCGACGAATACGCGAAGATGCGCTTTATGTCTTTCTGCGCCGCCGCGGCCCACGCGCCCAAAACGACCGTTGCTGCAGCCAACACCAACAACGGCGTGCGGATCTGCGCGATCTGATGGCCGAATAGCGGCAGCGCAATCCGAAGCAATCCATACACACCCATCTTCGACATCGCGCCGGTTAGTAACATGGTGACCGGCGAAGGCGCTTCCGCATAAGCCGCCGGTAGCCATGTATGAAAGGGAAACATCGGTACCTTGACGGCAAATCCTGCCAGCACGCCAATAGCGAGCCACAAGCTCACCGGCCCGAGGTGCGCTGTGATTGCCTGCTCTAACTCGCCTGTTGAAGCCAGCAATGTCAGGTGCGGAAAGTCCATGCTGCCCGTCGCAACAAAGACCGCGAGAAACGCCACTAACAGCGCTGCCGATCCGGCCATTGTGTAGATGAAAAACTGTGTGGCCGCCGGACCGCGCCGCGCACCGCCCCAAAGCTTGATTAGAAAGAATGCGGGAATCAAGCTAAGTTCCCAAAACAAAAACCAATGGAAAAAATTCAGTGCCGTAAACGAGCCGAACAGTCCCGACTCCAGCAGCAGCACCAGTGCAAAATACAATCCCGGTTGATGATGCACGCGATGCGCCGCGTCGACCGACATTAATGTAACCAGCGCAGCCAGCACCAGCATCAGTGCGCCCAAACCGTCCACGCCCAAGTGATATTCAATGCCCACCGAAGGCGCCCACGCGTGCTGTTCGACCAGCACGTAGCCTCCGTTCGCCGGCAGTTGAATCCACACGACAAGAGCCAAGGCCAAACTGACGAAGGTCGTAATGAGCGCAACCGCGCGCGCATGTTTGCCTGCCCACAGCGCGATCACCGCGCCAATCACAGGCAGCGCCGTCAGCAGCGTCAATACTGGAATTCCGTTCATGCTCTTGCGCTCCAGATCAGAATCGCAGCCAACGCCACCACTGCCAGCGCCAAGATTCTCAAGTAAGTCTGAACGCGGCCTGTTTGCACGTGAGCTAGCAAACCGCCGCCAATCGTGAGTTCCTCGCAGCCCTTGTCAAAGCCGCCATCGACGACATTCGCATCGAGGAATCGATTCAGTTTCGCGTCGAGGCTAAAGATTGCAGCGACCGCAGCCACCGCGCCGCCCCATACCTTGCGATCAAGCCAGTCTGTTACGCGCGCCCACCAAGCATAGAATGCAATGACTGTCTTCTCGTATAACTCATCCACGTAAAGCCGGTCGCGCAGACCTCCCCAAACCACTGGAAATGTTTTTTCCAACTCATCCAGTTCTTCGGGCTTTGGCGAGCGATCCCCATAGATTCGCCATGCCAGAATGATTCCCAACAGAACAACAACAGTCGATGTTCCCATCACCGCCAGCAAACTCGGTTCGAGCGCTGCATTGATTTCGAAGCTCGCCGCCCGTCCCTCGATGAAAGCATGAAACCATGGCCATGCGGGAGTTCCGATCAGTCCGAGAGCCATCGCAAAAAATGCCAGTATCGCCAACGGAATCGTCATCACCGCCGGGCTTTCATGCGCGGCCTTCTTGCCTCTCCAGTAGCCAAAGAAAACATAGGCGACCTGGCGCGTCATATAAAAGGCTGTCAGTAGCGCGCCAAAAACCAGCATGTAAAACGGGGTCTTCGCCACGCTCCAATGCTGCGCCGCTTCCAGGATTCCGTCCTTGCTCCAGAAGCCGGAGAACACCAGAGGAAAGCCGCACAGGGCCAACATTCCAATCGAATAAGTCAAAAACGTCAGCGGCATGTCGGCCTTCAATCCGCCCATGCGCCGTATGTCCTGTTCCTCATGGCATCCGTGAATAACTGAACCCGCGCCCATAAACAGCAGCGCCTTGAAAAACGCGTGCGTGATCAAGTGAAACATGCCCACAGCCACGCCGCCCATGCCCAACCCGGCCATCATGTAACCCAATTGCGAAACCGTCGAGTAAGCCAGAATGCGCTTGATGTCGTTTTGCGCGAGCGCGATCAGCGCGGCAAATACCGCAGTGAATGCGCCGACCCAAGTGACGACTGTCAACGCCGTCGTCGTCGCGCCGCCCAGTGCTCCGGCATGCATTAGTGGATAAACGCGGGCAACTAGATAAACGCCTGACGCCACCATCGTCGCTGCGTGAATCAACGCAGAAACCGGCGTCGGTCCCTCCATCGCATCCGGCAGCCATACGTGCAGAGGGAACTGGCCGCTCTTGCCCGCCGCGCCGGCAAAAATCAGCAACGCAATCGCACCCGCCGCCGTCAGTCCCAACGCCGCAGGCTGCGCCAAGAGTGCGGTCAATGCAGCCGATTCGATAGCTCCCGCGCCATGGTTATAAAACAGCAGCGTGCCGGTCTCTGAAAACAACCACACAATGCCGAGCAAAAAAAACACATCGCCGACGCGCGTCGTCAGGAATGCTTTTTTTGCGGCCGCCGCAGCCGACGGCTTTTGATACCAAAATCCAATCAATAAGTAAGAAGTGAGTCCAACTAACTCCCAGCCCATAAACAACAGCAGAATGCTGTTGGCTATGACGACGGCTAACATCGATCCAGCAAACAGCGACAGGAAGCAGAAGAACCGTGTGAAGTTTTCGTCATGTTCCATGTAGCCGATGGAATAAATAAAAATCAGCAGTCCGACGAAGCAGACCATCACCAACATCACGGCCGACAGCGGATCGAGTATCCAACCCAGGTCAACATTCGCCGCGCCCACCTGCACCCAAGTAAAGTTCACGACTTCGCGTGTCGTTGTTCCTTGCATCCATGCGCTCACGACATGCGCAAAAGCAAAAAGCGAAAGCAGCAGCGAAAATCCCAGCGAGGCAATTGCTAATCCGGCCGAAGTCTTTCGGCGCGGTTGCTTCAAAAATGCAAGGATGCCTGCTGCCACGATCGGAGCGGCTGGAATCAGCCACAGATTCTCAGCGAGCCGTGAAGCCACTAATTGAGGAGCGAATGAAATTGTTTCTTGCATCAATCTCTCACCCCTTCATCCTGTTCATTTGATCCAGATCGGTCGTCTTTGCGTGGCGATGAATTTGAATCACCAGGCCCAATCCAACAGCTGCTTCGGCGGCGGCGACGGCAATCGAAAAGATCGCAAACATCATCCCCGTCAGCGCTTCCGGATGCGGTCCGTAGCGCCAAAAAGCAATCAAGTTCAAGTTCGCCGCATTGAGCATCAGTTCAATGCCGATCAACACGAGAATTGCGTTACGCCGTGTCAGCGCGCCGGCCAGTCCAATCGAAAACAACAGCGCGGCCACCAGTAAATACCCTGCAAGCGGCGTCATTTGGACCCTGCCTTCTCATTGATCGCAACAATCACCGCGCCAATCATCGCCAGCGTCAACAACACGGCGACAATCTCCAAGGCCAAAACATAGCGGCCCATCAGCGCGTTGCCGATCTCGGCCACGGTCGCTGTCGGTACAGACGTCTCATGCGGCAACACTCGCACGCTTGAGAGCACCGCCCAGCCGAGCGTCGCAAAGACCGCGGCGGCTACTCCGAGACCGGCCAACCAACTGTGGCTAAATACGCCATCGGTCGGAGTCTCCGAACCCTTGGTGAGAAGAATCGCAAAGACCACGAGAATCGCGACCGCGCCGATGTAAACCAGAATCTGCGCGAACCCCGCAAACTGCGCATCGAGGTTCAGAAACAGCAGCGCCAATCCCAAAAAAGCCACCGTCAGCGCAAGAGCACAATGAATGGTGTTTTTCAGCAGCACCGCCGCGAGACCACCCGCTATGGTGAGCGCCGTCAGCAGATAAAAGACAAAACTCATCGACGGTCGCTCCCTCTCTTGCAGTCACTCGATTGGCCCGTGTGTAACTTATTCCGCATAACGATAACTCCTCGGCGCGATGTGCTGTCTGCGCATTCCCCATCGTCCCATCACGAGATAAGCCAAAATCAAAATCGCCGAGCAGACCACCCAACGCAACCAACCGTCACCCATGAAGCGCCAAATCCCCGCGACCACCAGGTTCAACAGGCATAACGGCAAGATAAATTTCCACGCGAAATTCATCAACTGATCCTGGCGCAGCCGCGGCAGTGTTCCGCGGAGCCAGATGAAAACGAAGATCGAAAGCATCAGTTTTGAGAAGAACCAGATCCACGAGGGAACCCAGGTCAGGATCGAAAGCGGTGCGGTCCAACCGCCGAGAAACAACGTTGCGCCCATCCCGGAGATGGAAAACATCGCCAGATATTCCCCGAGAAAAAAGAGCGCGAATTTGAATCCTGAATACTCTGTGTGATAGCCCGCCACCAACTCCGATTCGCCTTCTGGCAAGTCGAAGGGCGAACGATTTGTTTCGGCTGTCGTGGCAATCGCGTACATGAAAAATCCAGCGAATCCCCACGGCGTAAAAATGAACCAATGTGGCAAACCGTATGTGTAATGGTTCTGCGCCGCGACGATTTTGGTCAGAGAAAGCGAACCGGTCATCATCACCACCGTCACACTCGACATCAACAGAGGCACTTCATAGCTGATCATCTGCGCCACGGCGCGCATTGCGCCCAATAGCGAATACTTATTGCGGCTCGACCATCCGGCCATGAAGATGGCTAGCTCCGTTGATGCGCCGATTGCGAAATAGAACAACAGGCCGGCGTCCATATCCACCAGCACCATGTTGCGCCCCATCGGCAACACCGCGAAGCCCATGAACACAGCCACGACGAGCACGACCGGCGCCAGAAAATGCACAATCCAGTCCGCGCTGATCGGCACAATATCTTCTTTGGTTAGCGATTTCACGCCATCGGCAATCGGCTGCAAAATTCCGAACGGACCGACGCGATTCGGACCGAGCCTGTTTTGTATGCGTCCCAGCCCCTTGCGTTCCAGCAATACGGCTAAGGCAAACAGTGCCGGAAACAGCCCGATGATGACCACCACGCATAAAACTACGCTGGCCACCGGTTGCCAGGCCGCAGGCAATACGCCCACCAAAACCTGCTTGAGCAGAACGAAGATTTGGTCCAGATGATCAAACAGGTTTTCGAACATGGGCTAGGCTCCCGCTCCCGCCGGCTTCACTTCCATTTTACCGGTCTCACCCTTGGCCGCGGCGGCCTCCGCTGCGCTCTTGGCCTTGGCGTCGGCCTTCATCTTTTCTTCCGCCCGGTGTGCATCGACAGCCGCAGCTTCAGTTGGATGAATCTTGTGATAGTGCTCGTTGGGCTTGGCTAATTGTTCGCGGTCAAGCAGCAAATCGCCGAAGCGATCCGTCGTACTCAGTTCAAATGCTGTATCCATCTTGATCGCTTCAAACGGACAAACTTCAACGCAAATCTGACAACTCATACAGACCGAAATATCGATGTCAAACTTCGCCGGATAGTATTGCGCCTTGCCCAGATAATCGAGCTTCTTGTCCTTCGACTTTTCGATATAGATGCACTTCGGCGGACATTCCTTCTCGCAAATCTGGCAGGCCACGCAGCGCAGCCCGGCTTCCCACTCCGGTCCGCCGCCATCGCGATTCTCCACGTCGTAGACGAGAAAGGGAAAGACGCGCGCGGCCTCGATCGGAGCGATCCGTTCTTCCGGATACTCGACCGTCGTCAGCCGTTCAGCGAAGAAGTAACTGCCAAAAAAATTCTTGGCCGTCTCCGCCAGCCCTTTCAGTATGCCCTCGCCTAACAATCCAATCCTCCCAAAATCAGCTTCTAGCTCTCGGCTGTTCCCTGATCCCAATTCCCTAATCCCTGCTCTACCGATCCACTTCACCCAGCACAATATCCACGCTGCCAAAGATCAACACCACATCCGCGATTCCATGCCCCAGACACATATCTTCGAGCACGGTTAGGTTCACCAGACTCGGCGGCCTTACGCGGTAACGATACGGATTTGGCCCGCCATCGCTGATCAGATAAAATCCCAATTCGCCTTTCGGCGCTTCGATTCGTCCATACGCCTCGCCGGGCTTGGGACGAAATCCGCGTATCTTCGCCTTGGGGTCCATCACCGGTCCGCCGGGAATATCCTTCAACGCCTGTTCCAGAATCTTGATTGACTCGCGCATCTCCAGCAGCCGGATCATGAAGCGGTCGTAGATGTCTCCGTGATCGCCCAACGGCACGCGAAAATCGAAGCGATCATAGATGCCGTATTTATCGACCTTGCGAATGTCATAGTTCACGCCCGAGGCGCGCAGCATCGGCCCCGTGATTCCGGCATTCACGGCCAACTCCGCCGTCAAGATGCCGACGCCTTGCGTGCGGACCATCAGGATTTCATTCGTGCGCAGCAGTTGCTCAAACTCATCGACAAACGCCGAGAGCCCCGCCACAACCTTGCGCGTATGGTCGAGCCATGCCGGCGTCGCATCCACGCGGCAGCCGCCAAAGCGCATGTAGTTGACCATCATGCGTGCGCCGGTCAACTCTTCAAACAGGTCGAGTATCTTTTCCCGCTCGCGAAAGGCGTACATCAAGGGCGTTCCGCTGGCGCCCATTTCTTGGATAAAAAATCCAATCGACGAGGCGTGATTTTGAAAGCGTGTCAGCTCGCCCAGGATCACGCGCAAATATTCGGCGCGCTCGGGAACCGTTTGCCCCGTCAGCTTCTCCACGGCCAGCGCATACGCCCAGTTATTCGTGATCGGGCAAACATAATCCAGCCGATCGGTATAAGGCATCGAGGCCAGGTAACTGATGCCCTCGGCGATTTTTTCGTGGTTGCGATGCAGGTATCCAAAGACCGGCTTCAATCGGATCACGCGCTCTCCATCGAGTGCAACATCCATGCGAAAGACACCGTGTGTCGATGGATGATGTGGCCCCATGGCCACTTCAAGCAACTCGCCTTCGCCCTCCGGCTCAATCGGCACCGGGCGGTTCCAGCCCACAGGCAACTGTTTGCGTACTGCTCCAGCGACGGTCATGCGCCGGCCCCCGTTTTTGCCGGTCCCGATTTCGCCTGCTCGGCCATCGCCGCTCGATGCGCCTCGGTGCGTTTTAACACGTCATCATGCGCCGTCGGTTCATACTCGAAGTCATCCGGTTCCACATAATCGCGACGCATCGGGTGGTCCGTAAATTCGTCCCACATCAGCAATCGCCGCAAGTCCGGATGCCCCGTAAAAACAATTCCGAACAGATCAAAAATCTCCCGCTCTTGGAACTCCGCCGAACGCCACAGCGGTGTCAGCGAAGGCAGCTCGACCTGGTCGGTGCGATTCACCGTCCGCATTCGCAACACCAACGGTCCCTCGCGCTTTTCGACCGAATACAAGTGATAAACCGCCTCAAGAAATCCCGGCTCAACGCGCTTCTGCGTTTCTTCGACAGTCTCTTCAACGGCCTGCTCCGTGCCTGGTTCCGCGCCATCGACGGTCTTCGTCACCATACGCTGGACCTTGACCTTCTCCGTGATTTCCTTGTCCGGCCAATCTACGCCCGTCACATTCGAGAGAAAATCGAAGGCCAGCTCAGCGTCATCGCGCAAAAAACTCGCGACCTTCAATGCGCAGCCCGGCTCGATCCGCAGCGAATGCTGGCCGCTCGCGCTGGGATTCAAAACCACCTCCAGAGCCGCTTCCGGCACAGCCCTCTCGATTGCTGCCTTTATCTCTTCGACTGTCTTCAATCCTGTTCCTCAAAAACTCTGACCACTCGCTATTGGATCACTACCGGCACTGTCCATACGCCCGGGTTCGACGCCGGCTCCAGATCGTGTTCGCCCTGAACCGGTACCGGAAACTCGCCCTGCGCTTCGGCATTCAAATGCCGCGGCCGGTTCTCGCCCGTTAAACTCTGGCCGTCAATCTTCTTCTGCAACGTCATGAAAGCCTGAATCAGCGCCTCGGGCCGCGGCGGGCAGCCGGGAATATGCACGTCAACCGGAATATACCGGTCGATCCCCTTCAACACGTTGTACCCCTGCTTGAACGGTCCCCCGCTGATCGCGCATGCGCCCATCGCAATCACATACTTTGGCTCGGCCATCTGGTTATACAGCCGCACCACCTGCGGAGCCATCTTCTTCGTCACCGTTCCCGACACAATCATCAGATCGGCCTGGCGTGGCGACGGCCTGAAGACCTCGGCCCCGAATCGCGCCAGATCGTACCGCGCCATCGTTGTCGCGATCATTTCGATTGCGCAGCAGGCCAGCCCAAACTGCATCGGCCATACCGAATTGCGCCGTCCCCAGTTATACAGCTCTTCGATGGTCGTTACGAAGACGCCCTGCTTGCCCAGTTCGATCTTCAACCCCTCATCAACAGCCATCGGCATCGCTCCACTGTTCCCTAATCCCTGTTCCCTGCTACTCCCAAGTCAGCACGCCCTTGGCCCAGGCCCAAACCAAGCCTTCCACCAGCAGAAGCACAAAGACCAGCATAGCCCCACAAGGCTCCACGCCCAGTCCCGTGAACGCCACGGCAAACGGCAGCAGGAACACCGCTTCTACGTCAAAAATCAAAAAGATGATCGCGTACAAGTAGTACGCCGAACTGAACTGCATCCAAGCATCGCCCCGCGACACCAGTCCGCACTCGTAGATCGAGTTCTTTACGGCATTTGGCTTGCCTGGAGAAAACACCAGCGCCCACAACCGCGCCAGCCCCAGCGGAGCCAGTCCAAAACCAAGCGCTGCGACAAACAGGATCGCCAAGGAAAAATACGGATTTGAAGCCATCGGGAAAACAAAGCCCTTCTAAATTAACGTACCAGTTCGATGGGGACTTTGGCGACAAAGATGCGGCACGCAGGTCCCCTCTCAGTACCGATTTGGATGGTTCATACCATTCTGTGAACTGTCCGCTGTTTTCTCACCCCACTTTTCCGCAGCCGCGCCCACGCCCCTTGCGTCCATCGGCCCTTAGGGTGCATCCTTGCCCTGAGATGAAAGCCATTCAGATTCGCGAAACCGGCGGGCCAGAGGTCCTTCAACTGGCCGAGTTGCCCATTCCTCAGCCCGGCCCCGGCCAGGTCTTGATCCGCGTCGAAGCCGTTGGCGTTAACTTCATCGATATCTATTTTCGCAGAGGCGTCTACAAAGCGCCGCTGCCCCTCATCCCCGGCAGCGAGGCCTCCGGTACCGTTGAGGAATTAGGCCCCGGCGTCACGGGTTTTGCCGCCGGCGATCTCGTCGCCTCCGTCAGCGTCTCCGGCAGCTATGCCGAATACGCACTCGTCCCCGCTGCCGCCCTCGTCAAGGTTCCCGCCGGCCTCACCCCCGAGCAAGCCGCCGCCGCCATGCTTCAGGGCATGACCGCCCACTATCTGTCTCATTCCACCTATCCGCTCAAGCCCGGCGACACGGCCCTCGTTCATGCCGGAGCCGGCGGCGTCGGCCTGCTGCTGACCCAGATGGCCGCCCGCATCGGCGCCCGCGTCCTCACCACCGTTTCCACGCCCGAAAAAGCCGAACTCTCCCGCGAAGCCGGCGCCTCCGAAGTCATTCTCTACACCGAGCAGGATTTCCCAGCCGAGGTCAAGCGCCTGACCGACGGCAAAGGCGTCGATGTCGTCTACGATTCGGTCGGAAAAACCACCTTCGAGGGCAGTTTGAACTGTCTCCGTCCGCGCGGCCTCTTGGCCCTGTTCGGAGCCTCCAGCGGCCCCGTCCCGCCCTTCGACCTGATTCAACTCAGCGGCAAAGGCTCGCTCTACGTCACCCGGCCCACGCTCTGGCATTATGTAGCCAACCGCGCCGAACTCGAGCAGCGCGCAGGCGACGTTTTAGGCTGGGCTGCCAAGGGCGAACTCAAACTCCGCACCGAGCACGTCTATCCCCTGGCCGAAGCCGGCCAAGCCCAGACCGACCTGGAAGCCCGCAAAACCACCGGCAAAATCCTGCTGGAACCTTAAAAGCAGGGAATAGGGATCAGGGATCAGTTCCGATTTTTCCGCGTCGAAACATCGTTTGTACTGCGATGTAATTGGAGTTTTTCGGAGGGAGCAGTGGGCTTCAGCCCTCTGAATATGGGTCAATTCCGAGGGCCTTCAGGCCCGGATTTTCGCGGTTTTCCATGTTGTTGATGCAATCGGCTATCGAGGTTCTATTTCCATACGTCCCTACCAAAGATAAATTCCAACAAGAGCATAGTGCCTGCGAAAATGTTCATGCCAATGCCAAACCAAAAGAGCAGCCTATTGTCAGATCGCCTGAAAGTAGAGAATTTCAGCGGAACTTCCCCGGTCGAAATACCACTCATTGCAAACCAAAGAGCTAGCAGGCCGAGCGGTAAGAAGAGAA
>Ga0302320_10026205_pt1 | contig 11301 bp, 9 predicted proteins | sample Bog_T0_3_FD_202130 | JGI IMG/M metagenome (GOLD analysis project Ga0302320, IMG submission 202130) | Peat permafrost microbial communities from Stordalen Mire near Abisko, Sweden - Bog_T0_3 | ecosystem: Environmental > Terrestrial > Soil > Wetlands > Peat | place: Sweden: Abisko, Stordalen Mire... | reverse complement strand
AAAGAAGCTCGAGCTCAAGAAATAAACAATAGTCTATAAAGTCAAAAAGTCCATAAAGTCCATAAAGTTGAGAATGTTTGCATTTACTTTACAGACTTTACGACTTTAAGGACTTTATAGACTCGGGGCCACTCGAGTATTTTATAAGATTTAAGAAATAATTTTAATGTCAGTCATAAAACACAAGGAACAGCGCGTTGGAATTTTCATAGACGCTCAGAATCTCTATCATAGCGCAAAGAATCTCTATCGAGCGCGCGTCAATTTCGGCCAAATCGTCAAGGACGCACTCGCTGGCCGCAGGCTCGTGCGCGCAATGGCGTACGTCATAGCCACAGAATCCGGAGAAGAAAAGGCTTTCTTCGAAGCTTTGATAAACATGGGCATAGAGACCAAGATCAAGGACCTTCAGATCTTTGGATCAGGAGCTAAAAAAGCGGACTGGGACGTCGGCTTGGCCATAGACGCCGTATGTCTCGCGCCAAAGCTCGATACAGTCATCATTGTAGCCGGCGACGGCGATTTCATACCGCTCGTCAAATACCTTCAGAACGAAGGATGCCAGGTTGAAGTCGTCTCGTTCGGCAAATCTACTTCGGCAAAATTGATAGAAGCGACCGATCATTTCACCGACCTCGATCAAAATGCCAGCAAATATCTTTTGAGGACGGGCAGAAAATAGAGAGACGATCCATACTAAAGCCGGCGATAGGCTATAATAAACAGCATGAACCCGGAAGAAGAACATCCTTTGAACGCGCTCATGGAACAGGCGAGCGGCGAAGAGCGCAAAAAACAGGTTTATTCGCAAAAAGCTTTGCGCACCCTCGAAGGCGACATCCAAGAAGCGATCCAAAAAAGGAATGCTTCGGCTGCGTCCATGGTCATGGCAGAACAGGTGAAAGTCTCTTCGTCTCCGGTAAAAAAACAGTCATCCAATCTCGGCAAAAAACTGATGATAGTCCTGGCCAGCATAGCGCTGATATCCATCGGAGTCGGCGGAGCCTATTATCTTTATCTCCAAAGCCCTTTGGCGCCATCGGCTCCGGCAATGTCAAAGCCGACGCCCATACCGAGCATCGTGTATCCTGACGCGCAAAAAACATTGGATATCACAGGGTTGGCATCGGGAGTGGAAAAAACAGCCGTCGAGAGCGCCCTTTCGAACGTTGCGAACGGCAATGGATCCCTTCTACAGATCATACCTGTGGAAAAAGCAACCGATGGGACCAAAACCATCGTCAGCGCGAGCGATTTTCTGACGTCGATAGGTCTACCAGCGCCCGACATCCTTTTTAGATCTTTAAACCCGCAATGGATGCTGGGAACGTACAATGAAAATGGCACCGCGGCTCCTTTTGTGCTATTTACGGATAATTTTTTCCAAAACGCTTATGCTGGCATGATAGCTTGGGAGAGCACTATGCCGGACAATTTCGCTGACATTTTCAGCTATGCAGACAAGGCGAGCCGGCAAAACGGAACGAGCACTCTGGCGTCATTTTTCACCATTCAAGGTAATTTCAAGGACGGCGTCATAGAGAACAAGGATGTGCGCGCCTTTACCGGGCCAGATGGAACGGTGTTTCTTTTGTATTCGTTCGTGAACAATAACACCATAGTCATAACAACGGATGGAAATGCCTTATCGGAAATAATAAACCGACTTGAAAAACAAACCTTTATCAGATAGTATAATGGCACTATGAATAAAAAAGACACGGAATATTTCAAAAACAGGCTGGAAAAAGAGAAAACTCTGATAGAGACGGAGATAAAGACCGTCGGCAGCTCCGACCCTGACAATCCAAAGGATTTTTCCGCTACATCGAACGATATGGATATAGACAAGGCTGACGAGAACGAGCTGGCCGACAAGCTTGGCGAGCTGGGGGACAACAAAGGCATATTGGATTCTCTGGAAAAACAATTGATGGATATAAACAGCGCCCTTGAAAAGATACGCAAAGGAACTTATGGCATATGCGAGGTGTCGGGCGAACCGATAGAGCGCGAGCGGTTGGAAGCCAATCCGGCGGCAAGGACCTCGATCAAACATATGCAATCGACGGGCAATCCGGTGAAATCCTGAATCGCAAGCCCATAGGTTCCCGCCATTTTAACTTTTCTTTATAATTTTTTTATCTTTTCTTAATGATAGTCTCGTATGATTGCGTGCATGGCTCATGCAAAGACATACGGCGCCCAGATACAAGGCTTGGAAACGCATGTGGTCACCATAGAAGTGGACACGTCCAACGGCCTGCATTCGTTTTCTGTGGTCGGCCTGGGCGACAAGGCGGTCGACGAATCTAGGGATCGCGTTTCTTCGGCCATAAAGAACAGCGGCTATCAATCGCCAAAACAGAAAAATCAGAAGCTCATCATATCGCTCGCCCCGGCTGATATGAGAAAAGAGGGGCCTGCATTCGACCTCGGCATGGCTCTGGCCTACCTCTTGGCCTGCGGAGACATAGATTTCGACCCGGAAGGAAAATTATTCCTCGGGGAATTGGCGCTCGATGGATCTGTCCGAAAAGTCCACGGCGTTTTGCCGATGGTGAAAGCATCGGTTCTTTTGGGTTTCTCCGAGGTCTTCATCCCGAGCGAAAATGCCTTGGAAGCTGGTTTGGTGAGAGGCATGCGCATCTATCCGGTTGGAAGCCTGGAAGAGATCATCGGCCATCTCGAAGAGCGCAAAGGCTATGGATTGATGCCGATCCCAAAAACAGAGATCGGAAACGGTGCTCCGAGAATAGATATCGATATGTCTGTCATAAGGGGACAGGAATCCGCAAAGCGCGGTCTGGAAATCGCTGCAGCGGGGGGACATAATATCGCCTTATACGGACCGCCGGGTACGGGTAAAACCATGCTCGCAAAAGCATTTCGCGGCATCCTGCCACCGCTCACCGAAAACGAGATATTGGAAGCCACAGCGATACATTCTATAGCCAAGACTCTCGGCAGAGACATAATAACAGAACCTCCATTTCGCGCTCCCCATCATACTGCATCGTATGCGTCGCTCGTCGGCGGCGGAGCTCTGCCTCGGCCTGGCGAGATAACCTTGGCCCATCGGGGCGTCCTTTTTTTGGACGAATTCCCAGAGTTCAGTTCGAGCGTCATCGATGCATTGCGCGAGCCGTTGGAAGAAAAGAAGATAACCATATCGAGAGCCCGCGGCTCCGTGACGTTTCCGGCGCACTGCATCCTCATCGCCGCTATGAATCCATGCCCTTGCGGTTACGGAGATGACCGTTGCACGTGCAATTCGGGCGCGCGACGGCAGTATACGCGCAAGATATCCGGACCGCTCATCGACCGCATAGACGTATGGGTTGCGGTGTCAAAGGTCGAATATAAAAAATTCGGAGAAAATATGGGAAACAACGAGAGATCGGAAATGATGCGCTTGCGCATAGAAAAATCCAGGGAGTTGCAATATGATCGTTGTAAAAAACATGGCATGCAACAAAAATGCAACAGCGAGCTCGGCGTAACAGAGATGGAAAAGGTTATTGTGCTTTCCTCGGTTCTGTCCTCTTTTTTATGCACCACAGCCGAACGCATCGGCCTCTCCGGCCGCGGCTATCATCGGATACTCAAAATCGCAAGGACGATCGCTGATCTGGATGGAAAGGAAGCTATCGAGAAATCGCATATCCTCGAAGCGCTTCAGTACAGGCAAAAATTGATGTAAAAAATAATCACAGGCGCTTTATCTTGCTTTGTTTTTTAACACTTCACCGTGACAAAAGGATTGGCCGCGCCGCGTATCTCAAAATGGAGATGGGGGCCGGTTGTTTCGCCGGTCAGACCGATCTTTGCGATCTCTTCGCCTTGTGTGACTTGTTCACCAGCAGTTACATAAAGTTTTTCAGCATGAGCATAGAGCGTTTCAGTGCCGTTTGGATGAGAGATAACGATATAGTTTCCATAACCGCCATTCCACGCGCCGTTCGCCTTGGCGATGATCACCGTACCGTCGGCAGCAGCATAAATGGGATTGCCTATGCCGAGAGCGAGGTCGACAGCGTTGTGACCATGGAGTCCCTGGGAAAGACGCGAGCCTTGAACGGGACAGGCGTAATATCCGCCGGCAAAAGGCCCGGGAGCCACAGGACCGCCGCCGCCAAGATACGGCTCATAAATTTCTCCGGAAGCCAAACCTGTATGAGCGCTCGAACCAGGACTGGAGTTAGAGGTCGATCCGCCAAGTTCGCCGTCCGGAATGATTATCTCGGCGCCCACAACGAGGTCTTGGGCGGAAGCCAATCCGTTATATTCGAGTATCTCATTCTGATCGCCGCCATATTTTTTCACGATCGAACCGAGCGTGTCGGCCTTCTTTACGATGTAATTGATGCCAGAAACCGGCAATATGACGAGGGTCTCTCCTGGCTGTATCACAGGCTTTGTACCGAGATCGTTCGCCCAAACGATTGTGTTAACCGATACATCGAACAAAAGTGCGATCTCCGAGAGCGTATCGCCCGGACGCACCACATATGTGCTGATGACAGTGCTGGAAGGCTGATTGTCTATGTCGGCGATAGAGCCTGACGGCCCGATTTGGGGAATGATGGCTTCGTCTGCTACAGCCAATGCACCGCCAGCCTGGGCCAGACTCATATCTGCGTTAGCCACAGGAACACCGAGAGGTATCGTCATCGAGTCATAAGAAGTCGTAGTGGGCATCGTTTCCTGTGCCGAAGCAGTGGAGCCTAAAAATGAGTCTATAAAAGAAGAAAGGAGGCTGGCATGTGCAGTCTCCGGGAACACTATAGGTAAAATAACGACCGCGAGGGTAATGAGCATTTCCTTTGCATAGAGGAAAAACGAGGCGTATTTAGGATTTTTATGTGGTGAGGTTAAATTCATAGCAGATGGATCGGGCGGGCGTTCAGTCGTGGCGGTCAGGCGGGTAGGCGGTATGGGTGAGAAGAGAAGTATGCCCCGAAGGGCATTCGGACAATAGTACCGAATTTTGACATCGTAGTCAATGAAAAAGGTGGAAAAATTGTCTTTACGGAACACTAGCTATGTAATGTCAAAAATGGCTTTGTTGAGAGCTAAAATAGAATAGGACAATCGGCTTTTATTTGATATGATGACTGAACAAAGCATACAGGACCTATGAATACCGAATTAAACCAGATGCAAAAATCGGCGGCCGAGACCTTGGAAGGGCCGCTCCTCATCCTAGCCGGAGCAGGAGCTGGAAAAACAAAGACCATCGTCCATAGGATCCTCAATTTGATACGGAATGGGGCCAATCCATACACTATTTTAGCCATTACTTTTACCAACAAGGCCGCAAAAGAGATGCGAGAGCAAGTAAATAGCCTTCTCGAATCAGACAAAGGCATTAATTTACCGATTTCCATGAGAGAAAGGCCTTTCGTGAGCACTTTTCATGCTCTTGGCGTGCACATAATCCGGGAAAATGCTTCTCTCATCGGCTTGACCCGTCATTTTACTATTTTTGACCGGGCCGATTCAAAGAGGGCGGTCAAAGACGCTCTCGAACAGCTCGGTTTGAACAAAGACAGCAATGACCCGGCAGGCATCTTGTCCGCGATCTCCAGAGCAAAGGGAGACGGCCTATCGATGGGCGAATACAGAAATAGAGGAGGCAATGATTACCATTCGCGCATCGTGTCATCCGTCTGGGAAAAATATGATGCAACGCTTTTCCGCGAAAAAGCCCTGGATTTTGACGACCTTCTCTTAAAAACAATGCGCATTCTGAAAGAAAATCCGTCCGTGCGCGAGCGATACGCGAAACTATGGACGCATGTGCATGTCGACGAATACCAAGACACCAATGGCGTGCAGTACGAGATCGTCAGGCTTTTGGTGGGGCCGAACAGGAATCTGTGCGTCGTCGGAGACATCGACCAGAATATCTACAGTTGGCGCGGGGCGACGATCGAGAACATCTTGAATTTTGAAAAGGACTATCCGGAAGCAAAAGTCGTCATCCTGGAAGAAAATTATCGCTCGACAAAAAACATCCTTGCCGCAGCGAATAATGTGATTAAAAAGAATTCCATGCGCCGCGAGAAGAATCTTTTCACAAAGAACGGCGACGGGGAAAAGATACGGTTGACCGCGAACTACACCGAAACGGATGAGGCTCGCGACATCGCCGATGCTTGCCGCGACTTGGCAAAGAAGGGGACCAGGCCAAGAGAGATCGCTGTGCTGTATCGCGCAAATTTCCAGTCGCGCGTCCTCGAAGAGTCTTTTTTGAAAAAAGAGGTGCCGTATCAAGTGCTCGGCGTCAGATTCTTTGAGAGGAAAGAGGTGAAGGACGTGCTGTCGTTCATCCGCGCCGCCCTCAATCGGAAAAGCGCCGTCGATCTCGTGCGCATAATCAATGTTCCGCCGCGCGGCATCGGCAAAGCCACTATGATGAAAGTGCTAGCGCATGATTCGAACGGCTTGACGGGCGCGATGAAGGCAAAGATAGCCGGTTTCATGGCGATGTTGGACGAAATCAATGCCGTCGCCCTGTCGAAAAAACCTTCGGAACTGGTCAAATTCGTTCTGACCAGGACCGGTATAGAATCGAGCGCAAGAAAAAGCGCAGAGGAGGAGGAAAAGCTCGAAAACATGAGGGAATTGGCCAGTTTGGCGCGGACGTACGACGACTTGCCGGTTGGCGAAGCGCTGGAATCACTGCTCACAAATGCGGCCCTGGCCACTGATCAAGATGAATTAAAGGAAGACAAAGACGCTGTCAGGTTGATGACCGTGCATGCATCAAAAGGCCTCGAGTTCGACTATGTTTTTATCGCAGGATTGGAGCAGGATCTATTTCCCCATGAGCGCATGGGCAAGGAGGAATTGAGCCAAGGAGAAGAGGAAGAGGAGCGGCGGCTTTTTTACGTCGCCCTCACTCGCGCGCGCAAGAAAGTCTTTTTGAGCTGGGCGCAGATACGGACAGTTTACGGCTCGCAGAGGATAAATTCGCCGTCGGAATTCATCGCGGACATCGGAGATGGATTGATCGAAGAAAAAGTCGAGGACAAGGAACCGAACAGGGCAAAGATGATCTTTATTGATTTTTAAAGTTGAGGTTGCTCCATGTATAGGAACTTTTCCTCGGCCTGCGAAAGTTCTAGGCGCTTCGCAACCTGCTATACTTACATCAATGACTTCCTTCATCGCAAAAAAATCGCTGGGACAACATTTTCTGCACGCGCCGAACGTGGTCGGTGCCATGATACATGCGGCGCGGATCGAACCGGACATGAATGTGCTCGAGATAGGGCCGGGCAAAGGCGTTCTTACCATAGGACTTCTCAAGGCTGGAGCAAAAGTCATTGCGGTGGAGAAAGATGAGAGAGCAATCGAATATATGAAGGAAAATTTCGCAACGGAGATCGCTTCCGGAAAATTAAAGCTTATCCAAGGTGACACTTTGGATATAAATCCCGCCGATATCGGGCTTGAAAAGGATAATTATATTATCGTTGCAAATATTCCATACTACATCACCGGCGAGATCATACGAAAATTTTTGACGGCGGCAGACTATCCGGCGCGCATGGTCATGCTCGTACAAAAAGAGGTGGCTAAAAGGATAGTGGCAGCTGACGGAAAAGAAAGCATTCTTTCTATGTCGGTCAAGGCCTATGGGGAACCGAAATATATCTGTACGGTGCCAAAAAGATCCTTTAGACCCATGCCAAAAGTAGACTCGGCTGTCATTTTTATCGACAAGATAAGCAAAGATTTTTTTGAAACGGGAGGCGAATCGGTTGAAAATGAGCAAAAAATGGTTAAAAAACGAGCAGTGAACGAAAAAGCGTTTTTTGAGGTCGTTCGTGCTGGTTTTGCCCATAAACGCAAGGTATTAAGGGGTAATTTGGCAAAAATCATACCTGCACAAGCTCTGGAAAAGGTGTGGAAAAATAAAAACTTGCCTTTCGGGGCGCGTGCAGAGAATATAACCATCGAGCAGTGGAAAGAGATTGCCGAAGAAGCCAGTCTTTTCCACACAGGATAGGCCAAATAAGGGTACGTATTTGCTACAATTGACTCGGTATTTGTGTCAGTAGCCTTACCCTTTGCTAATTTCGGCCATCCTTTGTGAATTACCCAAACAGAAAAACAATGTGGATGATGATCGCGGCGATAATCATCGTCGGAGGAGCTTTTGTTGTCGTCGAATACGGGAGCGCCATACCGGCGCAACAAAAGAGCCGCCCATCACCGGCAATATCCGCATCGCCCGGCACGACGAGCATAGCCACAGCGGATAGCGACTGGCAAAAGGTCCTCGTCGGAGCGGGCGTCGGCAATCTGGCCAAAAAAGGATCTTTGGGATCCGGCGCGGCAGGAGCGCAATCGGCGCCGCTCACGATGACAAACAAGCTCGGCCAGATGCTCGTATCCGGATACTTGCAACTGCAACAATCCGGCGGCGATGAGAGCACCGACACGATAAATTCGATGGTGTCGCAAGCTTTGAATGACCCGGACGTCGTACCGACGAGAAAAGTCTACAGCTTCTCGGATATAAAGATCGGCAAGAATGACAGCGTGAATGCCGCATTGGTATACGCGCAAAACCTCATCACACTGTTCGAAAATAATAATGCGGTAGGCAACGAAGCCGTCTATGCCAGAGATGCTGTGGAGCAGAACGACCCGACCATTTCAGCAAAGATAGCCCCGATCATCGTCTCGTACAAAAACATACTGAATGGCCTTCTCGGCATGATCGTCACACCATCCATAGCCAGCATCCATTTGGATCTGGTGAACGCCATGAGCGAGAGGCTGTTCTCGGCAGAGCTTTTGCGGGTGGTCAATACCGACCCGGCGGCCGGATTGGAGGGAGCGGGAGAATACTTGACCGGGTTGCAGGATCTTTCCAACGCTTTTAGGGAGATAAAACAGTATTTTGACACGTTAAAGATCAATTTTAACGCGACGACGGCGAGTTCTTCTATACCAGGATTAGGCATATAATGAATATATGAAATACAACTTTAAAATCACCAAGGGAATCATAGCGATAGCGCTGACGTTGATCTTGTTCGTCGGTTCGTACGCCCCAGCGCGGCCAGCGCATGCCCAGGTCGTGACTGATATAGTCACCGAGCTTGAAACTGCTCTGACGTATGCGGAAACGCAGTTGAGCGCTCTTTATGACGCCATATCGAGCTATGCCGAAGACTCGATATGGATAAAAGACTACGTTCTGGACCCGCTCGCTTGGGCCATGGCAAAGGAGATGCTTCAGAATATAACCGACAGCACGGTCAATTGGATAAATTCCGGCTTCAACGGCAGTCCGTCATTCGTCCAGAATCCTGGACAATTCTTCCAGAATATCGGCGACAATATCGCCGGTAACTTTATCGCCGGTCCTGGGAGTCCGTTGTCGGCATTGTGCTCTCCGATATCATTGAATGTTCGCCTATCGCTTGCCCTCGACCAATCTGGCGTAACACAACAATCGCCGTATTCTTGTACACTCTCTTCTATCATAAACAATGTCCAAGGGGCGACTATAAACGGTTTCGAGGCCGGAGATTTTAGCCAGGGCGGCTGGGCGGCATTTGCCTCCCTCGCTGAACCGCAAAACAGCTTTTACGGCGCATATCTGCAGTCATCAGCCGATCTTTCGGTAAAGATAAACAATAAAACTATCTTGAACCAAAACCTTTTGAACCAAGGTAATGGGTTCCTTTCATATCAAAAATGCACGCCGAATGCAACATCACAAGGAACAGCCAATACCGCACCTAATAATTATGTGGACAATTCTAATTCTGGTTCAGGCAGTGCAACGACATGCGTAACAACCGATCCAGTTACAGGTGAATGTCTCGATAACTCAACGTCCCCTAGTAATGATGTGGTAGCCCAAAGTACTATACCTCCCGCCCCCCCAGGAGCAGACACTGGTTCTGATGGGGGACAAACCTGCCAGACGGTGACGCCCGGCTCGGTCATTTCATCCAGTTTGAACAAAGCGCTCGGCAGCAGTCAGGATTCATTAGTCCAAGCCAGCATGATAGACGAGGTCATCGGCGCATTGGCGTCGCAACTGTTGGGCAAGGTGCTCGGCAACGGCGGCCTCTCCAGCGTCAGCCAGCCTTCGAACGGCCAGCCCGCATACCTCACCCAGATACAAGGCGAGGTAGCTAGCTCGTCCGCTGCTACCGCAAAATCATTGAGCACCACTCTTTCCGGAAACCTCTCGCCATACATAACCAATGCCACCGATATCCAATCTTATGCCAGCTCTTCATTGGCCTTGGCCGAGGGCGCAGAAGCCTCGTTCGAGAAGGCTTCGGCATACTGCCAGACAGCCAGCGATACTCCGGTCGTTATAGAGATCAATACCGCCATAGCCACGACGAGCTCTCTGGTGCTGCAATTGTCCAATGAATACACAAACAACACGAACAGCTTGAATAATCTGACATCCATGGATAACCAGGCGATGACGTCGACATCGGTGGACACATTGAATGCTCTGACCCAGCAATACAACCAGATGCTCAATTCGCAGAGCCTACCATCGGTCACTGATGTTCAGAACGCAAAAACTGAAAATGGCAATGTTCAAAGCCAGACGGTTACACTGATGCAACAGGCCGCCCAATTCCAGCAACAATGCCAGCTGTATGCCAGTAGCGCCACTACTACAGTCCCTTAACCAAACATGAGACTACGCCGCACACACATCATCGCCACTCTCGCCACAATAATCTTGGTGGCTGGGTTTGTGTTTGCGCCGCATGAGGCACATGCGCAAGGAGTATTAACCAGCACGGCTATTGGTGCCGGCACAGGAGCGGCCATAGGAAGCTTTGTTCCTGTCGTCGGAACTGCTGCCGGCGCTGTCGTAGGAGGAGCTCTCGGTTTCGTCAAGGGCCTCACGAATTTTGATGTCATACCTGCTACCAATGCGATACTAGAATACCTGTTCAATAATTTGGGTCTACCGCTAGCAAACATGTTCGTTCAAATCACCGGTTATCTCTTGAATGCGACCATGACGCTGACCCTCAATATGAACACGCTTGTCAGTTCATCGGGCGGCATCATCGATTCGACATGGTCCATAATCAGAGACCTATCCAGCATCATAATAATCTTCTTTCTGCTTTACACCTCGATCGAGATCATCATCCAAAAATCAGATAGCAAAGTTCAGCATCTTATCATCATGGTCGCTATCGCCGGCATACTCATCAATTTTAGCCTTTTCTTCACAAAAATAGCCGTCGATGCTTCCAATCTGGTCTCTCTGGCATTTTATCGCGCCAT
>Ga0302320_10026204_pt1 | contig 11301 bp, 11 predicted proteins | sample Bog_T0_3_FD_202130 | JGI IMG/M metagenome (GOLD analysis project Ga0302320, IMG submission 202130) | Peat permafrost microbial communities from Stordalen Mire near Abisko, Sweden - Bog_T0_3 | ecosystem: Environmental > Terrestrial > Soil > Wetlands > Peat | place: Sweden: Abisko, Stordalen Mire... | reverse complement strand
CGCCCGCTTCGCCGGCGACATGGGCGTCACGTTCGTCGCCACCGGCGGCGTGACTCTCGCCGGCGGCGTGCTGCCGCGCATCGTCGATTTCCTCGACGACGGCGTGTTCCGCAGCGCCTTCGAGGCCAAGGCGCCGGTCGACGCATTGGCCCGCCGCATTCCGACCCGTCTCGTCACCCGCGCCGATGCGGTGCTGGTCGGCATGGCCGCCATCGCCGCCGCGCCGCAGCGCTACGCGATCGACTACGCCTCCCGGGCTTGGGCATGAGCTTGGGCACAAACGTCCGTTGCCCCGATTTCGCCGCTTTCTTGCTCTCAGTCGCGCCCTGTCGCGACTTGCGATAAGCTCGGCGGCGGCCAACAGGCGGGATCAAAGTTCAATGACGATGCGTTCCACCGCGATGGCGTCGGTTGCGCTGGCGCTTGCCGCCGCGGCCTGGGCGGCCCCGGCGCTCGCGCAAAGCTGCGGCGACGATCTGCAGAAACTCGCGCAGCGCCGCGAAGCCGAAATGGCGACGATCAACACCGTCATCAAAGCGTCCAAGGGCAAACAGCTCGATCCGTCGCTGTTCTGCGGCAAGTCCAGCGGCCTCCTTTCGGCCGAGAACGCGATGATCGCTTACATGGAAAAAAACAAGGACTGGTGCGGCATCCCGGACGAGACGCTCGATACGCTCAAGTCCAATCACGCCAAGAGCGCAGCCTTCGCCGCCAAGGCCTGCAAGGTCGCGGGCGAACTGAAGAAGGCCAAAGAGCAGGCGGCCAACGGCGGCGGCCCGCAGGCCCAGCCGCTGCCCGCCGGCCCTCTTTGACCGCCGAGACCGAGAGTCGCGGCGCGCTGCCTGACGCGCGTCCCGATAGCCTCGTCTTGAGGTTGACGCCCGATTTCGCGCTTCCCTACGTACAACTCGCGCGGCTCGACCGCCCGGCCGGGTGGCAGTTGCTGCTCGCCCCCTGTTGGTGGTCGGCGGCGCTCGCCGGCGACGCCGTCCATCGCGGGCCCGACGTCTGGCATCTGCTGCTGTTCCTGATCGGCGCGATCGCGATGCGCGGCGCCGGTTGCACCTATAACGACATCCTCGATCGCGACCTCGACGCCGGCGTCGCCCGCACCAGTGGCCGACCGTTGCCGTCTGGCCGCGTCAGCCGGCGCGCCGCAGCGCTGTTCCTCGCCGCCCAGGCGCTGGTCGGCCTCGCCGTGCTGCTGGCGTTCAACCGCTTCTCGATCGGGCTCGGCCTCGCCTCGCTGATCGTCGTGGCGGTCTATCCGCTGACGAAGCGCGTCACCTCCTGGCCGCAGGCGGCGCTCGGGCTCGCCTTTTCCTGGGGGGCGCTGATGGGCTGGTCGGCGCGTTTCGGCGCGCTCGGCGTCCCGGCGCTGTTGCTCTACGCCGCCGCTTTCTGCTGGACGATCGGCTACGACACGATCTACGCGCTGCAGGACGCGCGCGACGACGCCATCGTCGGGATCAAGTCGACGGCCCGCCTGTTCGGCCGCCACGCGCGGCTCGGCGTCGGCGCGTTCTACCTGCTCACGGCGCTGCTGGCGCAGGCGGCGTTGCTGACGGCCGGCGGCGGTTGGATCGCGGAGCTCGGCTGGGCGGCGTTTGCAGCCCATCTCGTCTGGCAGCTCTCCAGGGTCGAGGGCGCGAGCGAGGCGACGGCGCTGATGCTGTTCCGCGCCAATCGCGACGCCGGCCTGTTGCTGTTCCTGGGATTCGCCGCCGAAGGCTGGACGCGCGCCGCTTTCGGTTGAGCCTCACGCCCGCGGCAACGCGACCCGGTGCTGGGCGACCGGGATCAGCCGCCGCACCCGTTCGACGATCGCCATTTCGATGCGTGTCGAGACGATGCCGATCCCGTCGGACGCCTTGGCGACGACGTGGCCCCAGGGGTCGGCGACCAGCGAATGGCCATAAGTCTCGCGCCGCTCGTTGCCGACGGTGAAGCTGCCGCTTTGCGCCGCGGCGCAGAGATACGTCTCGGTCTCGATCGCGCGGGCGCGCAGCAGCGTCTCCCAGTGATCCTTGCCGGTCTGCATGGTGAACGCCGCCGGCAGCGCAATGACCTGCGCGCCCTTTGCCGCCAGGGCCTGGAAGAGATCGGGGAAGCGCAGATCGTAGCAGATCGAGCAGCCGACGGTGACGCCCTCGCAATCGTAGGTGACGACCGCGTCGCCCGCCTTCACCGTTTCGCTCTCCTTGTAGGAAGCGCCGTCGGGCGTGGTGACGTCGAAGAGATGGATCTTGCGGTAGCGCGCGATCTCCTTGCCCCTGCGGTCGAAGACGACGGTGGTGTTGTGGATGCGCCCTTCGCCTTCGATTCTTTCCATGATCGAGCCGGCGTGGATGAAGACCTTGTGCTTCGCCGCGAGCGCCTGCGCCATAGCATAGGCTGGCCCGCCGGGCAGTGTTTCCGCGTTCTTCGCCTTGTCGCCGCGCGCGCCGCCTGCCCAGTCGAACTGCTCGGGCAGCAAGATCCAGTCCGGCCCTTCCTCTGCGATCGCGCGCTCGATCAGCGCCTTGGCCGCCGCGATGTTGGCGGCTTTGTCGCTGACCGAGTTCATCTGGATGAGGGAGACTTTCATCGGCGATCCGCGCAAGTTGGAAGGGCTGAGGGAATATGTCGGCGCCGGACGCGTAGGCGTCAAGTCACGCCCGCACTCAAGTCATGCCCGCCGTCAAGTCATGGCCGCCGCGCCTTTGAGGGCGCGCGCGAAGGCGGCGAAGCCGGCGAGTTGCTTGGCGATGATGTCGCGCGTCGGTGGATCGGTCAACGCGCCGGTCGCGTCGATCTTCTGGTTGGCCTGGCCGACGAACACTTCCGGCTTGTTGAAGACGCGTGCTTCGAGCATGACGAAGGTCTGGCGCAGGTGATATTGCGCCCGCGCGCCGCCGAGCATGCCGACCGAGGCGCTCGCGAGCGCCACCGGCTTGTCGAGGAACGGGTTCGGCTTCACCCGCGACAGCCAGTCGATCGCGTTCTTCAGGCCGCCGGGAATCGAGTAATTGTACTCCGGCGTGACGACGATCACGCCGTCGGCCTTGGCGATCGCCTCGCCCATCGCCGCGACCGCCGCCGGGATTCCCTGCGCCTCGACGTCGCCGTTGTAGATCGCGAAGTCGCCGATCGAGCCGAGCGGCGCGATCGTCACATCCGGCGGCGCAAGGGCGGGCAAGGCGCGCGCGACCGCGCCATTGTAGGAACCGCGCCGCAGACTGCCGAGCAGGACGACGAAACGCAGGGGTCCGGCGACGGACATGAACGGCCTCCTCGGGGATAAGCTTGAGCAGCGCCGAGGCGCGCAGCCCAGCTCTTGGTCAATTATCCAAAGCCGACGACCGCCGTCAATGCGACGCCCCAGCCGGGCGAGTCCGATTGGCGCGCTGGCGCCATTCGCCTATCGTTCGCAAAGAGCCTTGCTGGGGGGAAAGCGCCGATGTTCGCCTTGACCGATCTGTTCTCCGTCGCCGACCGCGTCGCGCTGGTCACCGGCGGCGCGACCGGCTTGGGGCGCATCTGCGCCGAAGCCCTGCTGTCGGCCGGCGCGCGCGTCCTCATCGCTTCGCGCAAGGCGGACGCGTGCCAGACGGCGGCGCGCGAGCTCTCGGCGATCGGGCCCTGCGAGGGCTTCGGCGGCACGGTGGCGGACGAGGCCGGCGTCGCCGCGCTCGCCGGCGAAGTTCGCGCCCGCACCGACAGGCTTCACATCCTGGTCAACAACGCCGGCGTTTCGTGGGGCGCGCCGTTCGCAGCCTACCCTTGGAAGGCGTGGGAACGGGTGATGGCCGTCAACGTCGCCGGCCTGTTCACCCTGACGCGCGACCTCGCGCCGCTGCTCTTCGCCGCCGCTTCGACCGAGCGACCGGCGACGGTCGTCAACCTCGGCTCGGTGATGGGCTCGGTCACCCAGGCTGGAGACGCCTATGCCTATTCCGCGTCGAAGTCGGCGGTCCATCATCTCACCCGCATCCTCGCCGCCGAGTTCGCGTCGAGACAGGTCACGGTCAACGCGATCGCGCCGGGGCCGTTCGCGACCAACATGACGCGTTTCGCCGTCGGCGACGATGCGGGCGCGGCGCGCAGCGCCAAACTCGTGCCGATGGGGCGGCTCGGCCGGCCGGAGGACATAGCCGCGACGCTGCTTTATCTTGCCGGTCGCGGCGGCGCCTACACCAGCGGCGCGATCGTGCCGGTCGACGGCGGCGGTTCCGCCTTCGCGCCGCCGCCGCTGTTCGGCGAGCACGACTGAGCGCCGCCGTCAGGCAGGAATGTGAATCGCGTCCGGCGGCAGATTGGCGAGGCGACGCGCGTGCATCGCTTCGAACGCCGCCTCGAGCCGGCGCGTGTAGAGCGCCGTGTCGAACAGCGGCGCGGTCGCCCGGTTGCGTTCGAGTGTCGCCTTAAGCGAGCGCAGCCGCTCGGGATTGCGGGCAAGCTCGATCGCCGTCGCAATAAAGGCCTCGCGGTCCGGGGCGATGAGCTCGGGCAGCCCGACCGCCGTCAGCAGGCTGGCCCCGACCCGGCTGGCGAAGGTCTCGCCGAAGCGCGTCAGCACCGGCAGCCCTGCCCAAAGCGCGTCGCTCGCCGTCGTGTGGGCGCCATAGGGCCAGCCGTCGAGGAAGAGGTCCGCCAGCCGGATGCGCGCCGTATGTTCGGCCGGAGCGACCCTTCCGGCGAAGACGAGCCGCGACGGATCGACGCCGCGCGCGGTCGCCTCCTTCCTCAGATTTCCGACCACGACGGCGTTGTCCTGCAGCAGCCACAACACGCTGCCGGGACAGCCGAGCAGGATGCGCGTCCAGGCGTCGAACGTGTCGGGGTTGAGCTTGTAATTGGTGTTGAAGCTGCAGAAGACGAACGCCTCTTCGGGCAATCCCGTCTGGCGACGCGAAATCGCGCGTTCCCCGACCGCACGTTTCGAATCGTTGGGCTGGTAGCTGTCGGGAAGATAAACGATCTTTTCGACGAACCACTGTCCCTCCTGCAGCGGGACGACGATCGAGTCGGCGATGAAATAGTCGCTGTTGGGGGCGGCGGCGGTTCCCGGCGAGCCCAGATAATTCACCTGCAGCGGCGCCGGATGGGTCGCTAACACTGCGTGACGAAGCCGGTCGCTGGCGAAGTCGAGATTGACGAGGATGTCGATTTCCTTCTGGCGGATGAAATCGATCAGCTGCGCGTCCTCGAACTGAAAGACGTCGACGAACGCCTCGACCGCATCGATGATGCGCTTCTGTTCCGACGATCCGTCGCGCGGCGCGTCGTTCAAGACCGTGATCTCGAACCGATCCCGGTCGTGCCGCTCGAGCGCGCCGACCAACAGGTGGCCGGTCGCATGGTTGCGCAACTCGGCGGACAGATAGGCGATCCGCAGGCGTCCTTGGCGCAGCGGACGGCGCGCGACGCCGCGTTGCGACGATCTCGCCGCTCCGGCGCGCGCCTGCGCCGCGGCGAACTGCTCTGCCGAGGAAAACGGGAACGTCAGGCACAGCGCCGGCGAGACGGCGGCGCCGGCGCGAAGATCGGCCTGCAGCGCCTCGAAGTCGCTCTGATAATGCGACCACTCGCAAGCCCTCAGGCGCAGGTCGGCCAGCGTGTCGCGCGATTCTCTGTTTGACGGGTCGAGCGCCAGCGCCCTGCCGATGTTGTCGATCGCCTCGTCGAGCCGGCCGAGCTCGCGACAGATGTTGGCGCGCGTCTCCCATCCCTTGGCGGCGCCAGGAGCGAGCGTCGTCGCCGTATCGGCGGCGGCGAGGGCGAGACCATGCCGCCGAAGATTGTAGAGCGCCGCCGCCTTGTTGAGGTGCGCCGGAGCGAATTTCGAATTGAGGCGCAGACAGGCTTCGAGGTTGAGCAGCGACTCGGAGAATCGCCGCAGCCGCAACAGCGCCGCGCCCTTGTTGGCGATGGCGCGATGATAATTGGGGTCGATCGCCAGCGCGCGGTCGAAGCAGGCGATCGCCTCTTTCGCGTCGGCGCCTTCCTGCAGCACGGTGCCGCGCCCGAACCAGGCGTCGGCGCTGCGGGGGTCCTTCGCCAGCGCCTTGTCGAAGGCGGCGAGCGCGTCGCGCGGGCGCCCGAGATTCTGAAGCGCGAGACCGTGGTTGTAGAGCGTCGCGGCGGAGACCGGGGCAATCTTCGTCGCCGCGCGCAGGAACGGCTCGGCCTCCTGGTAGCGCTCCTGACTGGCGAGCAAAGCGCCGAGCAGATTGAGTACGCCGGCATGGCGCGGCTCGGCTTGCGTCGCCGCCTTCAAGCGCCGCTCGGCGTCGGCGTGATCGCCGCGCCGGAAAGACTCGAGAGCGGAGCGGAATTCGAGGTCGGCGGAGATCATCGTCGAGCGACCCCGGGGCTCACGCGAAACGCACCGGCGCGCCGGTCGAGGGCGTCGTCACCTCGCCCTCCCACATCGCCTTGCGCCCGCGCACGAAGGTCCCGACCGGCCAGCCGGTGACGGCCTTGCCGTCGTAGGGCGTCCAGCCGCTGCGCGAGGCGATCCAGGAATCGCGGATCGTCGCGCGGCGCTTGAGATCGACGATTGTGAAGTCGGCGTCGTAGCCGGCGGCGATGCGGCCCTTGCCGACGATCCGGAAGATGCGCGCCGGGCCGGCGCTGGTCAGGTCGACAAAGCGCTGCAGCGTCAGCCGCCCAGCGGCGACATGGTCGAGCATGATCGGCACCAGCGTCTGCACGCCGGTCATGCCCGACGGGCTCTGCGGATAGGGCTTCGCCTTCTCTTCCAGCGTATGGGGCGCGTGGTCGGAGCCGAGCACGTCGATCACGCCTTGGGCGATGCCGCGCCAGACGCCCTCGCGGTGCTCGGACCCGCGCACCGGCGGGTTCATCTGCAGCTTCGCGCCCAGCCGCGCGTAGTCTTCGGCGCTCAAGGTCAGATGATGCGGCGTCGCCTCGCAGCTGGCGACGTCCTTGGCGTCTTGCAGCAGCGCGATCTCCTCGCGGGTCGAAATGTGCAGCACGTGCACCTGGGCGCGCGCCTCGCGTGCGAGGCGGATCAGCCGTTCGGTTGAGTTGACCGCAGTGGCCACGTCGCGCCAGACGGGATGCGAACTCGGGTCGCCGGCGACCCGCAAATGCTTGCGTTCGAGAAGCCGCGGCTCGTCCTCGCTGTGGAAGGCGGCGCGCCGGCGCGTCTGCTTGAGGATCGCCAGCACGCCCGCGTGGTCGGGCACCAGCAGCGCGCCGGTCGAGGAGCCCATGAACACCTTGATCCCCACCGCGCCGGGCAGGCGCTCGAGTTTGGGGATGGCGGCGACATTGTCGTGGGTTCCGCCGACCCAGAAGGCGAAGTCGCAATGCATGCGGCCGGTCGCGCGCTTGACCTTGTCGGCGAGCGCTTCGGCCGAGACCGTCAACGGGTCGGTGTTGGGCATCTCGAACACCGCGGTGACGCCGCCGAGCACCGCGCCGCGCGAGCCGGTCTCGAGGTCCTCCTTGTGGGTCAGGCCCGGCTCGCGGAAATGCACCTGGCTGTCGATCACGCCGGGGAGGATGTGCAGCCCGCGGCAGTCGATCCGCTCGCCCGCCGCGGCCGCATAGAGGTCGCCGATCTCGGCGGTCTTGCCGTCCGTGACGCCGATGTCGCGCAAGGCGGCGCCGTCCTGGTTGACGACCGTCGCGCCGGCGAGAATGAGGTCGAAATGGCGGGGCATCGAGGTTCCTTCCTTGCGCGGCCGCCTGATCGGCCTAACTAACAGGCTTCGCCATGGCAAGCCGCTTGGGGGCCTTTCGATGAGTCCGACTGCCGTCTTTCTCTCCGATCGCGGCGTGGTGCGCGTCGAAGGCGAGGATGCGCCCGGCTTCTTGCAGGGAATGCTGACCAACGATGTGCTCGGCCTCGTGGCTGGCCAGGCGCGCTACGCGGCGCTGCTGACCCCGCAGGGCAAGATCCTGTTCGATTTCCTCGTCCTGCGCACGCCCGGCGCGCTGCCCGCCTTTCTCCTCGACTGTTCCAGGGCGCTCGCCGCCGACCTCGCCAAACGGCTGTCGATCTACAAGCTCAGGGCCAAGGTCGCCATCAGCGACGCGAGCGCCGACTTCGCAATCGTCGCCGATTGGGGCGGCGGGACCGACCTGCCGGCGGGCGCGCACGTCTACGCCGATCCGCGCGCCGCGGCGCTCGGCCGGCGCGCCATCCTGCCGCGCGCCGCGGCCGAGGCCCTGGGCGAAACCGCGCTGCCTGCTTACGAAGCGCTCAGAATCGGCGTCGGCGCCCCCAGCGGCGGCGTCGATTTCGCCTATGGCGACGCCTTTCCCCACGACGCCGACATGGATCTCTTCAACGGAATCGACTTCCACAAGGGCTGCTACGTCGGCCAGGAAGTCGTGTCGCGGATGAAGCACCGCGGCGAAGCGAGGAAGCGCGTCGTGCGCGTGCGCCTCGCCGGCGCAGCGCCGGCGCCAGGGACGCCAGTGACCGACGGCGCGCTCGCCGTCGGCGCGCTCGGCGCCGCAGCGGGCGACAAGGCTCTGGCGTTGCTGAGAATCGACCGCGCGGCGGAAGCGCAGGCGGCGGGCCGCCCGCTCGCAGCCGCCGGCGTCGCCTTGACGGTGGAAGAGCTTCCCGCCGCGTCTTGAACGGCGGCGGTCCTCTATGGCCTTGCAGCGCCGTGGCGGCTAGACTTGCCCGCCGTCCCGTAAGCGGCGCAGCGCGTCGGGCGAATCTTCGCAGCGACGCGAAGGGGAGTGGCCATGATCGCCGGATTTGGCATCGTCGCGATCGCGATCGCGCTGTTCGTCATCGTCACCGTCTTGATGGGCGTGCGGCAGGTGCCGCAGGGCTACAACTACACGGTCGAACGCTTCGGCCGTTTCAACAAGACGCTGACGCCGGGCCTCGGCCTGATCATTCCCTACGTCGACCGCATCGGCCGCAAGCTCAGCGTGATGGAGCAGGTCGTCGACGTGCCGAGCCAGGAGATCATCACCAAGGACAACGCCACGGTGACGGTCGACGGCGTCTCTTTCTACCAGGTGCTCGACGTGCGGCGGGCCTCTTACGAGGTCGCCAACCTCCAGCAGGCGCTGCTCAATCTGGTGATGACCAACATCCGCACCGTCATGGGCTCGATGGATCTCGATCAATTGCTGTCGCATCGCGACGAGATCAACGCCCGGCTGCTCGGCGTCATCGACGCGGCTTCCGAGCCCTGGGGCGTCAAGGTCACGCGCATCGAGATCAAGGACATCGAGCCGCCCAAGGATCTGGTCGAGGCGATGGGCCGGCAGATGAAGGCGGAGCGCGAAAAGCGCGCGGTGATCCTCGAGGCCGAGGGCATGCGCCAGTCCGACATCACCCGCGCCGAGGGTCGCAAGGCTGCGGTCATGCTGGAAGCGGAAGGGCGCAAGGAAGCGGCGTTCCGCGACGCCGAGGCGCGTGAGCGCACCGCCCAGGCCGAGGCGTTGGCGACGCGGGTGGTGAGCGAATCGACCGCCCACGGCGACGTAGCGGCGCTCAACTACCTGATCGCCGACAAATACGTGCGCGCGCTGCAGGCGTTCGCGCAGTCGCCCAACCAGAAGGTGTTCATCGTCCCGATGGAGCTGTCTTCGCTCGCCGGCACGCTCGGCGGCATTTCGCAGATCGCGGCGAGCGCGTTCGGCGAAGGCGCGGCGCGCATACCCGGACGCCCGGCGAGCGTCGTGCCAGACTCGCCGCCTCCGGCTCCGCCGTCAGGGCGGAGCTAGGTCGTGACCGATCTCGAACTGTTCGCTGTCCATCCGTATGTCGTCTGGCTGGTCGCCGGGCTGGCGCTCTGCGCCGCCGAGACCCTTGTCCCCGGCGCCTTCCTGATCTGGATCGGCGCGGCGGCGGTCGTCGTCGGAATCGTCGAATTCTTCATCTCCCTCGACCTGACGCCGGCGCTGCTGCTGTTCGCGGCGCTGGTCGTCGTCTTCGTCTTCGTCGGCCGGCGGGTCTACGGCTCGCTCGATTCCGGCGCGCCGCAATTGCCGCTCAGCCGCGCCCACGCGCTGATCGGCAAGGAGTTCTATCTCGACGAGGCGATCGAGCGCGGCCACGGCCGCATGCGCGTCGGCGACAGCCAGTGGCGCGTCGCCGGCGACGACCTGCCCAAGGGGACGAAGGTGCGCGTGGTCGCCGTCGAGGACGGCGCCGAAGTCAAGGTGGAGAAGGCGTGAGCAGCGGCGCGCACGTCGTGCCGGACGCTCACGCCTACGCCGACTTCTTCCGCTGAGGCGCCGACAAAGGGCGCCGGCGCGCCAGGGATTCGACGCGGGGCGGCGCTTCGCGTATCCGTAGGCGCCGGACCGGACCGTAAACTGACGTGGATTCAGCGCGTGCGGCGCAAGCCGCCGTGGCGTTGGAGGAGGAGGCCGCGGTGCGTGTGACGACCCTAGCGAACATCATGAAAGTCTGGGTGGCGGCGCTCGTCCTCGCCGTCGCGCTCGCGGTCAGCGGCGCCGCATTCGCGCAAGAGGGTGGGGGCGGGCACAACGGCGGGGGCGACGGCAATGGCGCCGGCCCATCCGCGCCCGGGCCAGCCGGGCCCGGCAGCAATGGCCCCGGGTTCGGCCCCAACGCGGCGTCCTCCGGCGCTTGCGACGTCGGGCCGACGCTGCCGACGCCGCCGATGTTCGGCGAGGCTGGCGACGCGGTGAAGGCGCTGTCGCGGGCGACCGAGTCCTACATCCGCAATTGCGGCTGCGAGACCCAGGCCTGCGTCGCCGACGCCCTCGACGCATACGCCGAGGCCCTCGCCCAGGTGACGCCGCGCCTGCCGCCGCAATTGCAGGATGAGGCGAAAGTCGTCGCCCAGGCGGCGCAACGCGTGCGCTCAGCGCGCACCAAGGCCGAAGCGCTCCACGCCCTGCATGACGCGATCGCCATCATCCACAAGGACGTCGAACTGGTGAAGGCGGAGGACCCGGATCATCCGCGCCTCACCCGCGGCGGCGACTTCGTCGCCGAAACGCTGAACGTCGCCAGCCTCGCGCTGGAGAAGGGCGGCGGGCTCTGACGCCGCGCCGGGCGGCTTGACTTGGCGGCGTCGGAACGGCATCCGAATTTCTGGGATGGCCGCAATGGAAGCCGCGAAAGGGACGATGACAATCGGCGCAACGCTGTGGCGTCGCAGCTGGCGGCTCGTCCTTTTCGCCGCCGCGCTGATCCTCGCTGCGGCGGCGCCCGCCTTGGCGGAGACCCGGGTGGCGCTGGTCATCGGCAACGGCGGCTATCGCTCGGTTCCCGAACTCGCCAACCCGCCCAACGACGCGCGCGACGTCGCCGACGCGCTGAAGGCGCTCGGCTTCGCCGTCACG
>Ga0302320_10026202_pt1 | contig 11302 bp, 9 predicted proteins | sample Bog_T0_3_FD_202130 | JGI IMG/M metagenome (GOLD analysis project Ga0302320, IMG submission 202130) | Peat permafrost microbial communities from Stordalen Mire near Abisko, Sweden - Bog_T0_3 | ecosystem: Environmental > Terrestrial > Soil > Wetlands > Peat | place: Sweden: Abisko, Stordalen Mire... | reverse complement strand
TATTCACCACTGAAAGATGACCGTTGTTCTCGTAGTCTCCGGCCGCAATGCCCATATTCGAGACCTCGCGGCCATCGCCATTGAGCGCATATCCGCTTTCGTAACTCTGATCCTCGAACGTTCCATCTCCCTTGTTCATATACAAGTAGTTTGGAGTGGAATCGTTCGCCACCAGCAGATCCGGCTTGCCATCCCCGTTCACGTCCACAAACAGAGCCCCAAGGCCGTAGTATCCGTTGGGATCGTCCACCCCCAGCTTTTTGCTGACATCCGTAAAGCTTCCGTCTCCATTGTTATGAAAGAGATGGTCCTGTTCGCCCTTCAGGCCGCGCGGGCCGCACATCACCGGTACCGCGCGGTATTGACACGAAGGGTCGCCGATCACCTTCGACCCGGTTAGAGGGTTGGATAAATCAATTCGAGCGTAGCCGTCAACAAAAAGGTCCAGCCGCCCGTCCCCGTCATAGTCGCCGAAGCTGGGACCAGTCGACCAGTTGCCGAGTGTAACGCCCGCCGACTCCGCTATGTCGGTAAACGTTCCATCGTGATTGTTGTGATACAGGCGATTCTTGCCGTAGTTCCCCACATAGAGATCCGGCCAGCCATCGTTGTCGTAATCTCCAGCCGCGCACCCGAATCCCCATCTCCCATTCGTCACGCCCGCGATGTTGGCAACATTGGTGAAGGTGCCGTCGTGGTTGTTATGAAAAAGAGCGGCATGCGGCGCATCGCTCTTTCCCGTCTCCGCTTCGTAGGTCGAGCCGTTCACGAGGAATATGTCGAGCCAGCCATCACGGTCGTAGTCAAGCAGGCACACGCCCGATCCGATGGTTTCCAGAATGAACGGCTTCTGGGGAGTTCCCATCTTGTGCTGCCAAACCGTCAGACCGGCTTTCTCTGAGGTGTCCTGAAAGATGCGCGGGCCGTCCTTCACAAAGCCGCCAGCGGTGATTGGACGGCTCTCCGAATCCAGCACCGGCACAAAAACTCCCGCAGTGGCCGATCCTGTTTGTGGCGGGCTGGAGGCCGAGTTTGGGCTCCCCCCATAAAGCGGTGACTGGGAAGGCGGTTGAGCCTGTGCAAACCCGCGCGCCGCTCCGAGGAGGATCACGAAGAAGGCGAACAAGGCAAATAGGGGCAAGGAGCGGAGCAAGCTTGGTCGCGTCAAACGATGACCTCAAGGGAAGGGACTAACGTAGTTGATCTTCGCGGTTCGCCGGCCAGGTGTCTTCGCCCATTGGGAGGAACAAGCCCTCAACATATTGGATGACACGGTGAGTAACACCTGCTCCGGCAGGACTCGCACCAGACACGAGTGGCGCAAGGCCAGCTTCTTTGAGGCACTGCGAAGGCAAGCGGCTCTGGTGCGGTGGCTGTGGCTGGAATGTGAGTTGTAATTTTCGGCGGTTAGGGCCGCAGAGGAAGGATTTCAATGGTGGGCGCTGCAGGATTCGAACCTGCGACTTCCACCGTGTGAAGGTGGCACTCTACCGCTGAGTTAAGCGCCCCTGGGAGGGCTTGAAAAGGAGAGCGACTGCGGGGCTCTCTGTAGTTTAGATTAACATCAGCATGGCTTTACGGCCAACCCTCGGGTGGTGCCCCTTGGCGCCGGTTGAGCGGTCCCGACGCCTGCCAAACTCGCGATGCGCTGGACACTCCCATCGATCCGCCTGACAGGCCGACAGGCCGGCGAATTCCCTGAGAACGGGGATGCGGCGGTGGGCGCAGGGCTGGGCCGAAAACCGGAATTCGGGGTGGTTTCCGCCCCCGGATATGGCGGGCCTGGACTGGGTAAAGGGCTGGCTGCGGCGGGCCCCGAAGGAAGCGGAGCCGGCAAGTCCCCCAAAAAGAGCAAGGCAGCCACCGACGGCTGGGCGGGCGCCGAGGACGAGGCGGAATCCGAGCAAGGGCAAAACCAAGCAAATCATGGGGTTTTCGCCGAGGATTTCGACGGCGAAAATAATTTGGAAGCGCAACATTCTGGGGCGGATGGGGTTCCAGAAGACATGGCTACCCTGGTCCTGGACAATTCGGCGCTGGGAGCGGTTTCGGCGGCAGGGGTAGGTGCTGACCGTCCGGAACTCGATCCGGCCAGCGATGCGGCCATCATGCTTCGTGTGGCTGCGGGGGATGAAGCGAGCTTCAACTTCCTGGTAGGAAAACACCACCGGGCGATGATTCACTTCCTCTTCCGGATGGTGCGAAACCAGGCCGTTGCCGAAGAGTTGGCACAGGAAGTGTTTTTACGCGTCTATCGAGCAAGGGACAGTTACCGGGCAGAGGCGCGGTTTACGACCTGGCTCTACCGGATTGCGACGAACCTGGCTGTGAACCACGCACGCGACACGAAGCACGAACGGATGGCGGCCACAATTTACCTGGACGCGCCGGATGAAGAGACGGGCACGACTCCTGACGTGGCGGACGATGAACCGTCCGTGGAGCAGAAACTGATGCGCGACGAGCGCATGGCGGCCATCCGGACCCACGTGATGGCTCTGCCGGAGCGGCAGCGGATGGCCGTGCTGATGCATAAGTACCAGGGAATGGATTACCGGCAGATTGGAGAGGTGCTGAAACTGAGCGAGTCAGCAACCAAGTCTCTGCTGTTCCGGGCGTACCAGACATTGCGGGACAAGCTCAAGGAATTCGTGTAAGTGAAGACACGCTGGAACGGACCGGCGGAAAGCAGAAGGTGGCGACCATGGAAAAAATGGAAACGATGACAAACAATTGCACCGGGATGAATGAGAAGCTCGCGGATCTGCTGTTCGATCCCGCGGCGGTGCCTGCCAAGGTTCAAGCGCATGTTGCGGAGTGTGACAACTGCAAGGCCGAGCTGGCCGAACTGAAGGCGACCATGTCGTTGCTGGACGAGTGGAAGGCTCCGGAAGCGAGCCCCTACTTTATGACGCGGATGCAGACGCGGATGCGGGAAGAGCGCGAGGCTGAGCCGACCGGCTGGTTGGCGCGCCAGATAGCCCGCATGCGCGCCGGTTTCTCGTACGGCCCGGTAGGCCACCTGCGTCCCCTGGGCGCGATGGCGTTGACGGTGATGCTGCTGATCGGTGGAGGCACTTACCTCGGCGTGACGGACTGGAATCATCCTGTTCCCCCGCCGCCGGCGCAGACCGCGGTGGTTCATGACTTGCAGTTGCTGGACAGCAATCAACAGATTCTGGACCAGCTGGCGTCGATGTCAGACGACAAGACAAACGGCGACTAGTTGCACTTTTTTCGGCTGGGGCCGATGGAGAACTTTTGTGAACGGGGCTCACATTTCGGGAAGGTTCAGGCGGGCGGCGATAGCCGTGATGCTGGTGGTGGGTTGTGTGTTCGCGGGCGTGGCTCGCGGACAACAGCAGCGCCCGGCTGCCCCTAGGCCTGCAGTCCGCATGGGGCAAGGACCCGGTGCACGACCAGGCGGCGGACTGGGTCCGGGGTCGGGTGCGCGCATGTCGAATCGCCAACTGCAGCAGGAGTGGCGCGCGGCGCGGCAAGGCCAGCCCATGCCTAACCGGCAAGGACAAATGGGACCGGGCGGCGGATATGGCGCGCAGGCCGGCCGGCCTGTCTATCAGAATCCTGGCGCGGGAAATCCAAACTTTGGCGGGCAACGGCCCGCATATGGCGGTGTGCAGCAACCTGGATACGGTCAACAGCAGCCGGGGTACGGTCAGCAGCAACGGCCAGCGTACGGCAATGTGCAGCAGCCCGGCTATGGTCAGCAGCAGAGACCGGCATATGGCGCGCAGGGTGCGGCGGCTCCGCAGGGGCATCTTGAAGACTGGCTGAATCAGCACAGAAATGTTCCGGTGCAGGACCAGGAGCGCATGCTGACCAACGATCCATCATTCCGGCGGTTGCCGAGCGCGGATCAGCAGCGCTTGACGCAGCAGTTGCAGCAAGTGAATCGGCTTCCCGAGCAACAGCGGGATCGGCGGCTCGAACGCAACGAAATGCTGGAGCGCTTATCGCCGCAGGATCGCATGAGTCTGAACCGGTCAGGGCACCAGTGGGCGGCATTGCCACAGGATCGCCAGGCGATGATGAAACAGGCGTTCCAGAATTTGCGCGGCGTGCCGCTCGATCAGCGCGACACGGTACTGAATTCGGCGCGCTACCAAGGCACGTTTTCGCCGCAGGAACGCGGGATCCTTTCCGACTTCCTGAAAGTGGAACCCTACGAGCCGCAGCGGTAATTATTTCGGTTGAGCTTAGGTAAGGTTGAGAGGATGACCTGCATCCTCTGAAGGCGCGGGCCGCGCAAGTAGCAACCAGCCTGCGCCGCCAATCACAAGCGACAATCCAAGCCACGTGCGCGCCGTAACAAGCGGGCGCGAGATCGCCATTTCAACAAGGATCGCGATCAGCGGTGCAAGCAGATAGCGCGTGCTCATGGCAGTGGCGCTGGCGCGGCGCATGAGCCAGAAAAGCAGCAGCAGGCTGGGCAGTTCAACGGCGATGAGCCAGAGCGGATCGAGGCCTTGCGTCCGCCAGGGATGTGGGCTGACGGAAGTGTTGGCCACCGCGAGAATGACAGCAGCCGCTCCGCAACAGACTGCAATCATCGGCGCGACCGTTCGTGCTTTCACGGCCGTGCGCACCGCGGCGCAATTGGCTGCGGCCACGAGGGCTGCGGCAACAATCAGTCCTAGGAATGCCGCTCCTCCTTCCAGCGAACCAGGCGCATCGAGCGGGAAGATGCAAAGCGTTCCGGCGATTGCGGCAAGCGCGGCAACAAGCGCGCCGCGCGCGGGACCGACAACATCGCTTCCAAGATACGGCTCAAAGACAACGGCAAACACGGGTGCCAGCGAGAACAGGGCTACGCGCGTAAGCGAAGAGACGCGGTCCTCGGCGAGGGAGACGAGCACGGCCGGCGCAGCGAAAAGTCCAAGGCCGATGAAGACGATGGTCCAGAGGTCTCGTCCGCGCGGCCACTCCGCATGACGCGCCACCGCCCAGAGCGCCGAGACCAGGGCAAGCAGGGCAAACAGGATGCTTGGTGTTTCCAATCCCGGTGCGGGATTTTGCGCTGCGTGGGGCAGAAGATCCGAGCGCAGCGGGCCGAGCGACCACAGAAGCGAGAGCAGCAGGATGCCGGCCACTCCTGCAGAACGGCTTTTGGTACCCACACTTCTCTTCCCTGTCATGCCTTCGATCAGAACACATCGGCTCGGTCGATCGTGAGCGGCGAAAACAGCGGGAGGACGGTGTGGGCTACAATGGAAGACGGGCTAAAAGGCCAGAAATCCCTGCACAATGCGTGCAAAACCAGCAAGGAGTTTTAAATCCCTATGGCGATTCCCGCCACACAAATGCGTCCCGGCATGATCATCAAGCACAACGACCAGCTGCACCTCGTCTTCAAGGTGGAGCATCGCACCCCGGGCAATCTGCGTGCCTTTATCCAGGCCAAACTGCGCAATCTGCGAACGGGCGCCATGTTTGAACACCGCTTTCGCTCCGCCGACGCGATTGAAAAGGTTGTGGTGGACGAGGTGTTGATGGAGTTTCTATATGCCGACGGCGACGACTACTACTTCATGAACCCAGTGGACTACGAGCAGACAGTACTTAAGGGCACGACGCTGGGCGACGCAGTGGAGTATCTGACGCCGAATCTGCAGATCCATGTGAGCTACCACGACGGACATGCGGTGGGAATTGAACTGCCTTCTGCAGTGGAGTTGACGGTGTTGGAGACGGAGCCGGGGTTAAAGTCGGCGACCGCATCCAGCGTGACCAAGCCGGCAAAGACCGAGACGGGACTGGTAGTGCAGGTTCCTTCGTTCATCAATGAAGGCGAGAAGATTCGCGTGGACACCAGCGAAGGGGCTTATCTGAGCCGGGCGTAGTCTCGCTGCTTTCATCGAGCCACAAAGAAGCCGTTGCCTTCGGGCCGTGGCTTTTTTGTTTGTACAGAGGACTCGCTTCGCCGAGTACCCCTGATGGGCAAAGAATTTTTGAACCGGCTTGAACAGCGGCCAAATCGAAAGAGGGTGCACAGGCGAGGAACGCCCGGGCACCAGGGAGAAAGAGCACCATGGCGATTCCCCAATCGGTTGCATCGGCAGCGGCGGCGTTCGCTTTTAATGCGAACTTGATGGAGCGAGGATTCAAGAACATAACCGAGCAGCAGTGGCTTGAGCTGCCCAGCGGCGCCAACAACAACCTGCTTTGGATTGTGGGCCACATCGTCTGGGCGCGCTCGTCGGCAGTCCGCTTTCTTGGCTCGACGTGGACAAGGCCCTGGCTGGGCCAGTTTGCGCGCGCCGCAAAATCGGAGGAGGGCCACACGCCTCCCACTGTGAGCGAAATGATCGAAGCCTGGGTGGATTCGCAGAAGAGCCTCGCGGCCGCGTTTGAGAATGCATCGGAAGAGAAGCTAGCAGAGCCTCTGCCGCCACCCCCCGCACAGTTGCCGCCGAGCTTTGACGGAAAAATGAGCGGAGTTGTGATCTTCCTGGCGCACCACGAGTGGTATCACCTCGGCCAGATTGCGTATGTGCGCCGGTGTCTCGGCTGTATGTAAGCAGTCACGGCGAGAAGTGCGAAAAGAGAGCCCCGTGCCCCATCCATGCGACTTGCTTCTGTCGCATGGGTGGGACAGCGAGAAACCAAACGCCCCCCCCTAATTCAGGGAACAGCTTTCTAGAGCACAACCGAGCGCGCCTCAAGCAAAGCCTCAATCGTGCCGAGTGCTGCCAGCACTTTCTCAGAAACCGGCGCGTCCACCTGCACCACAGCCAGAGCCTTCACCGGCTTGGCTCCCGCGCGCTCGCGGCCCAACGCGAAGTTGGCAATGTTGACGCCCTGCTCGCCCAGAATCGTACCGATGCGGCCGATAACACCCGGGACGTCGAGATTGCGGCAGACCAGCAGACTGCCTTCAAGCGGTGTCTCGATATCGATGGAGTCGAACTCGAGCAGACGCGGCTGTTCTCCGTGAATCACCGTTGCGCTGGCGCGGCTGGTTCCGTTGGCCGTGTGCAGCTCAACGGTGAGCACGCTGGCCGCTCCTCCGCGATGCGTTTCCGCCTTTTGCTCGCTGATGCGGATACCGCGTTCCTGCGCAACCGCGTTGGCGTTGATGCGATTCACATTCTCAGAGCCCTGCAGCAAACCGGCGATGGCGGCGTTGCGCACCAGGTCGGTTTTGGCTTCAGCCAAGGTGCCGCTGTAGACGAGATCGACCGACTCGATTCCGCCCTTGCCTGCCTGAGCAAGAAACGCGCCAAGCCGGCCAGCCATATCAATAAAGGGCGCGAGTTGCTTGTACTCCTCGTGGCTGAGCGACGGCAGGTTCACCGCGTTCTGCACCACGCCGAGCTTGAGGTAATCGCGCACCTGCGCCGCAATCTGGATGCCGACGGCTTCCTGCGCTTCGCCTGTGGAACCGGCGACATGCGGCGTGAGGATGACGTTGTCCAATTCGAAATAGGGCGAGTCTTTCGGCGGCTCCACAGTGAACACATCCAGCGCAGCGCCGGCAACGTGGCCGCTCATGAGTGCGGCAACGAGAGCCGCGTCTTCCACCAGCTCGCCGCGCGCGCAGTTGATGATGCGCACGCCCTTCTTCATCTTCGCGAGCGTGCGTTCGTTGATGATGCCGGTGGTTTGCGGCGTAAGGCCCACGTGGAGCGTGAGGTAGTCTGAGCCGGCAATGAGCTCGTCGACGGACACAACGCGTACGCCGTTTTCGCGCGCGACCGCTGCGGAAACAAACGGATCGCTGCCGATGATTTCGAGACCGAAGGCACGCGCGCGCCGAGCCACCTCCAACCCGATGCGGCCCAGGCCGAGAATGCCAAGTGTTTTGCCCCGCAACTCGGCGCCCTGCAGATTTTTCTTGTCCCATTTGCCCGCGTGCATGGAGGCGTTGGCTGCGGGCAGTTTGCGCGCGAGTGCCAGCATCAGGCCGATGGTGAGCTCGGCAACGGCGACGGCGTTTGCGCCAGGCGTGTTCATCACCACGATGCCGCGACGTGTTGCAGCCTCCGCATCGATATTGTCGACGCCGACTCCGGCGCGGCCAATCACGCGGAGCTTGGGAGCTTTCTCCATCAAGGCATCGTCGACCTGCACAGCCGAGCGAACCACGAGAGCATCCGCATCGGCGAGCGCAGCGGCGAGACCTTCAGGCAACTGGTCGTGCGTCTTCACAACCCAATCCGGCTCGGCCGCAAACACGGCCACGGTTGCCGGAGAAACTTTTTCAGCAAGCACTATCTTCATCTGGTCTCCCTTACTTTTTTGCAAACCCTCGTACTGGTCAAAGCGAATGCCCTGCTGCTCGCAAAGCAGGTCGAACATGCGCACCACGGCTGCATGCGGCTTGCCTTCGCCGCGCTCGTACTTGGTAATGGAGTTGGCATGCACGCCCAGCTTCTCGGCCATCTGATATTGATAGAGGTCGAGTTGCCTGCGAGCGATCAGCAGCTTTTCTCCGAAGCTAAGTTCTGGCATGAGGCCCTCTGGGTAGCGGGGTTAGCGTTGTTAGCGGAGTTGGCGGAGTTAGCGGACTTAGACGGAAAGCAACGACCTAACTCCGCTAACTCGCGCTAAGCGCGGCTAACCCCGCGAACACCGCTTAGCTCTTCGTCGCCTTCGCGTACACTTCCTGCGCAGCAGCCACTGCCTGTCCGTAGACAACCGGTAATCCAAGCGTGTCCTTGGCGATGTGCTCCATGGCGCCAAGCAGCGCAACGGTGTCGAGGTAATCGAAGAAGCCCAGGTGCGCGACGCGGAAGATCTTGCCCTGCATCTCGCCCTGTCCATTGGCGGTGACCGCAGCAAAGCGCGCCTTGAGCGCCTTGACCACGGTCCCTGAATCCATGCCCTCGGGAACGGCGACAGCGGTCGCTGCTGCGGCGGGAGCGGTGGGCGCAAACAGCGTGAAGCCGAGCGCCACCAGTCCCGCGCGCGTAGCTTCTGCATTCACCTGTGCATTGTCCACGAGGGCGATCCGGCCCTTCTCAAGATCGCCACCCGCCTGCCCCGCGATGTAGTCGAGCGCCGCACCCAGTCCAGCGATGAGCGCGACCGCCGGCGTATAGGCGCTTTCGCCCTTCACTGCGTTCTTGCGCTCCTTGCGCAGGTCGAAGTAGTAGCGCGGATTCTTGGTCTTCTCCATCGCCACCCACGCGCGCTCGCTCACGCTGAGATAAGCGAGCCCCGGAGGAATCATCACAGCCTTCTGCGATCCGCCAATCAACACGTCGATGCCCCAGGCGTCCACGTCGAAGTGCGTGGTGCCGAGTCCGGTGATGCCATCGACGACAAGAATCGAATCGGTGGCGCCCACAATCTTCGCGATCGCCCCAATATCGTGGCGCACCGCGGTCGAAGTCTCCGTGGCCTGCGTGTAGACGACCTTGTGCTCCGGCTTCAACGCTTTCTTCACTTCGGCCATATCGAAGGTTTGTCCGTAAGGGGCGGAGAGCACGTCGACTTCGCAGCCGAAGGCCTTGGCCAGCCCCGTCCAGCGCTCGCCGAATTTGCCGGCAGTGAGCACCAGGACGCGATCACCGGGCGAAGTGAGATTCGAGACCGACGCCTCCATCGCGCCGGTGCCGGAACACGACAGCAGCAGCACGTCGTTCTTGGTGCCGACAAACACCTTGAGCTGCGCCAGCACCTTCTGGAAGAGGGCGCGGAACTCCGGTGTGCGGTGATGCATGTCGGCTGCGGCCATGGCGAACTGGGCGGCTGGCAGCAAAGGAGTTGGACCGGGGGTAAACAAACGTGTCTTCCGAATCATCTTTTCCTCGTTTCAGACCGGAGCTGCAGCACCAGCAATGCCCGGCCAGCAATCACAGAATACACATTTATGTGGTTTTTGTGAATTTTCCTGCTGTGCAAAAATCGCCGATTCCAGCCGCTCAAGCCGAACTGGAACAAAAGTGGATACAATTCCCTTTTGGGTAGGTTTGCAGGCACCCATCAATCCGACAGAACGGGACGGACCGAACAGCCATGGATGCAGGAGCACTGGAAGCCACTGTAAGTGAACAAGTTATCGTAGCCTTGAAGGCCCACGACGCCACCCGCACGACGACGCTGCGGCTCATCAAGAACGCACTCAAGAACAAGGCAATTGAGAAGCGCGAGCCGTTGACGCAGCCGGAGAGCGAGCAGGTGCTGGCCACAATGATCAAGCAGCGCCGCGACTCCATTGATCAGTTCACCAAGGGAAACCGGCCGGAGCTGGCGGAAAAAGAGGCTGTCGAGATCGCGGTTATCGAGGAGTTTTTGCCCAAGGCGCTGGACGAGGCGGGCCTGGCGGCTCTGGTCGCCGAGGCTGTTGCGGAGGTCGCCGCATCCACCGGCAAGCAGCCTACCCCGAAAGAAATGGGCCTCGTAATGAAGGCCGTGCAGGGCAAGTTGCAGGCCGCCGGCGTCCGTGCGGAAGGCCGCACCGTGAGCGACCTGGTCAAGAAGCAGCTGGCTGGTTAACGCCACGTGAATTTTCTTGGCCACCGATGGACGGCGCGAAGAGAACTCTCTAGCATCAATCTGCATTGAGAGGATTCAAGGAGCCGGTCTCCTCCCTGTCCCTTCTTGTGCATCTCAAGCATGTTGAGTTCCCTGTTGAGCATTCTAGCTCTGCCTGTGCATGAGGGTAGGTTGATGAAGGTCGCTAGCAACGTGGTGCGAGTGGCACTGGCCCTTGCGGTATTGTTCGGGGCCACTTCCCTGCATGCGCAGGGACCTCCCTACCAGACCGACGATCCGGTTCCCGTGGATCTGCATCACTACGAGTTCTATATTTTTGGGGGGATGGACGGAACCCCGGCGGAATACGACTCGACAGGCCCTGCCTTCGAATTCAACTGGGGCGCTGCTCCCAGGGTTCAGATTCACGCGATTCTCCCGTGGGGAGCCGTGGTGCCCACCAATAAGCTTGTTTACGATCCCGCTGGACAGGGACCGAGCGCTTTTGGCCTGACAGACATGGAATTGGGTGCGAAGATCGCGTTCGTCAAGGAATCGAAGCACGTTCCGCAGATTGGCTCCTTCACGATGTTCGAGTTGCCGACGGGAAGCTACACCAAGGGGCTGGGCGTAGGGAAGGTCTGGTACAAACTGCCCATCTGGGTGCAGAAGAATGAAGGCAAGTGGCTGTTCGATGGGGGCGCGGGATACACCGTGGTTCCGCAGACGGACTATCGCAACTTTGCCTACGGCGGGTTCCTGGTGAAAAAGGAATTGAGCGAGAGGCTTGAGCTGGGAGCGGAGATGTTTGCGCACGGAGCGGAAGGAACTGCGGCGGCGCAAACCCAGGCTTCCACAATGG
>Ga0302320_10026198_pt1 | contig 11302 bp, 9 predicted proteins | sample Bog_T0_3_FD_202130 | JGI IMG/M metagenome (GOLD analysis project Ga0302320, IMG submission 202130) | Peat permafrost microbial communities from Stordalen Mire near Abisko, Sweden - Bog_T0_3 | ecosystem: Environmental > Terrestrial > Soil > Wetlands > Peat | place: Sweden: Abisko, Stordalen Mire... | reverse complement strand
GAAACCTCACGCCTCTGCCCATGACTAAGCTATACAACCAGAACTAGACCGCGCCATGTAGCAAGAGTGGTTACCTATACAGACGGTCACGGTACTAGTGCGGAAGTTCGTTTTCGCTGCCCATGCTGCGGATGCAAGACGCTGGAGGCGCCGGTGGCGCTGGGGATGTGTCGGGTGTGCTGGTGGGAGGACGACGGGCAGGAAGATGCCGACGCCCGCGAGATACGCATGACGGTGAACGGGCAACTGAGCCTGGACGAGGCGCGGGAACATTATTTGCACTGCTGGGCAGCACATCCGCGGTTTTTTCCGTATGTGCGCAAGGCGATGAGCGTGGAGCGATCATCCTGAGCATCTTGACTCGCACTTGCGAGTTAGGACGGCAAAGAACGCCGTCGAGGGCTTTATGCTGGATTCGGTCGCGGTTTGCGGAACTAGGCCGAGTTCGGATTGGAGCAGCACAGCCCGTTCCTGAGCATGGTCCCAGACTTTGTGATTGCGACATTGGTGACGCTGGCGCCAAGTGCGGGGGCGATCCCGTTTACGAGATGATCCGCCTCACCGTCTGGCCCCAGCCGCAGCCCTTGGGAGAGCGCATACAAAGACTGTTGAGCAAGACGAAAAGCTTGAGTCTGGAGTGCTTCGAGCGTAACGCGGCGGGCATCGATGTGGGGGCCACGGAGATTTTCGCGGCGTTGCCGCCGGATCGCGATCCACAGCCAGTGCGCTGCTTTCAGACCTTCACTCCGGAACTGCAAGCGATGGCGGCGTGGCTGGCTCAATGCGGTATCACCACCGTGGCCATAGAATCGACCGGAGTCTATTGGATTCCTCCGCACCAGGTCCTGGAAGAGGCTGGCACCCGCGTCTGCCTGGTCAACTTCAAACACGTCAACAAATTTCCCAGGCGCAAGTCCGACGGGTGTGACACCCAGTCGTTGCAGTACCTGCTCGTTCCTATCGCCGCGTGAGAACCCGTTCTTTAGGAGCGACCGTATCCATCACACGCCGCACCATCCTTGTAGTGCCAGGCAAGTGGCAAGCGCAAGCCCAAAGGCCCCACCGCCCGATGGACTGAATGTTGGAAAGCAGCTTCGATTAAGTGGCTGATTAGAAAGGGCGGGAGTGGTTCAGTGGCAGAGCGTCAGCTTCCCAAAGTGGATAATTCATGTGTTTTCAACAATGTACAGAAATGGCAGAGAGTCAAAGGTGTGGAAAATGGTGATATCGCCAGTATCCATGCAGGTATCGACGCAATCCAACGTTCAACACTACACAACAAAAAGCCCCGCCAAGGCTGTGTTCTGGTTGGGGCTTTTTGTGCTTCGCGACTTATGCGGCTTCTTGCATCCCTGTCGTCAGAATCTGCCTGAAGAACCTCCACTGATCACCCAGTCGGCGGTGGGGAGCACCCCCCCACCGCAACAGACAACCAGCAATCGTTGATGATCTGGGGAAAGTCAGTTCCCCGCAGCAAGCAGTCCCGTTGCCACAGAGAGCAGGACCAGACTGGCATAAAGGGTGCGGCGCGCGCTTCTCGGTGCAGCGCGCCACTCTCCGGTGACCAGTCCGGCACAATTGGCCGTGATGATCATGAAAATCTGGAAGATGCCCCAGCCGACCGAAGTGCCGAGTGCACCAAGGTAGACGGAGGCCACGCCATACAACGCCATGGCGGCCATCCAGAGAACCGCCATCAGGCTAGCCAACCCGGCGTCGTGCAACCCGGGGCTTCTGAAGGCGTTCCAGGTTTTCCTATGGGACAACAGATAAGAGCAATAAACAAGGTTGGGTAAGAGTCCCCCGATGAGCGTCACCGGCCAAACCGCGTAAGCCGCGCGAACCGGCGAAGCGCCCAGTTGCACAGCATGCACGGCGATGTCCTGACCAAAGGCGAACGAGTAGTTGATCATGGGAGCCATAATCCCGCAGAGGATAGCCAAGAGCAACGCCAGGGTATAGCCCGTGCCGGTCTCGGTCTTCTGCCCGTCATCGCGCTGCCAGCCGGCCTGCGCCGAGACCGCGATGCCCGCCACCATGATCGCAAGCCCGGATAGAATGAGTGCGCCGCGGGATGTGCCAAGAACCGCGTGGTTGTTGAAGAACAGTGGGACCAAGGTGCCGCCCAACGAACCAAGCCCAATAATGATGGCGTAGCCTAGAGCCATCCCAAGCCGGGCAATGGAAAGTCCGAAGAGTATCTGCGCCACGCCCCAGCCTGCGCCGAGCAGAAATGTAAGCAGCAACTGCTGAGGAGCCACAGCGCCATATACCCTGCTCAAGTTTCCAACGAAGAACAACGCCAGACCCCATGGCAGAATGAACAGCGAAACAATGCTGAACACCAACCACAGATTCTCCCATTGCCACTGACGGGCAAACTTCATGGGCAACATGCAACAACCTGAAGCCAGACCTGCCAGAAGGGTTAAAGCGACTCCGTACACGACCATGACCGGCATCTCTAGACTTTCCTTCCTGAGTCAAACTCGTGCACCGCATTGTACATGGCAAGGATGTTTTCAACAGGCACATTCGCCATAATGTTATGCACTTGCTGAAACACGAAGCCTCCGCCGGGCGCCAGCACTTCGCATTGATGCAGTACGTGTTCACGCACTTGTGCCGGCGTTCCACCCGGCAGGATGCTCTGCGTGTCGCAGCCACCTCCCCAAAACGTCAGGTCCTTGCCGAAATCACGCTTCAGGCCAGCGGCTTCCATGCCGCCGCAACTGATCTGCACCGGATTGATTGCGTCCAGTCCCGCCTCAATAAGATCTGGGAGAAGTGGACGTACGCCACCGCAACAGTGAAGCATGACCTTAACGTCGGCTAGTTGCTTTGCCCGCGCCCACAAAACAGCGTGGCGGGGCTTGAAGAACTCGCGATACATGCGAGGCGAAATCTGCGGGCCTTTTTGTGAGCCGAGATCGTCGCCAAACACGATGACATCAATCGAATCGCCAACCGCCCCAAGAAACCTATCGAGATTCCGCAAGTGGATTTCCAGCAGTGCATCGAGAAACCGGTGCGCTCGCTCCGGCTCGCCGGCAAGCATCATCAGAAAGTTATCCATGCGGTAATAAAACTGTCCCATCTCGAGCAGATTCCCGCCAAACAACGCGAGAATCGCTCGGTCTGACTTGGCGCGGAGTGCACGTGCCCCTGCGGCCAATTCAGCCGGCCCGGATATCGATGGTCCCGGCGGCGAACCAACTCCGGTCCACATATGCTCAGGGTAGAGTTCTTCGATGCGGGATAGATCCTCCTCGCCGTCGAGGAATGGCCAATAGACCTGATCGAAGTGGAATGAACCCTCCGGCATGCGAGCGATAATCCGGCCGCTCGGCGATCGCAACACCCATTCCGCTCCGGCTCGTTCGGGTTGCGCCCAGACCGGCATTCTACAAGGCGTTCCTTCGGGCAGAGTCCAGTCCGTCCACCACTTGTCTTCCAGGCAGAAGGCTCGTCCCAACTCCACCGTATCTATGCCTAGCCGGTCGAGCACGTCATCGTGGCAGATTGCCAGTTGCTGCACCGGATCGTAAACATCCACCGTACGCGGCTCAAGCCCTAGCGCCGCTCTCAGCTTCGGATAGGTGACCGCGGATATACCGGATGAACGGTACCCAGACAGGTCCACCGGAACGCGGTCGGGCTCACGATGGTTTAAGGAATCAAGAACGCACTTTCTCGATGTCGTAGTTGGCAAAATCATCTCCTCTGGTGCTTCCAATAATTGCGCTTGAATGTCTGACGATTGTGATCCTGGAATTCCCGACTTTCCGTGGCGGCTATGTTGTTCCTACTGTGCGAAGCTATCCCACTGCAGTCTCATCTTCGAGCCTAACAGAAATACTGCGTTTTGACTCTTGCGGTAATTCGATCGCCGTACTAGCTGATAGCGGCCTCCGCGCCACCGCGCGAGAGATTTACATTTAACCGTTAAGTGTGGCCATGATTGCGACCATCAAAGAAGCGCTATCCGCTCTCAGTCCAGATGAAATACTTCTTCCATATCCGCCCACCATTCGCCCTCTTTTCGTGTTGCCAAAGGTTCCTGCAGGGGATTCATCACGGCCCACCACTCCTGGGTCTTGGGATCCGCTGCCATCTTCGCCATGTCAGCCATAAAATCGGTGCCGTGGTATTCGAAGTAGCTGAACAGAATATCGTCTTTGAAGTAGATCGAATAGTTTCGGATGTTGCAGTCTGAGATCATCTGCAGTACTTCCGGCCATACCGCGCGATGATATGCCTTATAGGCTTCTTTGGCGCCTGGTTTGAGTCGAAGCGTCATTCCCAACCGTTGCATGTCTTACCCTTTCTTTGCTCCAATTTGCAGTTTCATTCCATTTCTATCTACTTGAGCTGCTCGTCATGCGCGCTCTCAAGTGCCGCCAAGGCGCTTTGCACATCGATGTCGTTCGGCGTAACTTGCAGGGCTGCGCGTAACTCCCTCTTCGCTTCGGTGATATTTCCCACTCGCCTGTAGAAGAACCCAAGATTCTTGTGCAGGTTCTGGCTTTGCGAACAGTTGCCGCACAGCTGAATCGCCTCATTCATTTGCTCCACGGCTTGAGGCCAATCCTGCGCGTTTGCCGCTTCCAGCGCGAAAGCGCCCAACTCCGACACCCGATCACCGATTTGCTGCTTCTTCTCCAAGGTTTCGAAACGGTCTTGATATTGCACCGCTTCGGGATCATGACTCTTCTTCAAAGACCTGGCCAGATTGTAGAGGGCTTGAAAGTGATCCGGATCGGCATGAACCGCCGCCTTCCAGTGTTGAACGGCGCCCAGGCTGTCGCCTGAATGCTCCAGAGCCTGACCAAGCAGATACTGCGCGTCCGCATTACCCGGCTGGATCGCAACCACTCTCTCCAGAAGCGCGGTCGACCGGCTGAGTTGGTCTTCTTGCTTTGTGGTAAGAGCGAGGAAATAGAGCGCATTGACATAATCCGGCTGAAGACGAATTGCAGTCTGGAGTTCTTTGTCCGCATCTTGGAACTTGCCGGTCTCAAAAAAGAATCGGCCCAAATTGTAATGCGCAGAGGCAAGCTTGGGATCGAGCTGGGCGGCCTCGGAAAGTTCATTGAACCCGCCCGGACGGTCCAACTGTTCGACAAGTGCGATGCCCAGGTTAAGGTGGGCCTGAGCAGAATCCGGTGCAAGCGTCACTGCTTTTCGGAAACTATTGACGGCGTCTACTCCACGCCCGGTCTTAGCCTGGAGCATCCCTAATCCCGCATAAGCATCCGCATAACTGGGAGCGAGCTGGATTGCGGTTCGGAATTGCTGTTCGGCTTCCGGAAACGCTCCCTGTTGCGCCATGATCAACCCCAGATTGACGAATGCCTTGAAGTTCTTGGCGTTATTTTCTATAGCCTGTTGAAACAGTTGTGTGGCCTCTCGATTCTTTCCTTGCTGGCTAAAAAGCGCTCCGAGGTTGGTCTGTGCTTCAGAGAACGTGGGATCGATCGCCAACGCCTTTTTGAAGAACTTCTCGGCTGTGGTTTGTTGCCCGTTCCGCAAGGCGAACAAACCTAACTGATTTTGCGCAACTGCAATAGTGGGATCCAGCTCAACGGTTCTCTCCAGTTCTTTCTGCTCCTCGGAAAAGTCTCCGATCCTGTCTAACGCAAGTGACAAATTGTAGTGGAGCTTGGCATCGCGAGCATTCAACTGTAAGGCCTTTCGATAGCTATCTGCCGCCGCCTTTGCGTCCCCTGCAGAGAGATACTGGGCGGCCTCGCCGTAAAGCTTGGCCATTGCCTCTTCTTTCCCAGCGCTCGATTTGAGGACGTCAACCTTGCCCCGCTCAAGACGAGCATGTTCCGTGTCGCCGGCCTTTTCCTGCAGCGACGCGAGCGCATCGTGGATCGCAAGATCGGATGGGGCAGACCGCTCCGCCGCTTCCAGTTGCTGGATGGCAGCATCTGTTTGTCCCGTGGCTGCCAAGCACATTCCGAGATTGAAGCGAATTGACGGATCTCGGGGGGCCAATGCGATGGCGTGCTGCAAAGCGGCAATTGCCGCATTCGATCTGCCCAATCCTCGATACGCCAACCCTAAGGCGTAGAAACCTTGGGCATCGTTTGGCTGGCGGCTTGTGTAATCCAGAAGAGCAGCAACCGCGTCTGAATACTGTTGCAAGGACGTAAGAGCCTGCCCCAGGGCGATTCTCGCCGGATCGATGCCATGGTCGAGGCGCAACGCTGTGCGGAATTCTGTGGCCGCGGCTTGTTCATCTTCAGGCTGACCTTTCCTGGCATAGAGTAAACCTAAACTGAAATGGGCATGGCCGGAATCGGGTTGAGCGGCAACGAGACCCTTAAGTGTCTTCGATGCCTTTTCCATCTCTCCATTTGCCACGTAGTCCATTCCCAGGGCAGATAGCAGAGACTCGGCTTGATCGGGTGGAAGCGCCTGCTTGGTGACATCCTCCAACAACGTGATCGCCGCTTGCGGTTCCCCCTCGGCAATGAGGATTCCGTTCAGTTTGATCGCGCCCAGTGTGAAGCCTGGATCTATCTTCAAGGTCGAGCGGAATTGTCCTTCCGCTTCTGCCATTCTCTTCTCGTCCTCAAGAAGACTTCCCAGCGCGAAATGGGCGCTTACAGAATATGGCTTCTGCTCAATTGCGGTTTGCAGTTCCCGTTCGGCCCTCGCCCGGTCTCCTTTTGTCATAAGCGCCAAGGCAAGGTCGTAGTGAACTTCCCAATTCCTGTTGTCCAATTTGAGCGCGAGTTCAAAAGCCGCGACCGCACAGGACACGCGATCCGCCTGGGCGAACAAGACCCCTAACGTGTTAAAACTGCCGGCAGTGGGATGATCGTGAACGGTCTTCAGCATCACGGCAATCTTTTCGGAAGAATCTCTCGGCCGTAGACACCGATCAGGTAGGGCGGGGGGAGGAGATGCGGACGCTGCACGGCTAGGCGTGGCGCTCTGCCCAGCTACTGAAAGTGTGCCCGCCAGCGTCACCAGGATACCGGCGCACACGAGCGAACACCTGACAAGTTGCTCACGTACTTTCTTAGTCGCCAACATCTCCAGTGACCTTCAGGCTTACATTCGCTTTTTGCCGCTCGCTAACTTCATCGTTCCAGGCACAATGCACGACTGCATCATGGACCCAGACAAGACAGCGTTCGTATAAACCGCGCTGCCGACTTGAACAGCCCAAGCTCAAAAAGGCGCTCGCCGGCTGAGCAAGACACGACGGGCGGGCGCTTCCGCGATTAGTTTAGCTGAAGCGCCCGCCCGTCGTCATTCACCCTTTGAGTACGGTTTTTGCAGACAGCGCTCTAGTAGTAAATCTTGAGCCCGAACTGCAGTTGTCGTTGTGCGTTGGCCGTCGACTGCACCTGCCCGAATGTGGGAAGGTCCATATCGGTGACCGGTACTGCCCAAACCGGATGGTTCAACGCGTTAAATGCCTCGAAACGGAATTCTGCCCGGAACTGCTCTTTGATCGGAATGGTGCGGAAAAGCGATAGATCCAGGTTGTTGGTCATGTCCGAACGCAGCGTATCCCGGCCCAGGGTTCCAAATGTCCCAAGAGCCGGCAATGCAAATGCGGAGGGATTGATCCACGCGGTTGTCGATTTTTGATCTGGATACGGCGCACCCTGCAAATTGGCGCGCTCGTAGCCATATCCGTTGCCGTAGTTGTAATTGCCTGTTTCCGCCTGGTCCTTGCCAGTTCCCACATCGAATGCTTGTCCTGAATTGGCTGTGAGCACGCCATTCAGACTCCAGCCGCCAAGCAGCCAGTTCGCTGCGGGATTTTCCAGCGTATGTCTACCCACCCCGAATGGAATTTCATAGACCCAGGCGACGGAGAAGATTTGCGGAAGGTCGGTGGCAGCATGCCCCTTGTCTCCCTGCAGGTTGTAGGGGTTTTGGATGGAACATCCCTCAACGCCGTAGAACCCGTCGCAACCCAGATCCAGACTCTTTGAAAAAGTGTACGAGATCAGGTATGTCAGGCCGTGCCGCGCTCTGCCGTTGAGTGTGGCTTGTAACGCGTTATAGCTGCTTTTGCCAACACTGCGGTCGTAGGCGGTCACCCCAATGTAAGGAAATGGCGCTCCGCAATTGAAGTGTTCCGGGTCTGTGGCATAGCTCGGACAACCCACGTTTCCACCTGGCTGCGAGGCCACGTTATATGCCCCGCCGACATCCAGCTTGGAGCCGGCCCCACCAACGTAATTGACTGTCAGCACATCTTTTGAAGCAATCTGTTGCTGGATGCCGAAGTTCCATTGATCGCCATACGGCCTCTTCAGATAGGGATCGGCAAACCAGGTTGACTGGGTGAAAGGCGTGGGGCCGGTAACCGGCGGTCCGCTGCTCTGGCTGAGAGGATTCTCTGCCGCCACAGTCGGCTTGCCACTGAGGTTCAGGTTGCTGGCTCCGAGCTGGTCCAAGCTGGGCCAAGTGCCTTCGAAGTTTTGCGCGGTTTGCGTAATAGCCGCCCAGTTGTCATAGAACCTTCCGTAACCGATGCGGACCTCGGTATTGGGCCGCAACTCGTAGGTGAACCCGACCCGAGGCTGGATGTTGGAGAAATCGTTGTGGTAGATGGCGCCGCCACTGAGGGGGGTCAACTCCACATGGGCGGGAAGCGCTCCGCCGGGTATGCAGGGAGCCCCCTGGGACGAACTGCATGCGGGAGCATTGCGAGCCAAATCGTAGGTGCCGCTGGTGAAATCCATGTCGCCCACGTAATAGTTGTCGTTCGGACTGTTTCCATAGATCGGCATGTAGGTGACGTCATAGCGGCCACCGACATTGATATTGATTTTGTTGTTCACCTTCCACTGATCCATGGCGTAATAACCATCGACCCACCCACCGTGCATGGTTTCAACCACGTTGCGGCGTGAGGCATTGTTGGGAACCCCTAACAGGAAAGACGCTAAGCCATCGCCGGTATTCGCCGACATAAACTCGACACTTGAGTTCAGATAGACAGCGTCGATGTTGTTGCTGGCGAAGTTTGCTCCTGCTTTGATGGTGTGGCGGCCCATGGTCTTGGTGAAATTGCCCCCGTATTCCCAGATGTCGGAGGCGTGGGTATCGTCAATCTGAGCGGCGCCGTGCGCGCTGGGATTGGAACTCCCAATGTACCCCTGAATGTAAACTTCCGGGATCATCGAAACGCCATTCTTGAATCCCGAGGCGAAGTTGGTATTGAAGATGGTGGTGCCGAAGCTCACCGGGACGCTTTTAGGCTCGGTGCCCTGATCGATCTTCATGTTGTTGCGTCCGGCGTGGAATTCCACCAGAGTTTGCCCGGAGAACAAGTGCGTGTAATCGATGCCCGCCTGGTAGCCAGTCGTGATCTGATTATGCACCAGCCCCTGATAACCACCCGATCCGGAGACCGGCTGCCGAAAACCGCTGTAGCGCGCCCACATGTTGTCGCGTTCGCCGAACTGGTGATCCAGGCGCACGCTTCCCTCATCCTGGCGGATGACGCCCTTGGTCAAATCCTGCCCGTTGAATCCTGTGGCCGAGGTGGCGGTGATATTTGGACCCGGAAACATCGTAGTCGCATATTTGACCATGTTCTGGTCAATCATGCTGTTGGGAATCACGTTGCAGGGCGTCCCCCCAGGAGCTTGAATGCCACCAGGTGCAGGCTCCGGCACGCCGGGCCCGGAGCACATAAATGGCTTACCGCCATTGAACGGATTGGTAATCTGGTTGACGATCATCGGAAAATTGGCGTCGGCGCCATTGGCTATAGCGGCCATCTCCGTCGTGTTGGGCGTGATGTAGCTGCTGCCCGCAGCCTGGTTCCTGCGATAACCTTCATAGGCAAGGAAGAAGAATGTCTTCTTGTGGTGCTCGCCAGGGACAGGCAGCGGTCCGCCGGCGGTGGCGCCAAACTGGTTCTGCTGGTAGTTATTCGCCGCGGTCGCCGCCGCCTGCGCCGCCGCAGATTCTTGCGGAGAGACGAGGCCGGCATCAAAAGCCTTGTTGCGCACGAACTCCCAGGCGGCTCCATGGAGGCTCGACGTGCCGGACTTGGTGACCACGTTGATCACGCCCCCCAACACACCGCCAAAGGAGGCGTCGTCATTGTGCGATTGAACCTTGAACTCCTGAATGTCGTCGACAATCGGAGGGATGGTATAGGTGCCGCCGAACGAGCCTTCGTTATTCACGCCGTCGAGCAGGAACAGGTTGCTGCGATTGGTTTGCCCGTTCACCGCGGGATAGGAAAAGTCTCCGATCGGATTGGACCAGACACCGCCGCTCGTGGTGCTGTTCTGCGAGACGTTGACGCTGCTTACGCCCGGCGTGAGATTGAGCAACTGGGTGAAGTTGCGTCCATTCAAGGGCAGGTCCTTTACCTGCTCCTCTACAACCGCGACGCCCACCTCGGAGGTCGAGGTCTCCAGAGCGACCGGGTCAGCTTCCACCTCGACGACTTCACTGGCCCCGCCGACCTTGAGCTTGAAGTCGTAGGTTGCAGTTTGGTTTACGGCGAGGATGATATGAGTCTCGACTGCCTGGACGAAACCGGCCTTCGTTATTCTCAAATCGTAGTTCCCCGGCTGCACATCCGGCATAACATATTGGCCGTCTTGGTTAGTAACTGCCGGACGATCCAAGCCTGTATCGCGATTGTGTAACACGACGTTGGCTCCGGGTACGACCGCGCCCGCCGAGTCGAGAACCGTGCCGTTGATGGCCGCCGTGGCCTGCCCCCACGCCGGGTGAGCGGAAAAAGCCAACCCGAATACCAATGCGAAAAACAATGTCAGAGCCACTACCCACCGCTCTGCCACACTCCGTAGAACTTGTAAAAGCATCGTATGCTCCTTGAACGCAGTTGCGTCAGTGAACCTCTACCAAACAGTTCTTGCATTGTCAGCGGTCTTGGTCATTTCCATGACTCGCTGGCTGGCTTCACGCTGAGGTTAGGAACTCCGTCCTTCAATCCATCGCACTGCGAGCGGATGAAGATACTACCGCCGCAAAACGCGGTTGAGCGGGCGTCGTTCGTCTGGTTGTTTGACACCGCAAAAAAGTCGCCCGCCTGCCTGGAGAGCGATGGAATGGCGGTGAACCCAAGATTGTTGTGAATGGAATGCCGGGTTTCTACAGAACCTGAGAAGAGAACTTCAAGAAGGGGGAGCATGGACGAAACGGGAGCCAGCTGTTAGCGATCATCTGAAAACGTATTTTTCTGAGTCTCTGCCGGGGGTTTCTGAGTCGCCATTCGTAGCTTGAGGCGGAGGTATTGGCGGTAATTTTCCGGGGCGGGATTCTCCTGGAGTTCCTC
>Ga0302320_10026194_pt1 | contig 11304 bp, 9 predicted proteins | sample Bog_T0_3_FD_202130 | JGI IMG/M metagenome (GOLD analysis project Ga0302320, IMG submission 202130) | Peat permafrost microbial communities from Stordalen Mire near Abisko, Sweden - Bog_T0_3 | ecosystem: Environmental > Terrestrial > Soil > Wetlands > Peat | place: Sweden: Abisko, Stordalen Mire... | reverse complement strand
TGCGAGGGACCGGGGGCACCCACCTTCGAGGTTTAAAAGGTCAACCGGGACCGGGGCCACCCGCCGATGGGAGTGGCGGGGGGGCGCGGTTCCCCATCCCCGGTCCCCAAGTGCGAGGGACCGGGGGCACCCTCGGCTGGGTTGGGAGAGGTTACCGGGGCCGGGGCCGCCTGCCATCCAGTTCTTTGACGGTAGAGTGAAGTGGCTGTCCTCATCGGTCCCCAAATGCGAGGGACCGATGGCACCCTCATTTTGATTTGGAAAGTTCACCGAGACCGGGGCCACCTGCCCGTCAGGCGGATTCGTCGAGCGGGGAGGCGAAGCGGGAGCCGAACCAGAGGATGGTGGCGGAGATCACCAGAAAGATGAGGGTTGCGCCGAGGCCGATGCGGAGGTTGGTGCGGTCGCTGATGGCGCCGATGATCTGCGGGGACCAGGTGTCTCCGAAGAAGTGGATGCAGAAGAGGTTGAGGGAGATGGCGGCGGCGCGGACGGGGGCGGAGACGGAGTTGACGATGGCGGTGTTGAGGGGGCCGGTATTGGCGAAGAGGAAGAACTCGGCGAGAAAGAGCGAGGGGATGGCCCAGGACGGGGGGCCGAAGAAGACCAGCGCGCCGAAGGGGAGGGTGAGAGCCACGGACCAGAAGGAGAGCAGATAGAGGGCGCGGTGATTGGTCTTGAGCCAGCGCTGGGCAACCCATCCACCGGCGAGGGTTCCGGCGATGCCGTCAACGACAGTGATGGCGCTGACGACGAGGCTGGCGTTGCCGGTGGAGAGGCCGCCGGAGCGGCGGAGGAACTCCGGGACCCAGGCGGAGATGCCGCCCATGGCGAAGGTGAGGGTGGCGAGGCCGAAGGTTCCGGTGAGGAAGGCTCCGTTGGTGAAGAGGCCGAGGAAGGTGGTGCGGCTGAGGGTGGCTTTAACGTGGTCGCTGGCGCCGCGGGTGGGCTCGGCTCCCAGCCAGGCGTAGAGGGCGGCGATGATAAGGCCGGGAATGGCACAGACGAGGAAGGGCGCGCGCCAGCCCCAGGCGGAGCCGATTTCGCCGCCGGCGAGGTAGCCGAGGGCCGCGCCGACGGGGATGGCCAGGTAAAAGATGGAGAGGATGCGGTTGCGGTCGCGCTCGGGGTAGAAGTCGGCCAGGACGGCGGGAGCGAAGATGCCGAAGGTGGCCTCGCCGACACCGACCAGGGCGTGGCGGATGTAGAGGGTCCAGTAGTCGTGGACCCAGGCGGTGCCGAGGGTGGCGAGGCTCCAGAGGACCGCGCCGGCAATGATGAGGGGCTTGCGGCGGAAGCGGTCGCCGAGCCAGCCGGTGGCCGGGGCGGCAAACATGTAGAAGAAGAAGAGAGCGGTGGTGAGCGCGCCCATCTGCTGGTCGGTGGAGTGGAAGTCGCGCTGGATGAGGGAGACTTCTCCGGGGAGGATGTAGCGGTCAATGTAATTGAGCAGGTTGAGGCCGATGAGCAGCGTCAGGGTGGCGACGGCGGGGCTCAGGAATGGGCGCTTTGCGATGGAGGGTGTGGACACGCGGCCTCTGGGGGGTGGAATCTGCTGGGACGAGTGTACACAATGGGCGGGGGTGGCGGGGTACCGGTGTATCTAAGGTGGGGAAGACAAATGCATGTCCTTCGACTGCGCTCAGGGCAGGCTTTCGACTCCGCTGAATTGCGCTCCCAATGGATACGGCCGACTGAGGTTCGTGGTTTCCCACCCATTCGACAGAAAAGAGTCGAATGGATGGGGCACGGAGCATTTGTGACCGATTCTGCCGAGTTGATTGGTTGGCGGGGGCTCAGGTGGTGGGGCGGGGCCAGCGCGCTATTACGGTGGTGCCGATGCCGCCGCGGGGGCGGAAGACACCTTTGACTTCGGCCCAGACGGGGTCGGCGGCCTTGACGATGTCTTCGATGACCTGGTTGACGATGTTTTCCTGAAAGATGCCGAGGTTGCGGTAGCTGAAGAGGTACTCTTTGAGGGACTTGAGCTCGAGGCATTTTTCCCGCGGCATATAGCGGATGGTGAGGACGCCGAAGTCGGGCAGGCCGGTTTTGGGGCAGACGGAGGTGAGCTCGGGATCGTCGATCAGGATCTCGTAGCCGGGAAACTGGTTCTGCCAGGTTTCGATGGCGGGGAAGGCGAAATCGAGGCCGGCCTTGGCGTGTTCGTCGGTGTAGCGGGGTTCGAGAGCCATGGGGTTATTGTACTGAGGGGGACAAGAGAGAGCCAAATCTCGCGGCGAGAGTCTTTTGACGGGGGGAAGGACGGAAATTTATGCTCCCTCGGGGCATCTTTATGAGTCCTATATACTGACGATTGGTTAGGTGAATGGAAGAGAGAAAACAATCGAACCGGCTCTGGCTGTGGCTGGGCGCGGCAGTTGTGGTGGTACTCGTGTTTTTTGTGGCCCGCTCTTACACGCGCGACAAGCTTCCGGTGCGCGAGGCGCGGGTGGGGCGGCAACAACTGGTGAACCAGATCAGCACCAACGGGCGCGTGGAGCCGGTGGCGAATTATCCGATTTACAGCCCCGTCTCCGGCACGGTGAAGGCGCTTTACGTGCAAGAGGGAGACCTGGTGGCGGCGGGCAGGCTGCTGCTGGAGTTGGACGATACGCAGACGCGGGCTCGCGTGGCGGCGGCTGAGAGCGGCCAGAAGGCAGCCCAGGCGGCTCTGGATGCGGCGACGCACAATGGCAGCCTGCAAGAGCGGCAGGGGGCGGCGGCCGAAGTTGCGCGCACCCGGATTGAGCGCGACCAGGCGCGGCGCGATCTGGATGCGCTGACCAAGTTGAAGGCCGGCGGGGCGGCTTCAGGCAGCGAAGTGGCGGCGGCGCAGCAACGGCTGGACTCGACGGAGGCCGCGCTGCATGCAGCCGAAGAGAACGCGCACAACCGCTATGCACCGGCGGATATGGCGCGGGCCCAGGCGGCGCTGGCGGACGCGGAAGCCGGCCTGGCAGCGGCACGGGATATAGAGGCAAAGACTGCGCCCCGGGCTCCGGCGGGCGGCACGGTCTACAGCCTGAGCGTGGCGCGATCGGAGTTTGCCGAAGAGGGCAAGATGCTGATGCAACTGGCCGACCTGCACAACCTGCGGGTGCGCGCCTACTTCGACGAGCCGGAGATTGGCAAGCTGGCGGTGGGCGAGCAGGTGCAGGTGAAGTGGGATGGCGATCCCAAGGCGGGGCATGTATGGCTGGGCCATATTTCGCGCATCCCGACGACCGTTGTCCAATACAGCTCGCGCACGGTGGGTGAGGCAGTGATCGTGATAGACGGCGGGGATGGCGGATTGCTGCCGGACACGAATGTGACGGTGACGGTGACGACCTCAAGCCAGCCGGATGTGCTGACCGTTCCGCGCGAGGCGCTGCATGTGGAGAACGGGAAGCCATTTGTGTTCAAGGTGGTGGGCAACGAGTTGGTGCGGACGCCGGTGGTGAACGGGACTTCAAGCCTGACGCTGGCGCCGATCGTCTCCGGATTGCAGGAGGGCGATATTGTGGCCACCGGAACGACCAACGGGCTGCCGCTGCAAGAGGGCGTGCCGATCAAGGAAATGCATTGAGCCGGCCGCGTTTGGTACGGACGGGGCTGGCGACGACGCTGCTGGGCGCGGCAATGACCCTGGGGGCTTCAGCGCAGGGTGCGGGCGCGGCCAATTCGCAAAACAGCGTGCTGGCGCAGGCCAACGCCGCATTGCAGTCCGGCGAAGCGGACAAGGCGGTGGGGCTGCTGACGCCGGTGCCGGCATCGGGCCAGGCCGAGGCGCGCAACGTTCTCTGCCGCGTGCATCTTATGCTGCAACAGTGGGACGCAGCGGCAAGCGATTGCGAAGAAGCGGTGCGACAGGATGGGCAGAACTCCAACGATCACCTGTGGCTGGGGCGGGCGCTGGGAGAAAAGGCTGCGCGCGCCTCGTTCTTGACGGCTTTCTCGCTGGCCAAACGGACCCGCGCCGAGTTTGAGCAGGCTGTGCAACTGGATGGACGGAACGTGGAGGCGCTCTCAGACCTTGGGGACTTCTACCGGCAGGCGCCGGGAGTGGTGGGCGGAGGAATCGACAAGGCGCAGGGAGTGGCTGGGCAGCTCGACAAGGTGGATGCGGGACGGGCGCACCGGCTGCGCGGAAATATCGCCGAGCAGCAGAAGGACTACGGCACGGCCGAACGGGAGTACAAGCTGGCAACCACGGCCGGGGCGCACCCGGCGGCCGAGTGGAGAAACCTGGCGGCGTTCTACGGGCGGCGCAAACGGTACGATGAGATGGATTCGGCGATCAAGAGCGCGTTAAGTGCGGCACGGCGGGACAAACATGCCGGGGTTGCCCTCTACGATTGCGCTGGGTTGCTGATTGAGAATCATCGCGATCCGGCGCTGGCCGCCAGCCTGCTGGGCGAGTACCTTGCGGGAAGTGAGAAGAGCGAAGAAGCACCGGCGTTTATGGCGCACTTGCGGCTGGCGCAACTGAAGCAGCAGGCGGGAGACGCGGCGGGTGCGGAGAAAGAGCGCGCGGCGGCGCTGGCGCTGGCGCATGAATACAAGCCTGCGCAGGAGTCCGCTCAGCAGCAGCCAACGAATCAACCGGCACGATTTTGAACATACGGATGCAGATGAGAGTTCGAACCAACGCGCGACTTCCCTGGCCTGCCGTGCATCTGGCAGCGGTGTTTGTTGCCGGACTGCTTGGCGCAGCGCCGGCCGCTCTGAATGCACAGGTTTCGCTGGCGACGGCGGTGGATCTGGCGCAGCAGAATTCGAGCACGGTGAAGCTGGCGGACGCGGATGTGCAGAAAGCGGAGGCAGTGCTGGCGCAGACGCAGGATGCGTACATCCCGAACTTCCAGATCGGCTCCAATGTCGGCTACTCGCATGGCTTCCCGACCGGCCAGCCATCGGTGGGCAGTGCATCCATGCAATCGCTGGTTTTCAGTTATTCACAGCGCCAGTACACCAAAGCTGCGCGGGCCGGGATTGAAGCCGCCAAGCTTTCCCTGAAGGATGCCCGCGACCAGGTTGCATTGGACACTTCGACAGCCTACATCGAGCTGGATACGGTTCAACGTGAGCTCGCCTCGACGCAACAGCAGGAGACCTTCACCGCCGAACTGGTCCACATTGAGCAGCAGCGCGCCGAGGCGGGCGTGGACTCGGAGCTGGACCTGCTTCAGGTTCGTTTGACCGCGGCGAACCTCAAGCTGCAGCGTCTCCACCTGGAAACCCGCGCGGCAACGCTTTCCAAACAGATTGCCGTTCTTACGGGAATGCCGGTGGGCGCCATCCTGCCGGACCACGCGAGCATTCCGGAGATCCCCGCTATCACCGCAGGCGATGGTGCGCGCGTACTGCCCGGAATCGACGCAGCCAACGCCCAGGCGCACGCCAGACAATTCCAGGCGAAGGGTGACGATTTGGCGTGGCGGCGGCCCTCAATCGGATTCGGAGCGGTGTACAACTACGATTCCAATGAGCTGAACAGCTACAGCACGTATTACAAGAACTTCACCCCCAACAACGTCAGCTTCGGTCTCCAGATCACCATTCCATTTTTTGACTTTGCTCTGCGTGCCAAAGCCAAGGAAACGGCGGCCGAGGCCTTGCGCGCCAGAGTGGAGGCCGAGCAGGCGCAGCGGCAGAACGACGTGCAAATTGCCACGCTAACCGGCAGTCTGCGGGAGCTGGATGCGCTGGCAGAAGTGGCAAGCCTGAAGCAGCAGATTGCCGACGCGCAACTGAAGACGGTGCTGACGCAGATGGAAACGGGCAACGGCGCTTCGGCCGGGCCGAGCGCACAGCCGCAGATTACGCCAAAGGCCGAGCAGTTGGCGCGCATCGACGAGCGGCAGAAGTACCAGGATGCACTGGACGCGAGCCTGGAGCTGGCCAAGGCGCGGTTGGGCCTGCTGCGGGCGCTGGGCCACATGGACGACTGGCTGCGCGAGCTGCACGGGAAATAGACCTGAACGTTGACCGGGAGGTCCACGTTCCAGCCGGCCGGGAGGCCGGCGCTACTTCATGACAGGCCCGATGCCTGCGCGGACAAAAGCGCCGGCGCAACTCCTGCTGCAATGACCGGAATGGTAGAATTGGAGGGATGCCTATGCCCCTGAAAACCCTATTGCTGAATCCGCCCTCGTTCGAGAATTTTGACGGTGGCGCGAGCTCGCGCTGGCCGGCAACGCGCGAGATTGAGTCGTATTGGTACCCTGTCTGGCTGGCTTATCCGGCTGGAATGCTGGAAGGTTCGCGGCTTCTGGATGCCAACCCCCACCATGTATCCGCCGAAGAGACGATCAAGATCTGCAAGGATTACGAGTTCCTGGTGCTGTTTACCTCGACGGTGGGCTGGGAGGGGGATCAGCGGCTGGCCGAAGCGATCAAGGCGGCCAACCCCACAATGAAGATCTGCTTTGTTGGACCGCCGGTGACGACTTCGCCGGACAAGGCCCTGAACGAGTGCTCGGCGCTGGACTTTATCTGCCGCCGCGAGTTCGACTACTCGGTGGTGGAGTTTGCGCAGGGCAAGCCGCTGAACGAGATTCTCGGCATCAGCTACAAGCTGAATGGCGAGGTGGTGCACAACCCGGACCGTCCGCAGATCGAAGATCTGGACGCGATGCCCTGGGCCACCAAGATCTACAAGCGCGACATGGACGTGACGCGGTACAACGTGCCGTTCCTGCTGCACCCGTACATTGCGCTCTACTCGACGCGCGGCTGCCCGGCGCAGTGTACCTTCTGCCTGTGGCCGCAGACGCTGAGCGGACACGCGTGGCGGAAGCGCTCGACGGACGACGTGGCGGCGGAGCTGGCCTGGGCCAAGGAGAACTTCCCCGAGGTGAAGGAGTTCTTCTTCGACGACGACACGTTCAACATTCAGAAGGCGCGGACGATCGAGCTGTGCGAGAAGCTGAAGCCGCTGAACCTGACGTGGAGCTGTACCTCGCGCGTGACCACGGACTACGACACGTTGAAGGCGATGCGCGAAGCCGGCTGCCGTCTGCTGATTGTGGGCTTCGAGTCGGGCGATCCGCAGATTCTGAAAAACATCAAAAAGGGCGCAACGGTGGAGCGCGCGCGGCAATTCGCAAAGGACTGCCATGCGCTGGGGCTGACCGTGCACGCGGACTTCATTCTGGGATTGCCGGGCGAGACCAAGGAGTCGATCCGCAACACGATCAACTTTGCCAAGTCGCTGGACTGCGAGACGATCCAGGTGTCGATTGCGCACGCGTATCCAGGCACGGAGTTCTACGACTACGCCAAGGCCAATGGGTTCATTGTGAATACGCAGGCGATGAGCGATACGGGCGGGCACCAGATGGCGCACATCGAGTATCCGGGGCTGCCGACCGACTACGTGATGGAGATGGTGCACCGGTTCTACGACGAGTACTACTTCCGTCCCAAGGCGGCGTTCCGCGTGGTGTGGAAGGCGGTTGTGAACCGCGATGTGCCGCGGCTTTATGTGGAGGCGAAGGCCTTTTTGAAGCTGCGTTCGCAACGCAACAAGATGGTGAAGGCCACGCGCGCGGAGCAGGCGAAACCAACCACTCCCGCCAAGGCCGGTGCGTAGCCTGGCAAGAGAGGGACTTCAAGGGAGGGCGGCGCGGATGCGGCCGCCCTCTTCCCTTTTGGCTGTGTGTTTCAAGTGAGTTTGGCGTGAAGATCCGCGCATGGGGCTTTTGAAAGAGGTGTTCCCACGGCGACTGCAGTCCGCACCCCTCGCGCGGGAATCCGATCCAATTGAGGAAGCATCGAAAAGAGCAATGGTGGAGCATAAACTTTCAACACAGCAGTACATGGTTCTGGGTCTGGTGGCGCTGTGCGCGCCGCTGGGCGACTCCTGTCTTTCGCGCGGAATGACCTTGCTGCCGGCTGTGTCGCTGGCGCATCCGGCGACGCTGATTGCCGCGGTCTTTACGCCGTGGATTGCGGTGGGCATTGCGCTGCTGATCGGATTTTTCGCGAGCTATCTGACCGCGCTTTCGTGGGCCGACCTGACATTTGTGCTGCCGGCGACGGCGTTCGGAAATGTGGTTGTGGCGCTGTTTGCGCGGTTCTGGCTGCATGAGGCCATCTCCTGGCAGCGCTGGCTCGGCGTCGTACTGATCACCGTCGGCGTGGGGTTCGTGGCGCAGGGGCCTTCGCTGACCGAACGGCCTGCGAGCGAGATTGACGCGCCAAAGAACATCGCCCTTAACGCTGGGGCGGGCGTTGAAAAGGCCGACAACGCAGAGCTGGTGGAGAAGGAGGCGGTGCGATGATTGCTTCCACTCCCAGCGCCTGGTCCGCGGCGATCATGATTGCCAGCGTAGTGCTCTGCTCGACGGTGGGCGAAGTGTTGACCGCGGCGGCCATGAAATCGATCGGCGACCTGGACGACATTCGTGCGCAATCGGGGCTGAAGGGCGCGATCCGTGCGGTGGTGACCTGTCCGCTGTTTTTCGCAGGGGTCGGCTTTCTGGCGCTGGCGTTCTTTGCGCTGCTGCTGGCGCTGAACCACTTGAATCTGTCTCTGGTGGCGCCGGCATCGGCTTCGCTGACACTGGTGACCAATGCGATTGCGGGAAAGTTCTTCCTGAAAGAGAATGTGGACCGGCGGCGGTGGACGGCAGCGGTGCTGGTGTGCCTGGGCGTGTATTTTCTGGCGCACTGAAAAAGCAGCTTTCAGCTATTAGCTTTCAGCCTTCAGCCTTCAGCTTCTAGCTTCTAGCTATTCGATCTCAGCTAACGGCTTTCGGCTCTTGGCTCCCAGCATGTTTGTGGCCGAAGGGCAAGAAGCGCATGAGTCCCTGGGGTTTCAGATCCGGGTTGAGAAAGCTGTGCGGCGCTGAAGTGGCGGAGCAGACGGCTTCGGCGGCGAGGTGGCCGCTGCGGGCGGCGCTCTCCATGGTGGAGGGCCAGCCGGTCTGAATCCAGTCGCCGGCGAGGAAGAGATTGGGCCAGGGCGAGACGGCTGACGGGCGCAAGGCATCGATGCCGGGAGGGACGCCGAAGGTGGCGCGGACTTCCTTGATGAGCGCAACCTTTTCGAGCTTGGCTTCGCGCACGCGGGGGAAGAACTCGGCCAGCTCGCGCAGAGACTGGTCAATGGCGGCCTGGCGCGGCAATGCGGCGAAGGCGCGTGTGGCACTGACGACGAGTTCGATGTAGTTGCCGGGGCGGCCTTGCAGGCGCGACTGGTTGTACATCCAGTGGATCTCGCGGTCGAGAAGAACGGCGTGTTCAAGGTCTGTGATCTCGCGATCGAACCACAGATGCACGCTACAAATGGGCCAGTGCTCGTGGCGCTCGATCTGCGCGGCGAGTGCTTCTGCGCCCTCGGCGGGCGGGAGAGCAGGCAGAAGCTTGCCCATGGCCTCAAACGGAAGCGCCACCACAATGAGTTCCGAGAGCAGCTCGCCAGTGCGCGTTTGCAGGGTCCATTGCAAGGTCTCTTCGTCCCACAAGGCACCTTCGACATTCGTATTGAGGAGCACGCTGCCGCCGCGGGTTTCGAGAAAGGGTGCGACACCGGCATAGAGTTCGCTGAGGGGCACGGTGCTCATGCCCATACTGCCGGCGAGAGCAGAGTTCATGAAGAGCTCGCGGATGACCTTGGCGGCGTAGGGCAGAGCGATGTGGTCGATCTCGGCGTTGAGGGCGCTGGCGATGACCAGGCGCCAGAAGCGGTCGAGCGCGCCGCTCGTCTGCTTGTGCCGCCGCAGCCAGTCGCCGAGACTCTCGGTGGAATCGGCTGGGATGGGACGCATCAGGTCGCTGAAGGCGCGGCCGAGGGCGAGTTTGTCTGCGAAGGTGAAGGCGTGCGCGGTCATCAGCTTGGGAAGGCCGTGGAGCGGGGCGGGAAGCCAGGAAGGACCGAGCGCGGAGCGGCGTCCGCCGGGCTCGATCATGGTCATGTTGCTGGTCCAGTGGATGCGATCCGCGACGCCGATGCGGCTATAGAAACCCAGGAGATTGGTGCAGCAGCCGAAGAGGGCGTGCTGGCAGTTGTCGATGATCTCGTTGACGGCGGGATGGAGATAAGACGAGGCACGGCCACCGAGGTAGCCGCGGCGCTCGACGAGGCGCACGCGGAAACCGGCTTCAGCAAGGGCGCAGGCGGCGCTCATGCCGGCGACGCCGCCGCCGATGATGGTGACGGTCGTGTCCGTGGGTGGTTGCGAGTTGACCAATGCTGTGCCTCGTGCGGTTGATGGTGAGGGGTTGCGATGTACGGGTTGCGGACTTCAGCGAGGGCATCCCTCGGGGGCTAAAGCCCCGGTTGTTGTGGCGGTCTCAATGTACGGGCTAAAGCCCGTACCCTTCACCCAAAGCCCGCGGTCTCAATGTACGGGCTAAAGCCCGTACCCTTCACCCAAAGCCCGTACCCTTCACCCAAAGCCCGTACCCTTCACCCAAAGCCCGTACCCTTCACCCAAAGCCCGTACTCTTCAGCTAATTCCCGTTACCCTTCGCCTAAAGGCCGTTATCCTGCGATGCGCGCCCAGCCCATGCGTGCGATGCCTACAAACAGGATAAAGAGCTTCTGCACCATGGGAACACTGGCGCGTTGCGAAAAGACATCGTAATTTGCTTTTTCGATTCGCTTGAGCAGGGCGTGGTAGATGGCGACCAGGACCCAGAGAGCGGCGCGGCTCTCGCGGTCGATGAGCGGCAGAAGCAACTGCGCGGACTCGTAGAACTTTTCCGCGCGCTGGCCGATCTCCTGGAGCAGCGCGCGCTCGTTTGCCGTGGGCGCGATTCCCTTCCCGCGATGCAGCAGCGCATCCAACGCAACGCCGTGGGCGGCAAGGTCGTCGAGCGGGAGATAGACGCGGTTGCGCTCGGCGTCTTCCTGAACGTCGCGGAGAATGTTGGTCAACTGAAAGGCGATGCCGGTTTCCTCGGCGAGTTTCTCGGCGCGCTGGTCCGTATAACCGAAGATGCGGATGCAGACCAGGCCAACGACCGAGGCAACGAGGTAGCAATAGCGATAGAGATCGGCAAAGGTCGCGTAGGTGTCGGGCGCACCGGCTTTTGCGGAGTCGAGATCCATGGTGACGCCGGCGACGAGTTCGTCGAGCAGCGCGATGGGAATGCGGTAGCGCACCGTTGCATCGCGCACGGCGAGGAAGACCGGATCGACGGTAGTGCCGTCCTCACGCGCATAGCGCCAGGCAGCGAGCCAGGCTTCAAGGCGAGCGCGCCTTTCCGCGATAGGAAGGCTCTCATCGTCGGCCAGATCGTCGGCCTGGCGCATGCAGGCATAGATGGCGCAGATGGCGTTCCGCTTGGGCGCGGGCAGGGCGACGAAGG
>Ga0302320_10026193_pt1 | contig 11304 bp, 14 predicted proteins | sample Bog_T0_3_FD_202130 | JGI IMG/M metagenome (GOLD analysis project Ga0302320, IMG submission 202130) | Peat permafrost microbial communities from Stordalen Mire near Abisko, Sweden - Bog_T0_3 | ecosystem: Environmental > Terrestrial > Soil > Wetlands > Peat | place: Sweden: Abisko, Stordalen Mire... | reverse complement strand
CACACACCGGATGCCGTAACCGTAGAGGATCGCCACCGGCTCGCCACTTTCGCCCCGGATGAAGGTGGCGCATGGGACGAGACCCTGGTCGCCGGCCGGAAGTATCCCGTCCTGACCCGGGAGTTCTGGACTTCTCGTCAGCGGCAGGCCTCCAACCTCCACGAGGTGAGCTACCGGGCCTGCTACAAGCCGCAGCTCCCCAAGCTGTTCATCGAGAAGCTCACCCAGCCTGGGGAATGGGTCTACGACCCTTTCGGTGGCCGCGGCACCACGGCGGTGGAGGCGGCCTTGCTGGGCCGGCAAGTGATCAGCAACGACATCAACCCCCTCTCCCGAATCCTGGCGCAGCCCAGGCTCACCCTACCGGAACCAGAGGCAATCAGTGCGCGGCTGGCGGAGATCCCGCTCTCCGGCGCGGCCACCGACGACCTGGACCTCTCGATGTTCTATCATGCGGATACGGAGGCAGAACTCCGGACCCTACGGTCCTACCTCATCGAACGCCACCAGGGTGGCAAAGAGGATGACCTGGACCGATGGATCCGCATGGTGGCCACGAACCGCTTGACCGGCCACAGCCCTGGGTTCTTCAGCGTCTACACCCTCCCCCCCAACCAGGCAGCCAGCGCCAAGCGCCAGGTCCTGATCAACCTCAAGCGGAACCAGGTCCCCCCCTACCGGAGCACCCACGACTTGATCCTGAAGAAAACTCGTCAGCTCCTGAAGGGGATCACCCAGGAAGAATGCCTGAACCTGGCTGAGGCGGCACCATCAGCCCGATTCCTTACCGCCGACGCCAGGAGGACGCCTGAGATTCCCAACGACACGGTCACCCTCACGGTGACCTCCCCGCCGTTCCTGGATGTCGTGCAATACACACCGGACAACTGGCTGCGCTGCTGGTTCAACGGCCTCGATTCCGATGCCATTGGAGAGGGCATCACAATGGCCAAAACGCTCCGGATCTGGAGCGCGGTCATGCAGGACGTCTTCCATGAACTGTTGCGAATCACGCGCCCTGGCGGGCATGTGGCCTTCGAGGTGGGGGAAGTCCGTGGAGGGTCGGTCTGCCTTGAAGATGCCGTTCTTCAGGTGGGGGTGGCAGCAGGCTTCGAGGGCCTGGGGATTCTGGTGAACGCGCAGGTCTTCACCAAGACCTCCCATATCTGGGGCGTGGACAACCAGGACAAGGGAACCAATACCAACAGGATCGTCGTGTTCAGGAAGAACTGACCAGGGTCGATGGGCCCCAGCCCTGAGGGCATTTCCAGTCCCACCTTCCAACCCGGAATCTTTCAGAGACCCAGTTCCCGCCGAAGAACCCCGGTGACGAAGTGTTCCCCGAAGGTCTCTCTGTTTACCAAGCCGCGGATCGCCTCCTGGGTTTTCTCGGCCTCGCCCAGGTTGCCGGCGGCCTCCATGGTGCGGCGGTAGGCTTCCCAGACATCGGCGCTGGTGATGTCGTAGCCGTAGCCCTCGACCAGCCACTTGAGGGCGGCGAAACCACAGTGGAGCGCGAAGGAGGGCTGCTTGAACACGAAGTCACGGGCGGCCCGGGTCAGCGTCCGCGGATCGCAAGGTGTGCGGTTGGCAAGATCAACGGCCTCTCGGAAGAGGCCGGCATCCTTGGCGGCGGCGAACCATTTGCCCTCCTCCCCCGGGGTGCGGGCCACCAGATCGTTCAGGATCGCCTCCGGCAGCAGGTCAGGGTACTTCTTCTGAATGGAACGGAAGGTCGCCAGGAAGGTCGTGCACCGGTTGGCTTCATAACCATAATCCCGGTAGGCCTCTTCGCTTCGCCCCTGGTCCAGGAGGAGCTCCTCGCAGAGCCGGGCAGCTTCACTATGGTCATTGTTGATGCCAAGATGGGCTTCGGCATAGCGGATGGCCTCATCCACCTTGCCCATGGCCGCGAGGGCCTTGACGCCCCAACCGTCGTACCACCAGAAGTTGTAAGTTCTCAGCGCCAGCAGTTCCAGGATCTCCTCGTTGCGCCCGGCGCGAAGGAGGGAGCCCAGGCAGTGGGAGGCCCCCCTGAAATAGACATGGGCATCCGGCGGTGCGCCCCAGTCCTCTTGCACCCTGCCCTTCAAGCGGTCCGCCCAGAGGGAGGCGATATCAGGCTTGGCGCATAGCTCGCCCCAGTGTTCGTCAAGGGCCTCAATCCAGGGGCGGCCGTCTTCTTGGGTGGCCTTCCAGAGGCGCTCCAACCAGGCATCACGGGTTGCGCGATTCGCAGGAGCAGCCGCGATGATGGGCACCAGGGCCTCGACGGCGTGGCGAACCGCATTCCCAATGGCCCCCGAGGATCCATCCACCTGATCCAGGGCGGGGGAGACCCGCTCAAGGAAGATCACCGCGCCCTCCGCGCCGAGCAGGAAGTCCTGACGGGCGACCTTCTTGATCTCGGCCACAGCCTCCTTGACCCGCTGAATGGCGGGCTGGGACTTCCACCCGAAGGCGTTTCTACGGAAACGGCCCTTGAATGTCCACTTGTATTCAGCTGGTCCGGCCATCCAGGAATCCTACCTTCTTCTGCGCTGCCCAACACAGACAAGGCTCGGCAAAGTTTTTGTTCAGGCGAGGGGCATCAACGCTGGATGGATCCAGTTCAGCTTCCGGAATCCGACCGAAGCTGGTCCACGGAACGCAGGCCATCAATTGGGCGAACAGCGTCTTCCCGGAATTCATGGGCACCCCCTTTAAACCATTTTGGGGGAACCTGCAAACGCCGATTCAAATCGACACCAACCTATACTCGACTCAAAGGGGCACCATCATTGGCTTTCCGCTGGGGGGTGCATCAACGAACCGGACACTAGTGACATTGAATCCATCCCGGACAACCCGTGGATTCCACGTCACCGCCCCTGGCATTTCCGGGCCGCCTCCTCCACGGTGCTGACGACATCCTGGACCAAGACCTCAACCTCTTCACCAGTGGCGATGTTCCGCATGCGGCCCTGATCCGCATAGCCGAGGCCGCGGGTATTGAATTTGTCCCCGAGGTTAATCCGATCCCCGTCAAGGGCCTCTACGATAAGAATGTCGCGATCCTCACAGGCGATGGCCGCAAAAACGAAGTCCTTGTTGGAGATGACGACTTTCCCCTTCATGTTCTCCCCCATGGGGCTCAGGTCAAGTTGTGGGACATGGGCTACGCCATTCTACGCCCGAGGCCAAGATAACAGCCCAGAAGGCCAAGAGGGGTCTGGGTAGGAGCCTCCGGCACCATGTCCACGATTGCGATTTGGTAATCCATGATCATCAGAGCGGTCTTGCTCTTGTCGAACTTGAAGTTCATCTTGTCCTCTGTGCAAGGCCGGTTCCATATGTGGATAGCGCGGAGCGGTGTATCGCGCCCGGTTGTTAAGACCAGAGATTAGCATCAGGCCGCCCTGCGGGAATGGGGACGTTGCTCGCGCCCTGACCGTGGGTGTGGCATCAGTTCCGAGGGCGATATGGGTGGTAGTTGTTCCGACCTGACCATGTGAAGCCGTGGCGGAGCTGTTAACGGCCAGGACCGCAGACGGGCTAAGGGGCTGGACCGAGAGATAGTAGCTCTCGGTTGCGGTGGGTTGGGTTCTCAACGCCGCCGAGGAGCTTCCGGTCCGGTGCGGAAGGTTGTCATCCCAGTCGGGCTTTGCTATGCCAGCATGGTCCCGTGGTGAAGATATGAGAAAACGATTTGCCGCATGGGCGACGGCGCTGGGCACGGTCCTGTCCATGGGCTGCGTTGCCATCCCGGAGAACATCAAGCCGGTCGAGCCCTTTGATGCCAACCGCTACCTGGGGAAGTGGTACGAGATCGCCCGGCTTGACCACTCGTTCGAGCGCGGGCTTACCAAGGTCACGGCGACCTATAGTCAGCGGGAGGGCGGTGGACTGCAGGTTGTCAACCAGGGGTGGTCAGCCAAGTACAGGACCTGGAAGAGCGCCACAGGGAAAGCCTTCTTCGTCCAGGACCCAGGCCGGGGCTACCTGAAGGTCTCGTTCTTCGGGCCGTTCTACGGCTCGTACATCGTCTTCGACCTTGACCGGGCGGGCTACCAGTACGCCCTAGTCGCCGGGCCGGACAAGTCCTACCTATGGCTCCTGTCCCGGACGCCGACCATGAACCCGGACAAGCAGCGGGAGCTGATCGCCAAGGCCAAGGCCCTGGGCTTCGACACCACCAAGCTGGTCTTCGTCGAGCAGGACGGGTAGATGCGGCTCTGGACGGTCCATCCCAAGTATCTTGACCGGCAGGGGCTGACTGGATTGTGGCGGGAAGCCCTGCTGGCCCAGGCGGTCTTGGGGGGCTTGACCCGGGGCTACCGGTCCCATCCCCAGCTTCTGAGGTTCCGGGCCCAGGTCGAGCCCCTGGGCGCGATCGCGGCCTATCTCCATGCTGTCCACACGGAAGCGGTCCTGCGCGGCTACCGGTTCAACGAGACCTTGATCCCCGACCTTCCCAGGCCCGCCCCGATCGTGGAGACCGAGGGCCAGTTGGCTTTTGAATGGGCACACCTGAAGGGCAAGCTGGCCCTGCGCAGCCCTGACCGGCTGGTGGCATGCCAGGGCTTGGTGCTTCCCGAGCCCCACCCGTTGTTCATCATCCAACCCGGGGCCCGCCGGGACTGGGAAAAGACAAAGGACCAAGTCCCGGCGTAGAATCCTCCCAGTACAATGGATGCCCCATGACCATCCCAGACGAGACTGCCACCCTGGTGACCCGCATGGAGGCTGTCTTGAAGCGGCTGGAGGTTGGGAACACCGAGTTCCCCATGGCCTGCTGCGCCTGTCTTCAGGACGTGGCCACTGCCGGTCACCTGCCGTCCTGCTATCTGGCTTCGGCTTTGGAGGAGGTCAGGGAATGGAGGGCACGGCCCTCAGGTTCATGAGGACGGCAGGCTCCCCTCCCGCCAGGGTCTCGGAGGTCAAGGTGCAACCCGGGGGGCATAGCACGGCCCGAATTGAGCCCCGCTCAGCCTCGGTGCGCGGTGGCATCAGTGCGTTCAGGAGTATGGGTGGCAGGATGACCCACCCGAAGACGAGGTTAAGCAGGACCAGCATCGCCAGAGACATTGAACCAAGGAACAATAGAATCCGCTTCATACCCTGGGTTACGGACGTGGCCTGATTCGCCTTAGGTGCCGAAACCAACCATGTATGCTGAATGCTTCCGTCTGGAGCCCCCATGGACTGCAAGTTCGAGGTCGTGATCACTATGCCAAAAGGCATGCCAGCAAGCTCCTCTGCTCTTGCGGAAAGGTTCATCGAGGCCGGATGCAGCGTGGTTGCCCAACAGATGAAGGAAGCGTACGGAGAGAGTCTTGAGCTTTCCTCGATCCGCCTTCTGGAGCCACCCGCATAGTCCTCCAGATCCCCCACCAACCAGGGGGCGTAGTTTGGGCCGGCAATTGTTTCACCCCGATACCCCACCCACATGGGTGGTGGGCAGGACCATGGATGAGATCCCTGCCTGGAGCTACGGCCTTCAGGTCCATGAGGACGGCAGGCTCCCCGCCGTCAGCCACTCCCTCAGCTTCGACCAGCGCTGTCGGTTCTTCACGCCTCGGACGGCAATGGCCACGGCCTTCTTCTGTCCGACCAGCACCACCAGCGACTTCCCCCGGGTGACGCCGGTGTACAGCAGGTTCCGCTCAAGCATGGCGTAGTGCTGTGTCATGACCGGGATGACCACCGCCGGGTACTCTGAGCCCTGGCTCTTGTGGATGGACACCGCGTAGCTCAGCATGACCTCGTCCAGCTCGCCGAAGGCATAGACGACGGGCCTGCTGTCGAAGTCCATGACGATCTCATTGGCGTCCATGTCCAGGCCCGTGACGTACCCTATGTCGCCGTTGAACACGTCCTTGTCGTAGTCGTTGACGATCTGCATGACCTTGTCGCCCAGGCGGTAGGTGGACCCGAACCGCTCGATCGCAGGCTGATCAGGTCCACCGGGGTTGAGCACCCGCTGTAACTCGACGTTCAGAGACCTCGCCCCGACCCCTCCCCGGTTCATCGGACACAGGACCTGCACGTCCTTGACCGGGTCGAAGCCGAACTGCTGGGGAATCCGGTGCTGGACGACCTCGATGATCTTGGCCAGCGCGTCCTCTGGCTCGTCCGCCTCGACAAAGTAGAAGTCCGTCTTGGCGTCCTTGGCTGTCGTCCACTCCGGCATCTGCCCGCGACCTCGGCCAAGCGGCTGGGTTCCTCCTCGATCAGGTCGAACACGCCCTCCCCGAACTGCTTGACCAGCCTCTGGGTGAAGTGGGGGCCGATGCCCTTAATCTGGCCGGAGCCTAGGTACTTTTCGATGCCGTCCAACATAGTCGGGATCGAGGCCCTTATGAACATAGCCTTGAACTGGAGGCCATGGTCACGATTGTTCTCATAGCGACCGCTGACATGGATGTACTCCCCGGCCTGGATGGTCGCGGCGGAACCGATGACAGTGACGAGGTCCCTGTGGCCGCGAACCTTGACGCGCAGGACCCAGAAGCCGGAGTCGGGGCTGTGGAAGGTCACGCGCTCGACCAGCCCGGCCAGGGCTTCGCGTTCGGGTTCGGGGTGGACCTGGGGCTTCATGGCTTGGCCAATCGAGTGTTGGGGTCGGAGGACGTTCTTGACGAGGGTACACCCTGACCTGCGACTTCCCGGTGGCCAGAACCGGGTCATCATAGGCCATGCGTTACCACCACCTCGGCCTCCCCGTCCCCGCGCCATTAGGCTTGACCTGCGACCCGCTTGGAGCCTGCCCATGACCACCAACCCTTCCCACGTGGCACTCGCTCGAAACTTCGGCTGGTTGCTGATCTTGGTGGCCGCGTTCTCCCTCTTCAGCGGGAAGACCTACAGCAAATCCAACGCGCCCTGGGGCATGACGGACAGGAATGAAACGCCCGGCGCCTATTGGGCCGCGGTCATCTGTTATTCTCTGCCTGGGTTGTTCTTGGTGATCATGGGTTGGTTCACCAGTCGAAAGTACCCTGGTCGGACTCAAGGAACCCTGATTGGTTAGGCCTCATGCAGTAGCTGCGACTCTGGCACATAGGGAAACCTACGCAACAAGGTAGGACTGCAGCGCCTGCTCGATGGACCCCAGGATGACATCGACGACCTCCGTCGAGGTCTCATCCGGGAAGCACTGGGTCAAGGCGGTGCGGCAGGCGTCGAGGACGTGGCCGATTGCCTGCTGGGTGCTGACTTGTGCGACATCCTCAGGGAATGCACACTGGAGCCCCTGGAGCGCGGACCTGGAAGCCCGAGTGAACTGGGTGACCTCACCTCGCAGGCCGGGCGGGGGCTTCGCACCGTCCTGGGCAAGGGTGAGGAAGACCAAGATGCCGGTCGTGGCCTCAAGGGTAGTTCGCCACCGGTCCAGTTCGGCGGCGGCATCCTCGGGCTGTAGGGGAGGACCCTGCGGCAGATGTTGGGGCTTGCCAGGATACTGAGCCAGCCATGCCCGCACGATGTCGAGGACCCGAATTGACCGGTGCCGCTGCGGTCCATCACCCAGTTTCGTGTATAGCTGAAGAAGCACGGACGCGGCATCTACAGCCTGGAGCGCCCAGGCGTGAAGACGGGCTTGAAGCGGGTCCTGAGTCGATGGCATCGGGTATCGTAGCGCGGAATTGATTCCAGGTGGGCTCGCGGCACCTGGTTGCATCACCAAGGCCAGCACCCCGGGCTTCAATTCAGCCGACACCGAGTCATAACGCACCATGGGCTAGCGTGGCCTCGATTGAGTGAAACTACGCCCGATAGCTTGCCGAAGCGCCCATCAGTGGCCTGAATATTTATTTCTTCTTCTTCAGCGGAGTCTGGGCCAAGGCTGATGCCGCGGCCGTTTTCTCTGTCTTCGTTGCCTTCGGGTTCTGCATCGTCTTGCTTGCAGCAGTAGCTGCCTTTGGTCCAGTTTGCTTGGGATTTTTTGGCATGGCGTGCCTCCCTGGCATTTCCCGCGATGAGAATATCATGCAATGGGGGTCATGAATGGTAGCCGTTCCGCAAACGGGTACCGGGTAAACATTGCCATCTGCTGCGAATTTTCCATCCCAGTTCCCCTTCGACGGCAGCATCATTTCCTGGTTCCTCGCTATTTCGAATGGGTAGCCACCGGTTAAATCCGGGCCATTCGCGTGATCGGGTCGGTTCCCCAGTTTCTGTAGGAGAGTCCGGGGCAGCCTAGAATCATCCTGGGCAGGTGACTCTGGCGATGGCCAGGAAGCGTTTGTATGATTGGCCCAAACATATCCTTGGGAGGTCCCGTGATACCCATTACCCACCGGGTCGGCGCGCTTGGCGCCATGATGGACGAGTACGAGCGGGCGGTGCGGGAGTTGAACCAGTTCGTGGGCCCGCTGAGGCAAGAGGCGTACTTGCATGTGCGGGACGCCGATAGCCCGGATGAGAACAGCCGCACCATCCAATCGGTGGTTAAGCATGTCGTCCAGGCGGGTTACGCCTACATCCACTACCTGCGCAAGGCCTTGGGCATGTCCTTCGAGAAGCCGGATTACCAAGTGGAGACCCCCCTGGAGGCTGTCCGCGAGCTGGAGAACCTGGCCTCCCGGACAGCCGATACCTTCGATGGGAAGTGGCTGATGAGCTTTGAGGACATGGCGGCCCTGCAGTTCCAGGTGCGCTGGGGGCCCATCTACAACCTGGAGCAGCTCCTTGAACACGCCATCGTCCACGTGCTGCGGCACCGGAGGCAGGTAGAAAGGTTCCTTACCGAGGCCCCCAAAGGAGACCTGAACTGATGGATCAGCGAGCTGGGTAAGCGGCAGGTGCCTTGAACGAAGGGTAGGCAATTCCTGAGGCAGAGCGCATGTAGAATCAACCAGCGTATACTTGAGGATCCCTCCGTCAACGGCCCTAACATTTCGAAATTGCGTCCTCCTTAGAGCTGACGACGTCTTGCACCAGGATCTCCACCTCTTCCCCAGTGGAAATGTTCCGTACGCGGCCCTGGTCTGCATAGCCGAGCCCGCGGGTGTTCACGTCGTTCCCAATGGAGAATCGATCCCCGTCACAAGGGCCTCAACTATAAGGATGTCCCCATCCGCACAGGCAATGGCCGCGAACATGAAGTCCTTGTTGCCGAAGCCATACGTGCTTCAGGTGAGCGTGACCGCTGGCTACGAGGTCCCTTCCTACCCCACTTTCCAACCAGAGGTTCTTCAAAGACCCAGTTCCCGCCGAAGAACCCCGATGACGAAGCATTCCCCGAAGGTCTCTCTGGCCAACAAGCGGCGGATCGCCTCCTGGGTTTTCTTGGCCTCGCCCAGGTTGCCGGCGGCCTCCATGGTGCGGAGGTAGGCTTCCCAGACATCGGCGCTGGTGATGTCGTATTGTTCCCCCGAGCATGGACCTCAACGCTGATGACATTGCCCGCAGACCCGCCCCTTCCATGCTTACCCTGGCAGCGGCAAGTAGCCTTGCCAAAATCCATTAATTTGGCTTAGATGCCATTTCCCGGATTGCCGGTGCTGGATTGAAATGGTCTGTATGGCCGCACGGAGTGCGTTTCATTGGTGGCGTGCACCTTCATTAGCGTGGGCAAAGGATTCTAGGTTGGTCCGGACGATCGTGCCAGCTTCTCGTCGGAGTCACTAGGAACGCGGCATGCGCTTTCATAGCGGTTCACGAGATTGAACCAGCTCAGCATCAGAATCAGTTTCCGCGTGTTACAGACACCCCAGCGCTCGATGGCTGCTTCCAGCAAGTCCACTCCGAGGGTTGCGCGGTCCGCGATGTCGTCCGCCATCCGCGCAATCAAAACGATGCCTGGATCTATTCCGGCGACTGGGCCGTCAGCGGTGAGCGCCTCGACCTCAGTTTTTGAAAGCCCACTATTGAGCGCTATACGAGTGGAAGCATGCACAGCATAATTACAGTTCAAACGCACGGCGGTTCTCAATATCATTGCTTCCCGCAACCTGGCGTTGGCAGCGGGGCAGGCGAAGACCGCCCTCATGAGCGCAATAGCTGGGCCTGCGAGATCGCCCGCCGCTGCCAGCGCGATTGCCCCATTGAGCGTGTTGTCGGGATTGAAATCGATTCCGAAGGCGGCTCGCGCCTCTTCGGCGGTTGGCATCGGCAAATAGATATCGGTCATTGCTCTCCTTGGTGGATTACACATTGTGCAAAAAAATAACACCTGTCAAGAGCGGACTAAAACTAGGCCACTGCGGCGGAGTAAAAGCAGACAGAGGAGGACCGGGCGGTACGTGTTGGGGCATACCAGGGTACTGAGCCAGCCATGCCCTCACGATATCGAGAACCCGAATTGAACGATGCCGCTGCAGTCCATCACCCAGTTTCGTGTAGAGCTGGAGAAGGCCGGACGCGGCATCTTCAGCCTGGAGTGCCCAGGTGTGAAGACGGGCTTGAAGCGGGTCCTGAGTTGATGGCCCCCAGGATCCGCCCGCCGTGGTCAAGCCCGGAACCCCCGGAGAGATCAGCCCGTACGCCCCGTCGGGCGGCGAGCGCAGCCCCATCTTCCTGCAGCTCCCGGACCCTGAAGCCCCCGGTCACCCCGGCCTTGCTCAGGACGATCTGCCAGAGCTGGACGCTGCGCGCCCGGAAGGCCCCGGCGCAGGACAGGAGGTAGTACCTCCACATCCGGAAGAAGCGATGGTCCAAGCGATCCTGCAGTTCCGCCCAGTGCCGGGCGAAGTTCCGGTACCAGGCCATCAGCGTGGGGTCGTAGTCGGCGCCGAAATTGTGCCAGTCCTCCATGACGAAGCGGCCCTGCATGACCCGGCTGACCTGGGCCACGGATGGCACCTCGCCGTTGGGGAAGATGTACTTGGCTATCCAGGGGTCCCCGGCAGCACTTGCGACGCCGCCGCCGATGGTGTGGAGCAGGAAGACCCCATCCCGGGCCAAGTGCCGGTGCACGACGTCCATGAAGACGGCGTGGTTCCTGTGGCCCACGTGCTCGAACATGCCGATGGAGACGATCCGGTCGAATGGCTCCGGGGGCATGCTGCGGTAGTCCTGCAACCGGAAGCTCACGGGCAGGCCCCGGCAGGCCGCCTCGGCATACTGCCGCTGCGGTTCCGAAAGGGTAACGCCCACCACCTGGGCGCCGTAGCGCTCCGCCGCGTGCCTAGCCAGGGCGCCCCAGCCGCAGCCGATGTCCAGCAGGCGCATTCCGGGCTCCAGCATCAGCTTCGCACACACCAGGTCCATCTTGTTCCGCTGCGCCTGCTCCAGCGTTTCCGCGCCCCTCCAGTAGCCGCAGCTGTAGGTCATGGTGGGATCCAGCATGGCCTGGAACAGGTCGTTCCCGAGGTCGTAATG